>Ga0114969_10000475_pt1 | contig 34474 bp, 32 predicted proteins | sample M_130807_MF_Meta_FD_87316 | JGI IMG/M metagenome (GOLD analysis project Ga0114969, IMG submission 87316) | Freshwater microbial communities from Lake Montjoie, Canada to study carbon cycling - M_130807_MF_MetaG | ecosystem: Environmental > Aquatic > Freshwater > Lake | place: Lake Montjoie...
ACTTCCGCATATGGCACTTCCCTCTCTTCCCGCAACAGATGTCCTAGCTTGTCAGACCTGGACTCCTCAGCAGCTCAACCTCTACAATGCTCTCCCGCTCTGGATGATCGAGCGCGAGCAGCAGTTCCGCAAGAAGTACGGCAACTGGAAACAGTTGTTCGGTACCCTTAAGTGGGAGCCCAACAAGGGCCCTCTTGGCCGCGGCGTGGTCACTGAACCGCCGCCCACCTTGCGCCAGTTCGCCTTTCCTCAGGCGCTGGACACTACGTGCGCGACTCGCGACCTGATCCAGTTCCGCGAGCGTACGTTCGACATCGCGCTCTATCACCACAAGTTCGAGTCGCCGACCTTCCAATGGTTGCCGAGCTTCAATGACTTCATCGAGAAGAAGGTCATGAAGAACCTCGACTTCGTGATGCAGTGGCAGGAGGATTATCAGGCCCAGTACTATCGGGGCTTCATGTTCCACCAGAGCCCGGCGGTCATGTTCTGCGACCACAAGACGCTGCCCATCGACGACTTGGCGCCGGTCGGCAACGGCAATGCGGCCGGCACCTCGGGCAAGTCCAACGCCTACCTCGGCTCCAAGGTCGTCGACATGCTGGCGCCCGGCAACTTGTCCATCAAGAACATCATGTTCGGGTACAACTACCTGAACGAGGATGCGCTGGCGGTCCCTTACCAGTCCGGCACGTCCAAGGACGACTCGTTCATGAACGACAAGTACCTGCTGATGACCTCTAACGAGGCGTACGCGGGCCTGATGAACGACCCGTTCCTCAAGGAAATGAAGAACTGCGACATGAATGTCGTGACGGACGGCTTCAAGGGCAGCATCGGTGGCGTGATTACGTCCAAGCTGCACTCGAACCCGATCCGCATTCTGCGTGCGGCCGACGGCACAATCTCGTTCCCGGCGCCCGAGTCCATTCAGGAGAACCCGGCCGCCGCTAACTACGGCCAGACCGTTCGTAGCTGCGAGTATCGCAACGCCCAGTTCGAGGTTGCGTTCTTGTGCGGTGCGAAGGGCTACTCGATTGTCGATGTCGGTGCGCCTCCGGGCGACTTCACCGGCTCCGGCCCCGACCGTATCAGCCGCCTCCAGTGGAATGGCCGGCCCCGCATCACCGACCGCATCAACATCCCCTGCACCGATGGGTCTGGCGGGACGTTCTACGAGCCCAACGCCTACGACGAGTTCCTCAAGATCATCTCGTACATGGTCATGGGCGCTGCCGCCGAGACCACGCGCAACGTGCTCCCGATTATCTTCAAGCGCAGCCGTGGTATCACCACCAGCATCGTGTAATCCGCGGTAAACATCTAAAACTACACGAACATGACTACTCAAACCTTCACTGTTGTCGCCGCCACGCCCTTGAGCGCGTTGGTTGGCAATTACATCGTGCGCCAGGTGATCTTCAACGGCACTGGCGCCGGCGTGCTGTCGGTCTATGACAGCGCGGGCACCGCACTTACGCAGGCCAACGCCGCGTACGCATACAACACGCGCAACTGCTCGTACACCCGCACGGTCACCGGGGTTCGGGACCTCGCGTGTAACACGAACAGCTACGACTACGCTGGCATCAGCGATGCGGCGACCACGATCGCGGCCAATGCAACCTACGCGTTGCCGGCGATGGCGGCTTTGGGCATCCCGGGCGCCGGTCAGACCGTCGCGGACATGCAAGCGGTGTTCGAGCTGGGCGTCCTGCTCAACTCCACTGTCGGCGGCACGGTGCAAATCACCTACGACATCGCCAAGTAAGTCGGTTATAATGGGAGGGGTGCCTGTGGCCCCTCCCTTTTTTTATGAAACCAACTAATTCTCGCGGTCCAGCTCTCGTCGGTGGTGGTGGTACGGTGCTTCCATTCACCAAAACCTCCGTAGGCGGCTACTTTCAGAAGCGGCGCAACGCCAAAATCGGGCCGAAGTGCGCGCACCTGGTGCCGCTTGGGCGCCCAGTCCGTGCCAAGTTCGTCCCCAACTGAACATGAGCGCTCTTACCTATCAAGTTCTTCGTGGGCTGCGCACCAATGTTGATAGGTGGCGCCCTTTTGACGTTGGCACAACCAACACCACGTGGGGTGTGAACGGCGACCCATCGGTGTTCAAGAACCAGAAGGTGTGCCTTAAAGACCAAAACGGCCTGTACCATATCGTGACTGGTTGTTACGTGATCGACGGGCAGACGCAGCTTGAGCTTGACAATGTCGGTTATACATACGCTACTATTCCATGAAATACCTCTTTCCATTTCTGCTATCGTTAAGGCTGCTCGCGGCTACGTCACTGTCGGTCACCTATGACTCGGTGACTAAAACGGTCGCACCGTCGAATCTGGTCTTCATCGCGCCGCTGACCGCCACCGTGCCGACCACGGGCAACTCGGTGGTGAACAAGACCGCGCTCGATGCGGCTGTCGCTGCCGGTGGAGCCAGCAAGCTCGACGCCACCAACGGCGTCGCCTACCAATCGCTCTCACTGATCCCAGCTAACGTCACCGCCCGGACCAATATCGTGCAAGTCGCACCATATCAGTCAGCGACCTACGCAGCCGGGGATTTCGGCCCGACCTCCGGAGAGACCTCATACGAGTTCCTAAACATCGGCAACGCGCAGCGCCTGCGTCAGAGCGGCACCGTCACGCGGGTCAAGACCAGTATCGCCAGCGTCACCGGAGTCACTGGCCTCTACGCCAAAGTCTGGCGCAAACTCGCGTCCAACAACTACACGCTGGTCGGCACGTCCGAGAACCTGCTGAGTCAAGCCTCCGCCGGCAGCGTGAACACACTCGCGCTAGCGACCGGGATCACCTCTCAGGTCGGAGACTACATCGGCCTGCGGGTCACCTACTCGTCGGCATCCATCCAGCTGCTCAACAGCGAGGCTCCGGTCAGCACGTCGTCCACCATCTACACGGTGTCGAATTCGACTCCGGACCCGACCGCATACGCTTGGGAATCGCAGACAGCCACGGCCAACACGTGCGTCGTTGTGGAGACCTACATGGTCGCGCCGATTTTGGTTGGAATTGGTGACTCCATCATGTCTGGGAACAGTACAACGACATCCCTGTTCGAGACGAATGGAACCTATGTTGCCGGTCTGGATTTTCCGTCGCGCATCTCCACCGCCACCGGATGGAGCGCGCAGAACATGGGATACAGCGCTCAGCGGATCACGAGCACCATCATCGCGCGATTCACCAACGACCTCATCAACCTCGCACCGCGCATCGCCTTGCTCGAAGGTGGTGTCAACGACTTACGAGACGGCACCACGGTCTCGGCCATCATGGTGACGTACAATCTGATGCTATCCAACTGCGTCACGGCCGGAATCACCCCGGTGGTCATGGGCGTGATGCCGTTCCGCACCTACGCCATCGGCATCACCGACGCGATGCTCACTAATCGCAGCAGCCTGAACATCCAGCTACAAGCCGCGGCTGTTTCCGCTGGCGGTTTTTACGTGGACCCCGACCCATACATCGGCGCGTTCTACGGCGGTGGTCCAGAGAACAACCGATGGATGCTGACGCGCAATGCGGACGCTGGAGACGGACTGCATCTGTCTTCGGCGGGACAGGCGTCCATGGTTCGTGCTATTTTTGAGGCGATAGCGCCGCTCCGGGTCCGTGGTGGGATTGAGGCCGGGTACGTAACCGCAGGCGGAATCAACACCAAAGGGCCGATCCTGTTCGACACGTCGGTGCCGCATCTTATCAGCGGACTGCGGCAGACCAACTATGCCGCGGCTGCGCAAAGCCTCACCTTGCAGGCGCAGAGTGCGCCACAGAATGCCACCAATTCAGCGGGTGGGAACCTGGTGTTGCAACCTGGCACATCGACCGGAACCGGTGGAGGGACGGTTTATATCCAGACCCCCACGCCCGGCAGCAGCGGCACCAATGACGCCGCGCAGGCCACCCGGATGACGATGGACTACACGGGCATCCGAGGGTTCATGCCCAATTCGGCGTTTGGCGCTTCCGCATCTCCTGATTCGCGCTTCGGAATCTACTATCGAGACACGGTCGGTAGTGGCGTGGACGCTGTGGGTATCTATTCGCTGCCCCAGATCGCAGCGAACCAGACGGTTCGAGCATCCGCATTCGTGGGCGGCCTCGTCGGCTCCTCCACGATCAAGACCGGCGCTGGGTTCCGGGCGGCCACTCCAACAATTTCTTCTGGCTCGATCACCAACTGGTATGGCGTCTCGATCGACACGACATCCACCGCAACGCGGACGGTCGGACTGTACCTAAAGGACGGAACGGAATCATCACTGTCGCAGGATTGGAGCATCTACTCTGAAACCACGAAACCATCATACCTAGCTGGAGCCTTGACTGTCGCGGGCGTGCTTGGAGCCGGAAATCGCGCGTTCTTTGGCGCTGCCTCTTCATCCGATTCGCGCTTCGGAATCTACTATCGAGACACCATCGGGGACGGTGTAAACGCGGCAGGAGTCTATTCGCGGCCGACATTCGCAACGGATCAAACGTCGTCTGCGGGCGCGTTCATGGCGGCGCCAGCCATCGACGGAACCGTGTCGCAGGCAAACGGATTCTACGCACATCCGCCGACGATATACAGCGGCGCCCTCACCAACTGGAGTGCGTTCTTCGCCGATACGACACCCGCCGCCACCTATTCGTCCGGCGTGACGATCTCCCGTGGACGGCCCGCGACGCTGACGCGCAGTTATGCGGTCCGCAGCCTTGAAACCAATCAGTCTTATTTTGCTGGGCCGATGTTCTTCGCGGCGAACTCTGTCGCGATCGGTGCCTACTCCAGCGCGGACGATTTGCGGTTCGGGGTGTATTTCTACGGCCCAGTCGGGAACGGAACCGATGCGGCGGGGATCAATTCGCGACCCTATGTCACTGCTAGCCAGGCCGCCCGCGCTGTCGGAATCAATGCCGGGATGCAAACAGACGGAACCATCAATCGAGCTGCCGCGTTTCGTGCCGGGACTCCGGCCATCTCGTCCGGCGCAATCACAAATTGGTTTGGTGTTTCGGTGGACACCACTTCGACGGCTACGCGGACTGTTGGGCTTTTCCTCGGCGACGGAACAGAGCCGGCGCTGAGTCAGGATTGGGCCATCTATTCTACAAGTACCAAGCCGTCGTCGTTTGCGGGCAGCGTCGCGCTGGTCACTGGTGGCAATATCGGAGCCAATGGAACCGCAATAACCCGCGTTCGCCATGGCCGCGCCTCAGCTATGGTTGGCGGTGTTATCGCCGTGGCAGACGCCTACGTCACCGCCAGCACCCGCATCATCCTCACCGTGTACACACCCGGAGGCACTCGCGGCTTCTTGGATACTGGCACTCGCACAGCATCCACATCCTTCACAATCACTTCATCTTCCGTTTTAGACACCTCGGTAGTTGATTGGGTAGCTTTTGAACCTTAACTAAACTATGGCAACCCACGACGAACGCCTAAGCGAACTAGAAGCACAGTTTCAACGCCATGACACCTTAATCAACGGTAAAATGGGAATCATCGAAGCACTTCAAGCCCTGCAAAAATCTGTGGACGACTTGAAGCAGTTCCAAGTAAGGGCCCTTACGCTGTTTGGCATAGCTGCCATTGGTGTGCAAATAGCAATACAACTCATAATAATAAAGAAATGAACACCGCATACACCCCGGCCATCCGCGCCGCCATCCAGTTCCTCGCTGGTGTCCTTGCAAAACGGGGCTACGATGTCGGCAGCGACATCGAGCCGGTCGTGTCAACCATCGTCCTGCTCGGAACGCTTGTGTGGTCCGTGTTGGAGAAGAACAAAATCAAGAAATCTGCCGGGCAATAACCTATGAAAAAGTCTACGTTGCTAACAACCCTCGCCGCCCTCGCACTCCTCACGGGGTGCGGAACTTTGTCCCGGCCGTTCTTCCGGCCCGTCCTGAGCACCAACGCGGTGCCGGCGCGCGTCGAGCAAAGGACCACGCTCGCCACGAACATGGTCCCCGTGGTCGTCACGAACTCGGCGGGCGCGGTGGTCGTGGCCATCCAGACCAACGTCGTGGCCACGGTGACGCCGATTTACATCCCCGCTACGTTCCAGGTCGTCACGAACGGCTGGGAGCAGCGGCCCGGAGTTGACACCAGCATCCAGGTCGCGTCTGGCGCGGCCAACATCGTTGCGCCCGGAGCCGGAACGCTTGCCAGCTTGGTTCTCAGCGGCATCCTCGGCGTGTGGCTCACGTTCCTGAACCGCAAGGCCAACACCGCTACGGACACGGCGGCCGGGCTTGTGAAGGGTGTCGAGGCGTTTCGTCAGGCGGCCCTGCTCACGCCGCTCGGAACCAAGATGTCCGAGCATCTCCTCGACCAAATCAAGGCGAACGTGCTGCCGGCCACGCAGGCCGGGCTGTTCCTTGAGAAGCTGGTGGACGAGCACACAGGGAACACGAAGGGCCAGGCGGAGTTCGTCAAGGCACAGGGCGTGGTTTAATTGGCACGATTCCTGCTAATCCCCATTTGTATTATCTGGGGTCTAGTGCACCGCCCCGTGCTTAACAGCGCGGAGGCGGCCTTTTTATGCGTAGATTTCGCGAGCTCCAAGCAGATGTGCGCCCGTCGTATCGGCCCGTCATCGGGCACGACCAGGCGTTCGACACCTTGACTTTCCCGGCGCCGGGCCCGCTCGCGTGGACTACGTTCAACCGGATCATCTGCGAGTGGGGCGTGCAAACTCTCCCGGAGGCTTTTGCGCTCATCAACTGGCCGACAATTTCGCTGCCCCTTTTTATCCGGGCGAACAGCACACGGTACGCGCTGAACACAATCGCTGTGGGCCAGCCCCATTGCTACTCGGTGCCGTACGCGGGCCAAGTGTTGCCGACCAACGCGTGCTTCGAGTTGTGGTCCGGAATCACGGCGCCCGGCGAAATCGACCTGCCCGCGTTCACGATGACAATTTCCTACCGCACACAGTTGTGCTGCGGTGAGACTACCGGCGAGGCCTACAACGGTAGTCTGTATTCCCCATATTGCAGGCCGTATCCCATATGTCTCCCCATATGTACATCATAGCCGCGTTCGAAGACTCGTTTGGTTACGGGTCGTTCACCAACAACATCATCCGCCACCTTATCTCGAAAGGGGTGGATGTCAAGCTGACCCCGCTGTTCGCGATGGAGGCGCCCGTGGACCTGCGACCGTTCATTATCCCGGCGAACAAGCGGCCCAAGGTGCATGACGTGATGTTTTGCTCTGTGAGCAACTGCCCGACCGATGCTGAGGCCAAGGTGTTGTTCACCATGACCGAGTCCACCGAGCTTCCGTGGGAACATGGCGCCGGGCTCAAGCGGTTCAAGCACGTCATCACGCCGACCAAGTTTTCTGCCGACGCGATCCGCCCGTGGAACAAGCGCGTGCACCTTTGCCAGCTGGGCGCCGATATGCCGTGGAGCCCGACCCCTTTCACACCGTTCACGTTCACCGTGGTGGCCACGGACCACTTGGTGCCCGAGCGCAAGCGTGTGCAGGAGATTGTGGACATTTTCCAGCGCACGTTCCCTCGGGAAATCGACGTGCATTTGCAGCTCAAGCGCAGCCCAGATTGCGTGCCCGCAATGACCTTCGACAAGCGCATCGGCTCCGTGCACGCGCGCCTGCCCCGGGCCACTTATCTCGAACTGATGGCCAAAACCACGGTGGGCATCCAGCCGTCGGCCATGGAGGGCTGGAGCTTGCCGACCAACGAGTTCATGGCGATGGGGCGCCCGGTGATTTTGCCGGTGGCCGGCGCGATGGCCGACTACGTGGACAAACGGGCCTGTTTCCCGGTCGACTTCACGATGCGCAAGACCCCGCAAATGGTGTACCTGGGCCGCGGCAAAGCCCCGTGGGCCGACATGGCCGGAATCGGGCGCCAGATGCGGTTCGCGTACGACAACAAGTTCGAGGTCGTCAAGCGGGGCATCGCGGCCTACGAGTGCGCGCAGAAATTCACAGTTTACGCAATGGGCGAACGTTTCTACAACCTATGTCAGACTATACTTACCTAGTCCCCGGGTTCATCCCGACCGACTGCATCAGTTCGCCGGGCGAGCTCGACCAAATGGTGGCCGACGCGCAGCCGGTGAGCAACGTGTCGTTCAACTATTACTCGGCAACGGCGCCCGACATCATTACGTACCCGGCGCTGGCCCGGTGCATCTGGGTCGACACGCACGCCACGCCGTACGTCAAGCGCCTGTACTCGTCGGCCACCAGTTCGTGGATTATCGAGGTCCCGGCGCCCGGCTCGATCACCGGCGACATGATCGCGGACAGCACGATTACGCTGGCCAAGATTAAGGCCAGTATCTACGGGCCACTTCAAGTTGCGCAGGTCAATGCTGGCCAAACCGCGTGGAACGCTGTGCCTGCGGCGACGCTGTTCAGCTCGACATATCCCCTTGCCATTACCTCGCTCAGTTTGTCCGGGGTCGGCGCGTACGTGCTGAGCTCGAACGGGGTCACGAATTCCTGGGCCCTGTTCACCAGCTACTTCACGGCAGGCGTGGTGCCGATTTCGTCGATTTCCACGACTGGCGCGCCGGACCCCAGCGTGTTGTCCTTCGTGGGCGGGACTTTGGGATACCGCACGGTCGCCAACGCTGCCGCCAATGATTCAATCCCGATCACCAAGGTGCTGCATGACGCCGCGCTCAATATTCCGCGAACAAATGCGGCGGGCACGGCAACTGAGTGGGCATCGCCGGCGCAGATTGTTGCTTCGCTGTCGCCTTATATAACTTCGGGGTATCGCACGCCAGCGGCTAACTACGCTGCAGTTCCTGCTGTAAGTTCAAGCCAACCGTTTCTACATGGTCTTGGTGGCACTCCGTTTCGTGCCGGTGCTCGGATGATCTGTATTACAGCTGATGGCCCGTTTGCTGTCGGCCAAGTGCTGGACTGGATGTGTATGATGAACATCGGTAGTGATGATGGCGCAGGCGGATATGGAGTATCGTGGGACAACACTAATGTGTACGTTACGCGCCCGGCAAATCGTGACCTAAATTTTTACTACATGGGCAGCGTGGGCTATGCGCTGACACCGGCTAACTGGAAGGTAGCTGCCTGGGCTGATCTCACATAATTCTTCTCTACTGGCTCTTTTGCGCCGGCTCCGCCGGCGCCTTAGTCTCATGTACTCAATTTTATGATACTCGACGAACTTTGCAGGCGCCTGGGCACCGAAATCGGGCTCAAGAACGCCGGGGACGCGGCGCAGCGCCAGACCCTCGAGGACCTTATCAACGATGCGGCCGAGGAATTGTACACCCAGACCGACCTGCCACGGTCGTTGATGGAGGAGACGTTCTCCACGGACACCACGGACGTGGTGCGCCGGGTAACTTTGCCCCAGCGGGTCGGGGAAATTCGGGGCATCCGGGACAATTACTCTGCGGTTACCCTGCACGACATGCGCCCGCGGTACAACAACATGCCCTGGCCCAAGGGCAACATGTACACGTTCCGCATCATGCGCGACGTGCCCATTTTCCGGTCCATCGACAACGCGGTGGGGCTGTATATGCCGGCGCTGGAAGGTGACCCGACCACACTGGCCGTGAATATTGTGGGCGCCACGGCCACGGCGTCCGAGGTCCACGCCAGTTTCGACGGCGCCGGGGCCGGCACGGCAGTCGGGGTTCTGTGGACCGACATTTTCGAGATTACCAAGGACGCAATCACCCCGACCGACGTGGTGCTTTATTCTGGGACCTCGGCGGGCGTGGAAATGGCCCGAATCCCGGCCTACGGGGACCGGTCGATTTACATCGAGGTCGACCTGCTCGAAACCCCGTACACCTGCGCCTGCGCCCCGGTTTATTTCCCTTATCGGTGCCTCGATATTCTCTACAAGCCGCCGTTCCGGCCCTTGTTGGATTCCACTTCGTCGTTTCAGGTCGCCGGCTACGACCACGCGATCATCTACACCGCAGTCAAAATCTACCGCATCCGGGGACTGGGCGCCCAGGCCACAGACGCCGAGATTGCCGCGGCCAAGGTCCATGAGGAGCGGGCCAACAAGGTCATGAAGGACACCATCAAGTCCAAAATCCAAGCCGAGGATTTGGTCATCAAGTTCGGCCCGGCCCGCCAGGATATGCGGATGCTCCGGGGTCTGCGCCGCCTTAAGTACGGGTGGAACCGCTCTTACAATTCCTAACATGACCTCGCTCCTTTATCAGCAGCAGAGTTTCCTGGGCGGGCTGGCGGCGCGCTACGACCTGCTGCGTCCCAGCCCCAGCACGTATCCGCTCCTGATCAACGGGCGCGTGCGCGACAACTCGGTGACTGCGGTGGACTCGCCGGAGCGCGACACCGCTTTGCCCGATGGCATCTACCAAAGCTGCACGGCGGTCGGGTCCATCCTCGTTGTGTTCATCTCCGGCCAAGCGTGGTACCGGGACACGGCGGTCGACGGGTCCGCGTGGCAAGTGGCCGCGGGCGTTGTGTTGGACCCGACGACACCCGTGGTGGACGTGATTTCAATCCCCGCCAGCACCGTGAACTACAAGCGGTCCGGGGACATCGAGACGGTCAAGTTCAACAACTCCCGGGCCCGGACCACCGAAGAGGGTTTGCTCGCCACTGACGGAATCACGCAGCCCGCCCTGATTTATCCGCAGGTCGGCGGCACGCTCGCTGGGCGCCCGACGTTTACGTACGCGGACTGGACCGAGACGCCCGACGGCAGTCTGCGGGAATACGTGCCCATTGGCCGATTCCCCGTGTTCGCGGGCCAGAAGCTGTACATGGCCACCAAGTCAACGGGTGGCAAGCTGAACCGCATCGCCCAGTCCGTGTCCGGGCGCCCGCTGGATTTCGTCATCGCCATCAACAACACCACCGGGGACAAAGACGGGGACGCGCTTTACACATCGCACGCCATTGGGCTTGACGAATTGTCGGGCTTGTACTCGACCTCGTTTCCCGACGGCTCGTTCATCGCGTCCACGCCGAACAACACCACGCTGGTTTCCCCGGTGACCAGCGCAGGCTCGTTCTTCGGGGAGCCGTTTTTCCGGAACACCCCGCTGTTCAACACGGGCGCGATCAACAACATCTCCGCGGTGGACTTGAACGGCGACGCCGCCTTCATTACGCCCACGGGAATCCACTCGTTCGACGCCACGGCTCAGCAACGGGTCGAGTCGAACAACGACCCGATCGCCGTGCAAATCCACCGGCTGCTCGCCGACGTGCAAACGTTCGGGGCCACCGGGGATTTTCGCGACTACGCGTACTTCGCGGTCGACACCATCTTTGGTCCTGGCGTGGCTGTCTATGACAAAGCCCCGATCGAAAACTCCGGAAAACTGGGCCGATTTATCGGCCTCGACCTATACTCGGGCATTGGGCAAATCAAGCAGTACGCCAGGACCACCGCCACGACGGGCGACCGCCTGTGGTTCATCACGGCCGACAACCGGCTATTCGAGTTTGGCGCGGCGAGCAGTCGGGAGACCTGCCGATTTTATATCGGGGACTGGAGTAGTGGAAGTGGCACCACGAGCCAGAATCTTCGCCGCGCCTTGGCCGTTTTCTCTAATGTGGTCGAGGCGACCACGGTGCAAGTCACCCAGTACTGTGACCGCCAGCTCATCAACAAGGTGACCTACGACATGGTGGCCGCCGGGGAATCGGACGCCCCGGTGATTCCGGTGCCGTTCCGCATCGTGGACAAATCGGCCACAGGCATGATCGAGTTCCAGGCCTCTGATGGGCGACTGGGCTTTTCGGTGGGAGCCATGTTCGAGTGGGCCAGCGCCGCAAAACTGGTGTACGCCGAGCTTGAGGCCGACGCCGACACCAAGTCCCCGGGCACTTTGTCGCAGTTCTATCAGAATGCTATCGTGCCGGGCCCCGCGATCACCAAGTTCGCGTTTGTTGGGGACTTTGACCCGGGCGCCTTGGTAAATGCTCTGGTGAAACTACCCGCGGACACCGCGGTTATCGCGATGGGCGACTTGTTCTATGGGGCCGACCACGCCACGGACTACGCGGCCTATGCGACCACGCTTCAGATTCTCCAGCGCCAAGGGCGCCTGTTCTCTGTGGCCGGCAACCACGACCTCGACTTCGACGCGGGCTACGTGTTCAACAACACCTTTGGCCAGGGCCGCCGGTACGCGAAGTACTCTGTGGGCGACGCGGACTTGTTCTTCTACAACACGGGCTGGACGACCTCGAACCTTGGGGCGACCAATCCGCCCCTTGAGCCCGATGGTGTGGCAGCCGGCTCGATTCAGGCCAACTGGCTGCGCACCAGCCTCCAAAGCTCGACCGCCCGGTTCAAGTTCGTCATCATTCACGAACCGCCTTACAGCTCCTCGACCTACGCGCCGGGGTACAGCATCCTGCGCCTGCCGTTCAAGTCCTGGGGCGCGACCGCCGTGTTCTCGGGCCACGACCACAACTACCAGCGCCACATCGAAGATGGACTCAACTACTACACCTGCGGGACCGGCGGGCACAGCTTGCGCACAATCAACGCCACCAAAACCGCCGGATACCAAAACGGAATCGACACCAGCTACGGATACTTGTCCGTCGTGCTCGACCGATACAACTGCACCACGGGGTTCGTCGCGCTTAATGCCACCACCCAGTTTGACCGATTCTCTATCCCAGTCTGATTGGTTCGCCCTGATTAACTTGTGGCTGCCGCGCAAGTCGTACATGTATGCAAACTTCGAAATTAGTGATTTTGTCCGCTATGTCAACCAGTGCATCGCCCAAGGGCGCTGCCACGTCGGGCGCACGGCGGACGTACCTGATGCGCTGTTCATTTGGGCGCCAGACCCAAAGTTCCCGGACACCTGCTACTTCGAAACTTTCATCGGGAACACCGGGGACATCCGACGGTTCTTACGTGAACAGATAAAACCGCAGTACCCGTACTTTTCCAAACATCGTAACGACCGTTATAAACGCATTAAATTATGAGTATCATTGAAAAAGCCCTAGGCGACGACTATTCTAGTACGTCGGTGGATGATCAGGCCAAGCAAATTCAGGCGGCCTATAAAGCAGCTTATCCCGACGCGCTGGCGACCGAGGGCCAGGGCGCCCGGGACTTGGCGAACACGCGCTTGGGCATCGCCCAGACCGTTACGCCTGGCTACAACGACCTGGCCCTGAATGAGTACGACCGCAATCAGGCGCGGGCGTCCGGGATTCAGGGGCGCTATGATGCGGCGCAAGCGGGGAATGATGTCAACAACCTGAACCAGTACGGGGTTCAGGCGGGGCAGGCTTTGCTGGCCGCGGACAATGCAGCCAACCCTGAGGCGGCGGCGATTCGCGCTGGGGCCGGCTCCAAGTATGGCCAGCTGCTGGACAACCTCGACCCAAATCTGAGCGCCGGCACCCGGGCCGAGATTGAGCGCGGCACATCGCGCTTGTCGCCGTCGGGCGCCCAGAACTCCGCGGTGTCCACGGCTGAGAAGGCCATGCAGTTCGGGTCCGCGCATGAACAGCACCTGAACAACTTCGCGAATGTGCTGAATGGTGTGTCGAACGCTTTGCCCCAGTTGAAGACGGGGCTGAACCCGGCGGCGCTGGCGCTGGGCCGGGACTCGCGCAGTTCGCCCATTGCGGGCGGGTTGACAGGCGCCACGGCCGCCGACAACACCGCATTTTCCCGGGGCTCGCAGATATACAACGGCCTAAACCAAATGTCCATGAACAAAGTCAACGTGGATGCCGGGAAATTCAAGTCGTTCGGCGACGCCCTAAACCAGGACTCTAGCTCGTTTTCCAACATAGCTGGCGGCGCTAAAGCACTGGGTGCCTAAATCCAATAGACTATTACTACTACTATGCCAAACTACACCACCGCAGACGATCCCCTAGCCTACGACGAGCAGGGTAATTACCCAGGAAAACACCAGCCCTGGTATGTTAGGGCAGCCGAAGGGGCGACCCTCGGAATTTATGACCCGAACTATAAGGATGCAACCGAGCGCAACAAGCAAATCATCCAGGCCCAGACTGAGCAGAATCTCAACCGGGCCAAAGCTGATGAGGGGCGGAATGAAGCTGCCAAAAACATCCAAGCGTTCGCCCAGAACCTGGTCCAGTTCACCGGGATAGACAAGGCCGAGGCCCTGAAACTGGCGACCGAGCATTATCAGGAGCAGTCGGCGCTGCAGGCCCAGCAGGCACAGAATGCTGTGACCAGGGGAAAAGCCGAGGGCGCTTTGCCCTTTGCCAAGAGCGTTGGGGCCGAGGGCGCGCAGGACGACATCGTAGCCAAGCAGGCCAACCGGTCCCGGAATACTGGAGCTTTGCAGCAGAGCGAGGCTAGCAATACGCTGGGCACCCCGAAAACTAATGCGTTGAAGGACTCAACTGAGGCCAAGAAGAAACTGGCTCAGGAACAGGGTGGGCTGGCCACGGCCATCGACCAGAACTCGACGGCCGAACTGGAGCGCGCCCTGAAGGACCCGGCCGCGGAACAGAAGTACCTGCGCGACCAGCAACTTATCAAGCAGTTGCAAGCTGCTGGCGGTGTCGCTGGGGCCAAGCTGCAGAACCAGCAGACCACAGCTGATGCCGCCGCGTTCGCTGGGGATATTCAGTCTGGGGCGTATGACCAAAACCGCCGGGCCGCCCTTGACCGGGCCAGCACGATGATTCTGCCACAGGGCGGGATGGCGGTGCGGGCCGATGGTTCACGGATCGAGAACCCCATGTACTTTAGCACCATCCGTAACACCGACGCCGACGGCAACATCAAGGTATCTGGAATCCGTGGCCGCGAATATCAAGGCACCGCTGACCAAGTTTCCCCGCCCATCCCGTCGCCCGTCGAACCTGGCGTCGTTCGTATCCCCCGCCGCTCGCTCCTCAACCCGAACCAACAGTAATATGGAAAAACTTACACAAGACGAAATCAACGCGGCCCTGAGCCAGGCGGGCTTGAAGCCGGGCATGGGCACGGTCGAGCTGCACGACGACGACACGGTGTCTGTGCGCCCGCTGCCCACTGAGGACCGTGGGGCGCTGGAAGTTTTGGGGCGCCGGCTTGCGGGCGGGTTGCCCAAGGCTGCGGGGGCGGCTGCGGCAATGGGATTAGGTTCCGGACCAATCGCTGCGGCGGGTGCGGGCGGCGGCGTGTTGGGTGGTTCGGTCGCTGGCCCGATTGGCGCCGGTGTTGGAACCTTTGGCGGAGCAGCTTTGATGGCCGCTGGACTGGGCGGCGCCGGTGGTGAAGCCGCGGGCGCACTGGATGACAACACCCTCAAAATCCGCCAGCAAATGCTGGGCAACCGGGCGCAGCAAATCCGGGACGAGACTCAGCATCCGTGGGCCACGACCGCTGGTGACTTCGGCGCCGACCTTATGGCGTTCGGGCCACCTTCTCGGGCGCTGGCTTCTGGGGCCGCAAAACTGGGGACCGCTGCCCGCTGGGCGCGCGGCGCCATGAACTTTGCCCCGGAGGAATCGCAGGCGCTCGTCTCGCACGGGGCCAATGCGATTCTGGGCGCCGGGCAGTCGGCGGCCCAGCAGTATAGTGACTTGGGAACTGTGGACCCGATGGCTACGCTCAAGGCTGGCGCCGAGGGCGCGTTGCTCGGGAATCCGGGCGGCACGATTAAGGGTCTGCGTGGACTGCGTTCTAAACCTCCTGTCGTTGCCCCGAGTGTCCAGTCGCCCAGTTCTCCGCCCGCGCCCACTACGGCAGATGCACCGTGGACTGAGCGTGTTTCTGCGGGCCAGAATATGGCGCCCGCGGAGCTCGACCTGAACGTGAACAATGATCGGGTGAAGGGCACGCTGGCCGGGAAAATCGCTGATGTCCGCGACCAGCGGCGCGAGGGTGACGTGAAAATTGCCCAGCAGGCGGTGGAAGCTAAGAAGGACTTGACCGCAGACCAAGGGGAATTTGTGCGCCAGCGCCTGTTGGCCGAACTAGAGGCCCAGGCACCGGACATGGACCCGAAGGATGCAGCGGTCCAGCGCACCCAGATCATGAAGCTGACCGCCGAGGACTTGGGGCAGTTCCATGGGGACATTGCGGCCGGGGAAAAAGCCCAGGCCGATGAGCGTCTGGAGAAAAGCTTGGCGCCCACGACGGCGGACCTCGAACAGGCGACCATCCGCAAGAACGTGCAGAACTGGAAGCGGCCCAGCATCCCGTTGGACGCGGCCGACCTTGGCCCGCGCCCGGTGGCCACGGTGGCGACGCCCGAGGAAATCGCTGCCGCACGCAGCACCGCGGACCCGATTCGCGAGAACACGGCGAACGAGCTGCGCCAAGCTCTTATTCAGGGCCAAATCACTGGCTCGCCTGTGGCCCCGCGCCCCCAGAAAACCCGGTTCAGCCGGCCCGAGGATGTTGGCCCGGACCGTGGCCTGCCCACCGAAGGCCCGCGCACCGAGGCCGAGACCCTCCAGGACTACCTCGAAAACCGCCGCACCAAATTCCAAACGCGCCCAAAATCTGAGGCGGTCGACGCCCCGACGCCCGAGCCCGCTGGGGTTCTGGCCGAGGCTGTGCGTTTGGCCGCCGACCCCAAGGCGGGCAAGAAGGCGGCGTTCATCCCGGCCGGCAGTCCGCGCCCGGAAGTCCCGACCGGACTCGTCTCGCTCGCGCACCCGAAGGGCGAGTTCATCTACAACCCGGCCAAGATGACCCCGGAGGAAGCCGCGCGCGCTGTGGCCGGCGACCAGCTCGACGGGCAAGCGCTGGGCCTCAGCCAGAAAACCAAGCCCGCCGCCCCATCGGACCACTCGGTTGTGACCGACTCCAACGGCCAGCCCGCCGTGATGACCGAGGTGGTCGCCGGGCCCCAGGATGTGGCGCGGGCCAAGGCCGCCCAGCAAAACGCCGCGCCCGGAAGTACGCAAAGGGTTGTGCCCACGGCGGATGTGCTTGCTGGACGTGAGGCTGGCCTTGCGCCCGCCTCTTCCCCGTTGCCTGCGGCCGCCCCGCGGCCGCCCTCTGACCCTACGGCCACCCGCCCTGCGTCTTCTCTCCCAGCTTCTTCCCCTGTGGCAGACGCCCTATATCAGGGACCCCAGACACAGAAGATTGGTCTCAACCCCGCAACCCCAGAATCCATCGCCGCCGGGCGCAAAGCACTGGACCGCCGGGGCTTCAAGTACACCGAGACCGACGCCCCGATTGACGAGGGCCGGGCCGCCGGCTCCTTTGAGCCGAGCACCGGCGACATCACCATCTCCAAGAACAACCTCTACGAGACCACGCACCAGCACGAAGGCATGCACGGGCAGCTCCAGGCGCTGATGCTGAGCAAGAACCCGCGCGAGCGCCAGTTCGCCATCGACCTGATTGCGGCGCACGGCGAAGAGCCGCTGGCTGAATTGGGCGCCCGGGCCTCGATCGACGGCGCCAAGGACAACCGCTTCATGCGCCTCGTTAAGGACAACTGGAACTGGCTGCGCACCACGAAGCTGGGCGGTGGCGACGCAACGCCCGAGCGGGCTGCGCGCCTGCTGGCCGAGAGCTTCGACTTCGACGCGCCTGGGGCCGTGCCCACGATGGCCGGCGACACGCGATTCCAGGGTGGCATCGCAAACGGCCGCTACGAAACCGAAGCCGAGCGCTTCCTGGCCAAGGGTGCGCCGGGCTTGCAGCGTGGGCGCGACGGGACCATTGACCCCGGCGCCCTGAAAGCGTGGCTCGGCAAGCAGACCAAGGCCGAGCAAGAGTTGTTGAAGGATGTGCCTTTCACCAAGGCTACGCCCGAGGCCTTGCTCGCGCTTGTGAAGGAACACGGGCCCAAGGTTGAGGTGGCCACGTATGGGATGGACGGAAAGGTCAGCGCGGCGAAGAGGGAATATGATGCGATGACGCATGATTGGTACGATAGATTGAGCAATAATCAAAAGAATGCGTTCATTGACGCGCAAGGTCGTGCTGGTTTGACTGTCGATCCTGCCCGCCTTAAAGCTGTTGGTTGGGCGGATGGCGATATTGCGCAGGCAAATAAATACCTGGACTTGGCGACCACGGCTCGTCACGAACCACAAGACTCTAGCCCCCGCGCCACCTCCGCCTACTCCAAGGTCTCGGCCTTCGACACTACTCAACCAATGCCCGACTGGACTGCTACGAAGGGCGGAAAGAATGTGCAGCGGGTGGATGTGGTAGCTGGTGGTAAAGTGTTGTTTGATGATAACAATCCTATGCACGGTAAGCCTAACACTCTAGGCTGGGCAATGATCCAGTATAAGACTGGCCCGCGCGGCGAGAAGATAGCGGTGGTGGTAGAAGCACAGAGTGCGTGGGGTCAATTTCAACGAGGACAAGAAAAGCTAGCAAGTAAAGAAGGCAAAGTTGCTACAAAGTTTGACCATCCCCTTCTCCGCGACTACAACCGCCTCATCCTCAAAGCCGCTATCGACCAAGCGCGCAAGGAAGGCGCGACGCACATCGTCGTGAGCGACGGCGAGACTGCGATGATGACGGAGGGGCATGATGCTAATGCTAATCCACAATATAAACTGATAGATAAAGATGGCACAGTGCTGATGAGTAACATGAGTGCAACTAGAGCAGAAGCACGCATGAAAGAGATAGGACAAACTGGTGATAAAATAGTGAGACAAGGCCTAGACCAAGAAGGCGGCATGCTCCTAAACTACGACACCATCCTGCCCAAGATTGCGGAGGAATTCACCGGGAGCAAGGGCGAACGTGTGTCGTTGGGCGAGCATAAGAATGCTTTTAACCACAAAGTTCAAAGCGCTTATGACCAGCCGTATATAATTCGCTATGCGGATGGCTATTTAGATTATCATAATACGCAAGCCAGTGCAGAAAATGAACTGCTTATGCAGGGAACTAGGCAACATGGCGCAGGGCGTGTCGAACAAAATCCTAATGCTAAGACTGAACAACGCAAAGACCTCATCTTCCGCAACCCCGACGGCACGCCCAAGACTGACGTCTCAGGGCGGATGTATGAACTCAAGCCTGAGGGCGCCAAGTTCCAAGCCGTCACCGATAAATACGAACCCGTCCCCAACTCCGTGTTCGCCGCCGCCGACGCCCTGTATCCTGGGGTCGGCGCCCGACTGGCCGCGTACGAGGGCACCAAGGCCAAACACTACGGGTTGTTCAACAGCGCGCTGGGCGAGTTGCAAAAACAGGGGCCGCTGGTAGATTCCGTGGCCCTGAAAATGCAGGAGGCCCACGCAACTGGCCGAGCCCCGGCCCTTACGCCGGAGGAAATCCCCGTATACGACCGCCTGACTAAGCTCATGCAGGAGAGCGCGGCTGGGGCCACAGCGGCTGGGCGCCCAGTTACGCCTCAGGCTAACTACTTCCCGCACATGCCCGCTGTGTCGGAGGTGCGGGCCTACGAGAAAAACCCCGACGCGTATCTGGCGGCCAAGCTGCCGGAATTCGCTGACTGGAACTTGAAGAACTACGGTCCGGCCCGTGGAGCCACGCCCGCTGAGGCCGAACAGTACTTGAAAGACTACATGTCCGGTGCATCCAAAGCCCCGGATTCCCAGGGCTCGGACTTCGGCGCCCTGAACAAGTCGGCCCGGCAGTTCGGCCTCCCGCCCAGCATGCGCGAGCCGTCGGCCCTGAACGCGCTGCACCGCTACGGAACTAGGTACTCTGTGGAACTGGCCAAGAAGCAGGAGATTCTGGACCACCCGGACATTGCCAACGCGCTGGGCCTCGGAGACGCGAAGGTGCCCGTGTCTGATACGCAGCAAATGAAGGACGCGGCTCTGCACGTGAATAACGCGCTGGGGCAATCGGGCGAGAACCCCGCGGGCCGCGACGTCAAGGACGTGCTGAATGCCGGGCGCCAGCTTGTGCACTCGGCCACCATGCAGACAGCGACGGCGCTGCGTAACCAAGTCAACTTGGCCCAGCACTTTGTGCACATGGACAAGCCCGAGCACTTCGCCCAGTTCGTGTCGGACACGGCGCGGGCATTCACGGACTACAAAGACCAATACGCGAAGACGCTGGCCATGTCGGTCAACAAGCCGGGCATTGACCCCAGCGCCAACGTGACCGACATGGCTGGGCAGGTGGCCACCAAACTGCGAGGCGCCGCTAATGACCTGCGCAAAGTCACGCTGGGCCAGTTCTTCGAGAACGTGTCGCGGGTGCGCAACTACACTGTGGCCGAAGGGCGGGCAAGGCTCGATCTTGCGCTGGCCGCGACTGGCGACAAATCGGCCCAGGCCTTCCTCGACAAGTTTGGGGCCGGTGTGGACACCAAGCAGCCGTTCGAGGAACAGGTCGCCCGTGTGGCTAAGAACTACGTGGACTCGATGGAGGGCACGTACTCTGGCGCCGGACTCCCGGCCTCGGTGGTCAACGGCGGGGCGCGCTCGCAGTTGCTGCGCATCCAGCGTTATCCAATCGAGCAAATGTCCCGGGCCTACCAGTACACCATCCATCCCATCCAGAAGGACGGGAACTACGGGCCCCTACTCCTGTACCTGTTCGGCACCGCGCTCAACTACACAGCTCTGTCCAAGATTAATCAGGCCCTGAGCGGCGGCGTATCGGGCCTTGTGTCCGAGGACGAAGCCAAGGCGGCCGGGGCAAATCCACAGAAGGAGATGCTGCTGAACCTGATGGACATGGCTGGCACCGCTAACCTGTTCGGATTCGCAGGGAACGCAGCCCAAGCAGTCTCGAAAAATCTCCGTGGCCAAGCGCAGCCCATCTTCGGGGACCCCACGGTGAACTACATGACCACCACGTACAAGAACGTGCTGGCCGCCGTAGACGCCGTGCGCAAGGGCGAGCCTGTTGTGCCGTCTTTGTTAGAGGCGGGCCGCCGCATCATCCTGGAGCAAATGCAGATGACCCGCGGACTGGGCGAGGACAAAGACCAGAAGGCCGACAAGGCGCTCAAGGCCAAGCACGCCTACCTGACCGACCGCAAAGACCGGTCCGCCGTGGAAATTGGCGGCGGGCTGCTCACTGGGAACACGTTCAACTACCAAGTGCCCCAGATTTCCCCGACCCGCGACAAAGCAATTGCCGGGGACCGGCAAGCATTCCTTGCACAGCCCCCGGCAAAACGGCGCAGCCTCGACAATTACCCCGGCGGCTACGAATCCACGGCGGACCAGGCCAACCTTGAGACGTGGCTGGCCGCGGCGCACCCAGAGCGCCTAGCGGATTACATTCACCGGCGGCAGGCCTTCAAGGACCGCGTCCACGGCCGCGAACAGGGCGGGCAGCGTTGAGTTGTTCACGATAACTCGGTCCCACTTGACTTCGGCTCCCTCGGTTTCAGAACTGTGGGAGTCGTAAGCAAGCCCAGGGCGTTCAATCCGCCATAACTGGCCGCCCAATCTTTTGATTAGGGCGGCCTCCGCTTTGTAGCGCACGTCGGTCACCACGATGTAAGGCTCGGTGCAGGCGATGGCTTGCAGATGCGACGCCTTGGTCCAAATCGCTGGGTCCAAGGTCTTCATCAGGCTACCCAGTTGTTGCAGCAGTTGCCCACCAGTAATCCCGAAGATGGTGATTTCATTCTTGAACTCAGTGTCGAATGCGTCATCGTTAGTGATCAGGCTGGCCACTTGCTTGAGCTTATCCGCAAAGCCCACGCGAGTGTATCTATGCTCTCGGCACAGATATCCGCCCACCGTATCCTTCCCGCTGCGCGCCCGGTAGCCGAGCCCGATTAGTTTTGGTTTGGTCATATTAGTTTGGTTCTGATTTATAGCCGCAGTTGTCACACTCTAGCACAGTACACTCTGGCAAGGCAAAGGTGCTGTCGTGATGCACTTTAATAAGGGTGTCTGCTCCACACTCTGGACAATAAGGCAGGTCGTTTTTCTGTTCGTCACTCATATATTTCCCATCGTTGGTTTGTACAATCCCGCATTGTGGTCATGCAGCACGGCGCCCTGGGCTTGCAGAACCTGGAGCACCTGCTCCAGTTCGTCCTTGGTGCCGTGCTCGTAAAAGTGGACCAGTATGGTCTGGAAGCGGACGCCGGTGGGGCGCTGCATTACGTAGTCGAGCACCTTCTTGGCCACGTCGCCCAGCTCGTTCCGGCCGCCGCCCGCCAGCGCCAAGTGCATGTTGACCTCGGTGCGGTCGAACAAGTCGATGCACCGGTGGATGGTCTCCGGGCCCACCAGCTCTTCGTGCCCCGGCTCTGAATAGTGCATGCACATAACCAACTTGTTCATGTTGGTAATTTTGCGCGAGTAGTATTCGTCTAGCTTGGCCGCCGGGTTGACGCGCCACTTGGGCCCGCGGAGATAGGCGCGGAGTACGTCCTTCGCTTCCTCCGTATATTGGCAGCACCCGTAAACTGTGGACAGGTGCTTGATCCAGGCCCGCAGTTCGTCGCGCACCCGCATCTGCACGTCGTCCGGCTTGGGCAACTCGATGTCGGTGAACCGGTTGCGGCGCGCGTAGACCAGAATCGCCCGGGACGTGAAGCCGTTCGACACAATTTCCTTGCGGGTCAGCGCCATCATGGCGTCCGGGGTCACGCCGCCCAGTACGCTGACGCACGGGTTCTTGATGATGAAGACCCCGGAGTTCTTGGTCCGGCGCGTGTAGTCTTTGCAGTTCCACGCGGTTCGCAGGTACACGGCCATGTCCTCGGCGTGCTGCTTGAAGATGGACTCGAACTCGTCGAGGATGAAGGTCTGGGACGCGTGTATGTAAACGGCGCCGCTGGGGCGCCTGAACGTCACGGTTGCTAAGTGGGTTTCCTCAAGGAACGACTCGAACGTGGTCGAGTCGCTGGCCACCGGGAACAGCAAGTTGGACTTGATTTTGCCCAGGTGCTTGGACAACAGGACTTCCTCCTCGGACACGGTGTTGAGTTTGTGGTACTCCATGAAGTCCTTGATTTGGTCCAGCTGGAGGCCCTTGCCGATGCCCGGCGGGGCGACGAACAAGGTGTACATGTTCGGGTAAAGCGGGTACGTGTCGTTGCCGTACCACACCCGGCGCTGGAGCACGCTGCTCACCAGCATCCACCAGCTCCACTCGATGAAGATGTCGGGCGAGAAGCTATCGCGGTTCCAGAATTTCCACTTTTCGGCGTTGGTCATAGTACATATCCCACAGTATAGTCTTTGCCCGCGAAGTCGTTGACGACAATCCGCATGCCCCATATTTCCACACTCGCGGCCACAGCGTCGTCGCCATTGGGCCCGACGATTAGGACGTTGGGCTTGAGCCCGGTGGCCTCGGTGAACGCGGTCCAGGCGCGCTTGATTACGGCGCTGTCGTGGGCTGGGATTTCGGTGGTCATAGGTTAATCGGAGGCCCAGTTCTTGCCGTCTTCGTCGGCGTCGTCACGATCGTCCCGGTCATGGTCCGAAGGTTGGGGTAGTTCGTCGAACACCTTGTCGCGATCGAACTCGTAGTCGCAGGCGCGACAGGCGCCCGGGTCAATTTCGGCAGGCTCGGCGGGATAACAGTCGTTTGGGTCACCGTATGTACGCGCCTCGATGGCGCCAGTGCACGTGACCTTGTTGATTGCGTCGCAGTTCGGACAGTGGTAATTGATTGTTCTCATAGTTTGTAGTCCTTCAACCCGTGGGGATTTGTCTTCCCCGCTTTTTTCATGTTGCACCCGACCTGAACCTCGGAGCGCATAGTGAACTGTGCCCCGTCGCGCCCGACCAGCGGGATGTTAATCGCCCGCGTCATTGCCCCGGCCGCCTCGGCCACATGGTCCTCAGGCACCAGCGCCGCGAACGAGTCGTGCTTGTTACTGAACAGGCGCCACGGTAGGCGCTCGCGTAGGATACGGTCCGTCACGTCCGCGTAGGCGTGGTGCGTGATGCAGCCCACTGTGGACTGGGGCACCCACGAGATAGCTTCCCTCAGATACGAGTCCGTGATGGGCCGCTCAAAGTGCCGGGGATAACCGAACAGATTGCGCAGGAACCGCGTGGCCCGGATGATTTCCTTGGTCTCCTGCTGCCACTCCACAATCTCCGGGAACAGTTGCTTGTACGTGGCTAGGAAGAATGTGGCTTCTTCTAGCGACAGGTTCAAGGAACCTTCGGAATCCTTGAGCGCCGCGGTCCGGAACGTGTTGGGCCCAACCTCGTAATTGCCCGAGTGCCCGGTGCGCTTGCCAATGTCGTACTCGAACTTGGACTCGGCAATGCGGGCGGCGAGTTCCTTCCACTCGGCCAGCGCCCGCAGTACCTTGGGGTCGGCCAGCCAGTACCGCGTCGGGCTGAACTCGCCCCGGAACTTCTCGATGAAAATGTGCAGCGCGATGTACGTGTGCGCCTTGACCCCGTTGTCGAACAGGGCCCGGTACTTTCCGGGGCGGGTCAGGTAGGCCACGACCAAAGCCTCGGCACCAGCTTGGTCCACCTGCACAATGCGCCAGCCTTCTGGGGCCTCCGCCCAGTCCAGCGTTTCCTTGTCGGCGTTCTGGCAGTTTCCGCCGTAGCCGAAAAGCTGGGACGCAGAGAGCCGAAAGCTCCGCGTCCCAGCCAACTTTAAGTTTGTGAGGAATCTCACGGGTTAGTTATCCACAATGGTCAACGCAGGCGCGAGGTCAAAATATGCCATCAGCTCCTCGGCCTTGATGAACAAGAGCGTGCGCCCGGGCACCAGCGAGTCCATGCCCTTGCCGCCGAGCACCAGGATTCGGGTGCCGGGTTCGAGGCGAAGTTCATCTTCGTCTTCATAGTGAGCGAACCTATTATCCTCTAACACCACAACGCGGTCGTGGTCTTCGTCGCGGCGCCCCGGCTCGCTGGGCAGGATGATGCCGCCCGCCGAGGTCACGGACTTAATTTGCTCAGCCAGAATGTAGCCGGGCGCCGGGTGAATCTTCGTGTCGTTAATCATAGGAATGCTAGTACTTGTGTGTTATATGGTTTTTTGTCGCGGGTCAGGCCCAAGAACTTCACTTTAACCCGAGCAGGTTTCAGGCCGTTCTTGTAGTCTACCCAAATTTTGAGGCGGGCGTCGTCGTTAAAGGCGAACGAGCCCACTGTGAAAGTAATCCCGTTGGCGTCCCGGCAAATCACTGCGCCCAGACTGTGGTCGAACTTGCCGTCTTGGCCCTGAACTAGATCGACCACATCATAGTCCTCATCGGACCAGGCTTTGTATTTCAGGAGCATCTTGCCGCGCCCCGGCACGTAGCCGCCGTGGTGTTTGTAGACCGCGCCCTCGTAACCGGCCGCCACAAAACTGGTGAACGCCGTGCGCGCCTTGTCCCAGCACGAACCGTCACGGTGCTCGACAACCTCGATGGCGCCGAGGTCGAGGCGCCCTTGCAGGCGCATCGTGCACAGAGTGTTGTACCGGTCCTCGGCGCCCTTGGCCAGTTGGGGCATGTCGAACACGTGGAAACGCAGGGCCCCAACATCGGGGTGCGGTACCCGGCGCATGATGCTGGCGCGGGAGTTGATATCCTGGAGCGGCGCCCCGTGGATATACAACTCGCCATCAAGCCACTGGCCTGCAGCTTCGCACGCGGCCTCGATGTGCGGCAGGACGCCAGTCTCGTACGGGATTCCGTCCCGTGAGAACATGCCGACGCCCGGCACCCACATTGCCCGGACCCCATTGAGCTTGGGCATGGACCAGCGGGGCCAGTCGGCGGTGCCCGCGTCGAACGGGGTGGCCAGCGCGAAGAGGCCGGCGATTTCTGGGGACGATGGGAGTTTGCTCATTATGCTCTACCTTTCGGGGAAATCCAGTACGCAAACCCCAGCTCGCCAGCCACCTTCTTGGCCCGCTTATACTTGAGGATTGCCCGGATGATGGGGTTTTTGAACTTGCCGAGATACTTGTAAAGTGTGGCCTCGTCAACAGACGGCTGGCCCGATTCGGTTTTCGCTAGCACCGGGTAAAAAAGCCCCGTGATGAAGTACTCGACCAACTGCTGGGGCGAGCCGGGGTTTAGTGTGTACCCGGCCAGCATACATACCACGCGCTCGTACTGCTCGGCCGCAAACTTGCGGGCCCGCTTGTACGCCAGGACCTTGACCCCGTTCACTGGGGTTCCGTGGAGACTGGTGTAGAGGTAGGGGTAGATACTTCGGTTAACTTGTACAACACTGGCTTGCAGCCCGGCGTCGTTAGTGTCCCGAACGTATCGCCATTGGGCCCGGTGAACACCTCGAAGCGTAGTGACGTCTTTAGAATTATAGCGGAGAAGACGATCCTGTTGCGCGGCGTTTCGGGGATGCCAGGTTCCGCCTTCGGATTTGTGATAAGGTTCATTGGTGTATAGGGATATGCAGTGGGCTAGGGACTTCTCGGCTTCGGGCCAGATGCGGTGGTGCATCAGCATGGTGTCCTCGATGTCCCGGCTGAACGGGACACCGTGGAACAGGGCGAGGAACAGGAGGTCGAACCCGCTGTTGTGGATGACGAATTTATTACAGGCGAAGGCGCGGGCGAGGGCAGCGACCAGTGCGACGGCACCGGGCACCAGTCGTCCGGTATAGTCGTAGACAACGCACGTAATCACCGGCCCCTCATCGATCGCGAAGCTGAGGCACTGGAGCGTGTCGGTGTCCGGGTGGGTTTCGATATCGAAATAGACAGTGGCACCCCGCGTGCCGCGAAGTAGTTGCGCAGCGCGATCATTTCCCCATAGGTTATACGTGTGATTAAGAACTCCGGGTGCCGGGGATCGCAACTTTGCACAGTCACGTTGAAACCAGAATCGGTAATTGGCACGTTGGGTTGGGGCGTCGTCTTTGCCAGTAGAGCCGGCGGCCGTGTCGTCTTCTTCGTCGAGGTCGCTTTCATAATCCTTGAGGTCAACGCAGTCTTGGGGCCAGAACGTGGCGACCAGCTTGGTGTCGCCGAGGTGGTAGATAAAGCCCCGCGCCGACGTGAGCGTCTTGCACGGGATGAACTTGTCGAGCGACTCTTGGCCGGTCAGGATGACGTATTTGTACTGGCCGTACTCGCGCTTGAACTCCGGGGCGTAGATGATGTCGTAGGTGCCGGCGCCCAGTGTGGAGTCCACCAGCTCGCGCGCCGGCCCGACGAGGACACCATTATTGGCGAGGTCGAACCGGCTGGGTTTGGGCAACACGATTAACGTTTCATTCATTAGTACGAAGTGCCGAGAGTTTCTGCGGCCGACTCGCCAGCGCCCGGGCCACAAGGTCCGGGTCGCCCAGAACCGCCATGGCCTCAAGGGTTTCCACCCGGACCACCGCGTTCTCCTCCGAGAACTTATCACCGTACCTGGCCCGCAGCTTGTTGATGTTCACGTCGAAGATGTCTTCGCCGGACAAGTGGGCCGACGCGATGGCGTAGGTGCGCAGCAGGATTTCCGCCGGGATGCGCTTCCAATAATCGGGGTCCGGGTCCGAGGGCTTGGCGGGGTTCCCGTAGAACAAGGCGCCCTTGACCCGCGAGGCGAACAGCTCGCACAAGTCGAGCACCTTCTGCACGCCCTGCTGCGGATACACGCCGGGCACATACTCGCCGGGCAGGGCGCCCAGTTCCTCGGCCGCGCCCGACGCGAACCAGCAGATGTCGCTCATCTCCATGAGCTGTTCGTGGCGGGGCAGGTTTTTGTCTAGGCTGGCCTTGAACTCAAGGGCCTCGGTCGCCAGACCAAGGGCCATGTGGACTAGGCGCGCGCCGTTGTGGGGTTCGAGCGCGGCGCACGTAACCGTGACGCCAGTGTACGCGCACTCGGTGCGCCGGGCCAGTTTATTGTAGTCGGGAATAGTCATAGTGGTTTTACTGTGTGGACAAAAAGGGCGGGCCCCGAAAGGTCCGCCGTGTTTTGGCCGCTCAATAAGGAGTCACCGCGCCGCCGACCTCTTCGAGCGTTTTGACCAGCCCGACCACGTTGAACGCGGAGAAGTCCGCAACCTCGCGGCCCTGAATCGGGCGCCCGGCGGAGTCGGTGAGCGGCGCCCCGTCCGGCCCCAGCATCGGCTCGCGCTTGGACGACACGACCATCTCGAACGTCTTGTTCAGGAGGCCCATGATTTGCTCTTGTTGGTGCGCGATGTACGCGGCCTCGTCGGCGTAGTCGGCGTTGACCGCAAAGCCGAGCGCCTTGCACGCGGCGGCCATGTTCTTGAGGTTCTTCTCCGAGAAGGTGAAGTACATCTTGCCCTCGATGCCGGCGGTCTGGGCCACACCCGCGTGGGTCTGGACGATGTCGGGGCTGAGGATTTGGACCGACAGCGTGTTCTGGGCGGCGCCCGTTTTCTTGCTGGCGTCGTTGTTGACCGCGGTCACGAGCACCCGGTAGCACGCTTTGGGCACCAGCGGCACGGTCGTGGCGGCGGAGTCAGTGGAGGGAGGAGTATAGGACATGTGTATTAATGGAGACTACGTTGTGGTTTACTGAACATAGGGCGACTTGCCCTAAAAGGATGAAGCAGGTTGCGGGCCAGTTACAGGAGCGGCAACAAATCCGCATACTTCTGCGGGATGAAATCTTTTGTGACGGGCTTCGGCACGCGGGCCGGCTCGAAGGGCCCCGGCCGTACGCGCCACGCATAGGACACGGCCTTGGTGGCCGGGTCGGTCTGGCGCACGGCTTGAAGGAGCGTCGGGAAAAAGCCCGGGAGTTTCTCACCCACCTGGCCCATGAGACTGGGGCGAATCTGGGCCACCGTGTCGCCCTTGTCGTTGCGCTCTTGCTGCTGGTGCACGATGAACACCACGTTGGCCGCGCACCCGGTGAATGTGGTGAGCAAGGTGTCGAAATAGATGAGCCGCTTGCGGAACTGCGCATGGCCATCGACCTCGCCGGTCTTGGTGCTCCGTGGCTTGGGCTCGATTTCCTCCTGCGCATTGTACCACGTCTCGACGCGTGTGAGCGAGTCGATAATCAAGGTGTTGTCCGCCGTGACTTCCTTGGAGATGTCGGCGATTACGCGCAGCAACGCGTCGCGCCTGTTCGCTGGGTACGCGGGATTGGTGCGCGGCATGATGCGGTCCACGAACGCGTCGTCCCACATGGGGATTACGTTCGGGGTGCCGGCAGGCAGGTTGTTGTCGAAGTCAATGTGGATGGGGCCCGGGAATGTGCGGGCGCCAGTGGTTTTTCCGGTGCACGGTGGCCCGTAGATTAGGACGAAGGCGCGCTGGGCCTTGGTGGTCGATGTGTAGTCGGCGAGTTTCATAAATCAAAAAGCAGCGGGGTCATACTTAACAACCGCGAACCCAGCGCGCGCCTGCTCGGCGGCCAGCGAGTTCTCGGCAAAACAAATGGGCACGTAATCACAGCACGCGCCGGCGCGCTCGCCCCGGGTGCAGGTGTTGTTGAGCTTGCCCGTGGGCTGCGGGTCGAGCCACGAGGGCAGGATGAAATCCCTGATATGCCACTGGAGCAGGCGCTCGAACTCGTCGAGCTTGTCGGTCCCCATCATAATGGGCGGCCCCATCTTCCACACGACTGGGTTGTGGGCCAGCATCACCGCGCAGATGCGCAGGAACACGTTGCCCCGGTGGGTTTGGTTGGCCACCGTGATGTCGAAAATCTCGGCGCCGAACCGGGCCGCGACCCACGGATAGAATGCCATCTGCACGTCGACCATGTAGTCGGCGAACACGTCGGCCATCTTGTACTTGCGCGAGGTCTTGAAGTCCACGATCTGGACCGCGCCGTCGGAGAACATGGTGACCAAGTCGAAGGTGCCACAGACGAAGATGTTGAACTGGTGGCCGGCGTGCGTGATGGTCTGCCAGTACACCTTGAACTTGAGCTCGACATACTTGCGGCCGCCAGGTTCCGTATAGGGCGTGAGTCCGGTGGCCGGCATCATGGCGCAGGCGTTGGACAAGAGCCCACCATTGGGCCCTTGGTACATGGCGTTGGCAGCGATGAGCGCCGCCGGAATGTCGGCCCCGTTGGCCCGCATCTCGGCGTACTTGTGCACGGCCTTGCCGAAGATTAGGACTTCCCGCTGCTCGGTGTTCTGGAGCCCGGTCACCACGGTGTTATGATACCTAGTCTGGCAATGGGTCAGCTTGAGCGACGAGGCGTTGAGCAGCACGTCGTGGGTGGGCAGGTCAGTTACGGGTGGTGTTGTTGGTAGCATTGGAAAGGACTTTCATGAGACTGGGTTTCTTAAGTTTATCAAGGGCCGCCTGAATCTCGGGCGAGAACTTGGACGTGTCGACCGGGCCGGTTCCGGCACCGGGGATTTTGCGCGGGCGGCACAGCGGGAACCACGGGCGCAGATAACTTTCCAGGTCGGCATCAGATATCAAGGCGATGTCCGCGGCCGGCAGTTCGAGTATGGTTTCGAGAGTCATGTTTTTGGTATAGTTCCAGCCGCCACCTTGATGAACTGGAGTTCGCCGGGCTCCACGATGCCCACAAAATCCAGGGCCTCCAGCTCCGCCATGCGCTGGGTGAAATGCTGGACGGCCTCTTCGGTCAGCGCCATTTCCCCGCCGCCCGGCCACCGCTCCCCGACGCGCGGGCGCGAGTCGATCCACCTGTCGAGGCTGTCTTGTAGTCCGCTGGTGTCCGCGGCCACAACGTACTGGAGCACCTGCGTGATGTCTTGGCGCATCTTCACAGTGAGCTTGGTCCCGTCGACATTGAACTTGATGTGCCCGCGAAGCCGGTCCCAGTATTCTTTGATGGTGCCCTGGGAATTGTCGGCCAGCCAGTTCAGGCCGTGCACCAACTTGAGGCGCATCGACGATGGGGTAACTCCGAATAGTGCGCAGTCAATGGTGAACGGCTTGTGCCCCTTGGTCTTCCAGTTCTTGGCCAAGTTGGCGAACAGTTCGCCGTTGGTCGGATTGTGGTAGTTGTGGTGCCGCGACTTTTGGTCGTGGTCATGCAGGTTGGCCCGGAGCTGGGCGAGCTGTCCCAGGATTTTGGGCGTGATTGGTGAGGGTTCACTCATGTGCAAGTGCGGTTAGATATTTGGACCGGGCGAGAAGTTCCTGCGGCACCGGCCCACGGTTGTGGAGATGGGCGCGCGGGTTCTTGGACATGCTCTCGCGCAGCTGGGCGTTCACGTCGTCACGGTCCGAGTAATCGCCCCGGTCGATGTTGGCCATCCACTTTGCGGTGAGGCGCTTGGTCGCGTAGCCGAGGTGAATGAGGGCGGGGTCGACAACGTGCAACGTGGACATCGGGCCGACAATTCCACAGTGCCAGTTCTTGCCGGGCCGCGACTCGTAGCGTGGGCGGGCCGAGAGTTTGTACACAAGGCCCCGCGATTCAATCGGGTTGCCCACTTGAGACATGATTGGACGATCGACGATTTGCCAGTATTCCACTTCCATACAGTCTGGGTCAATGGCCCCGACATTTATCGTGGCCGTCTCCAACCACCCATCAGTCAACACCTCGTCCGCGTCAATGCGCAGGAAGTGGGTGAAGAAACCGGGGCGGGACACAACGTCGAGCGCCCAGTTGCGGCACACGGCCTCGCCCTCAGAGAATGGGTGGCAACCGCGGTGCAATGTGACGTTGCGATAATCGCGGGCTATGTCCTTGGTGTCATCGGTCGACCCTTGGTCGAAGATGTACACGGGAATGTCCCCGATGGAGTCGAGGCACGGGGCCAGAAACTCCTCGGCGTTAAGTGTGTGGATAATGGCGGCGATGTTCATACAGGTAATACAGCATTTACTGGGCCAATTGGGTTATACATTCTCCCCGAGCGCCGGGTTCACGTCGTCCTTGCCCACGCCGAACACCTCGCGCTGGAGCAGCCAGTTCTCGAGGGCCCGGACATTGCCGGAGGACTGCACGATGTGCTCGGGCACATAGTCCGGCGGCGTGTAGTTCCGGGCCGCACAGATGTGATGCGCGATGAGGATGACATCGTCGGGGCGCTGGCGCAACGGCGTGGTGTGTAAGGTCAGCGCGGAGATTCGATAGTACAGGTCCTCGCGGAAAGTAGCGAAGTTAGCCGTAGTCATAATTTCTAGGTTCCTATTCGTCGCGAACACAAACCTGCACTTAATCGGGACCTCGCGCGCCGAGCCCACGGGCATCACGGTGCGCTGTTGCAGGCAGCGCAGCAGCTTGGCCTGCTGGTTGAGCGGGAGTTCGCCGACCTCGTCGAGGAACACGATGCCATCTTGGGCGGACACAAGGAGCCCGGGCTTATCTTCAACCGCCCCGGTGAATGAGCCCCGTGTGTGGCCGAACAGCAGCGACTCGAACAACGTGTCGACCAGCCCGGCACAGTTGGCCGCGAAGAACTGGGTCTTGTGCCGGTTGGCCAGCATAATCTGGGCGAGCAGTTCCTTGCCCGTGCCTGACTCGCCCTGAATGAGGACTGGCTCGGACCGGTATGCGCACAGGCGCGCGGCGCGCAACAGTTCCTGCGTGGCAGGGTCGTTGGTAATGTACGCGTCGCACCGCAGCTGGACCGGGAGTTTGTGCAGGTCCGCCTGCAGTTTCAAAGGCAGGCGCGCCATGATTTCCTCGACGGTCTGGGGCAGGGAAACTGGCGCAGCTGGTGCGTGGCGATTGAGGAGGTTTAGTAGGGAGGACATAGGAAGGATAACTTAATCTTCATCCGCAGTAAGTGCAAGTTCTTCGAGCTCGTCGTCCACGCTGCCGCCCGCCTCGGCGTCGTCGACTGTGTCGGACCCGTCTCGCAAGTCGGACTGGGTGATTGCTTTAATCGGCCGGGCATGGGCGAGCAGGTCAATGGTGTCGTCGACGAACGAGTCGTCGATGGTGACGCCGGCCCGGACCGACTTGATCTTCACGTCGAGCCGCGGCGCCACGTGGTTGGCCACGATGGTGTCCTTGAAGAACACGATGTGCTGGTGCACGTCGGTCAAGGTGGCCACGCGCATCGCCCGGTACAGTGCCTGCATGAACTCCTCAACCCAGTAGCAAATGGTGAAGAACCCCTCGCGCGGCCGGACGCCCTCGACTTGGTGGTCGAAGTCGATGCCCACGCCGCCCGAGGACAGCGTGAAGATGCAGTACTCGGTGTCGCCATTTTGGAACGCCTCCTTCTCGGCGTGCCGCTGGTCCAGGGATTGCTTGTCGAGCCGCAGCGTGACCAGCTCACTGTGCCGGAGCGCCTGTTGGGTCTCGGTCTCGTCCATCTGGGCTTGGTCCTTGACCCAGCGCAGGTACTTGCGCACCGCGTTCTTCTCGTCCGGGGACATCGAGTCCCGGTTCCGATAGTAGCGCAGCACGTACGCACCAATCTGGTCGAAGATTTGGGGCCCGATAATCTTGGCCACCCGCTCCTTGGTCACGATTTCGTTGCCGCCCCAGATGATGGATATCTTCGACCGCGGCACACCGTGCTCGAACACCAGGCACCGCACGATTTCCTTGACCGACGACGTGAACGACACTCCGCACAGCGGGGCAAACCCCTTGTCGTGCGACGCCTTCATGAGCTTGGCGAACGTCGAGCACTTGCACTGTTCCTCGGCGTGGCGCATCTTGCCGAACACGGTCATCTTGTTGACCTCGCTGTCGCCCTTGCCGCAGCGCGCCAGTTCCTCTTGATACCGGTCCATCGTGCGCTCGTAGTACTCTCGCTTTTCCGGGGTCTCGAACTCGGCGAGCATGACCGAGTTGTACGCCTTGACCTTGCGCGGGTCGCGCGGCGGGATAACGAAGCAGTCGTGGAACTCGCGCCGGAATTCCTGGATTGCGGCGGGGTCATTGTCACTGGGCTTGGCCCCGGCCCGCGCGGCGATGGCCCGAGCGAACGCGGGGAACGACTCGCGCGTGATGGGCTCGCCATTGAACTCGCGCCCGGTGGCGATGCAGAACAACCACGTGTCGTTGACCGTGACCCACGGGGTTGCGGACATGAAGATGAACACCGAGCCCGCGGCGACGCCGGCCCGGATGATGGCCTCAAGGTACTTGGACTTGTTGGACCCCGGCTTCTTGTAGTCTTGGCACTCGTCGATGATGATGACCGCGGGCGGCGGCATGCGGTACACGAAGCGCTTGACCGATTGATTGTAGGAGATGACTTCCTCCTCACCGAAGAACGCCTTCATGCGCTTGCTGCCCCACTCTTGGTGCGAGATGACCTCGACCCCACGCCCGATGTTGGCCATGCCACACGCCTTGCCGCGCAGCTTCATGTCGATGACGACCGACGCCTTGGTGGCGAAGAACGCTTGGTTGAACGGGATCTTGCCCGCGATATGGTTGAAATAACCGTTGTCCTGCCAGTACTTGGCGACGGCCCAGCCGATGACCGACTTGCCCTCGCCACCTTCGAGCGGGCAGACCACCGCGCGGGTCTTGCCGGCGCGCAGCGTCTCGATGATGGAGTCGATGGCCTTGCGCTGGCGCGGGCGCAGCTTGAACCGCCCGACCGTGCGGATGCCTGTCTCCTCGGCGGACACGAACTTGGTGGACACCGTGGCTAGCTCTTTGCGCCGCAGCTCCTCGGTCGCCTTGAACCGGGACTCCGCGCTCAACACCCACGAAGTGAAGAACACCTTCATGGACATGAACGTCAGCGGTTGGGCCCGCGTGAACGGCGGGATGAAGTCGACCTTGAGGTCGTCCCAGATGAG
>Ga0114969_10000481_pt1 | contig 34388 bp, 30 predicted proteins | sample M_130807_MF_Meta_FD_87316 | JGI IMG/M metagenome (GOLD analysis project Ga0114969, IMG submission 87316) | Freshwater microbial communities from Lake Montjoie, Canada to study carbon cycling - M_130807_MF_MetaG | ecosystem: Environmental > Aquatic > Freshwater > Lake | place: Lake Montjoie...
AACAAAATCCTAACCGATCCATCTGACTGCGAAAAGTTGCAATGTTTTGCTCCGTGGTAATAGCTGGATGTTGCCCGGTTTGAATTGCATATTGTTCCGCAGGTAACCCGAACGAATCGTAACCCATTGGGTGTAACACATTGAAACCCTTCATGCGTTTATAGCGTGAATAAATATCACTCGCAATGTATCCAAGCGGATGCCCGACATGCAAGCCTGCACCACTCGGATATGGAAACATATCCAGCACATAATACTTAGGCTTACCGCTCTCAGCATCTCCGACGCGATATATGTTTCTATCGTTCCAGAATTTTTTTATCTGCTCTTCTATCTCGCTAAACTTGTATTCCATATCAGGGGCGCAAATCTAATAAAGCAATCGGTGGTGAAAACCAACAACATATTCAAATTTCAAATAAAGATTTATGTGTTAATTAATTTGCAAATTGAAATATTAGTTCTGTTTTATTGCTTTCTACTTTCGGCGCATGGCAACGAGCAAAAACAAATCACGACGACGATTTAAACCTTCTCATATATACAGTATCATCAGCACAGCTTTAGTTTTGTTTGTTGCAGGAATATTATTTCTGATTTTATTGCATGGAAGCAAAATGTCAGACTATTTAAAAGAGAATATTTCTTTCACTTTGATTTTGAAAGATAATGTTACAGATGAGAATGGAAAAAAGTTGCAGGAAGAGTTATCTTCCCAGCCTTATGTAAAAAGCGCTGATTACATTTCGAAAACACAGGCACAGGATATTTACATTGAAGAATTTGGAGATGATTATCGTGATATGTTGGAAGGAAATCCGCTGTTTGCTTCAATTGATATAAAAATGAATGCCAATTTCACTCAACCGGATAGTGTAATGGCAATTCAAAACAGATTGCAGGCAAATTCCGCTGTTCAGGAATTTTATTATGAAAGCAAACTCGTTGAACTCTCCAATAAAAATTTTAAAACATTCAGCTTCATAATTATTGTTTTGAGTTTATTATTAGGTTTTGTTGCTTTTACTTTAATTGATTCAACAATCCGATTAGCAATGTATTCTCAAAGATTTTTATTAAGAAGTATGCAATTGGTTGGAGCAACAAATTCTTTTATAAGAAGACCTTTTTTACTGAAAGGCTTAATAAATGGATTCATCAGCGGGCTTATTTCAGTCGCACTTTTAATTACGCTATTAAATGTAATGTTGAACATTTTACCTGATTTAAAGGCATTGCAGGATTTTAACCTGACGATTTTGCTTTTTGCAGGAATAATTTCACTTGGAATCTTATTTACAATAGCGAGCAGTTATTTCGTTGTCAATAAATATCTTCGAATGCATCTCGATGAACTTTATTAATTTATAAAAAACAATAAATAATCTACTGATTCAGTTATTTCACCGTAGATTTAAATAAATTTCTTTCATCACAATTAGAATAAATTCTATTTTCGTCCACTCTTATTTAAAAATCATGGCAACAAAGGACTCAACCAAAAAAGTTTCACCCGATAAAATTGAATTTCTATTTAAGAAAGAAAACTACATGATAATTCTTGCTGGGGTAGTTGTTTTAATTATTGGATATTTTTTAATGTCCGGTGGTTCACAAAAACCTAATGAATTTAATACTGACGAAATTTATAGTTTCAGAAGAATTACCCTTGCTCCAATTGTTGTTATCATTGGTTATGTAATTGTAATGTTTGGAATACTAAAAAAACCGAAGGAGTAGGAATTTAGGTTAATTGTTACCTCTTTATTGTTTTCTTCATTATTTTCACGGTCCATTAACTTAAAAAATGAAAGCCCGGATTATTAATGGTCAGTATAAAACAAAATCAAATTTTGATTTTAGCGATGATATTATCAATTCATCAGATTATAAATTAAGTAATATCAATCAATTTAAAATTTCTGCTGAGATAAAAGGTGATTCTGAAATAGCTATTAATGCAATAATTCCATTTGATGGCAAATTAAACATCACAAGATCAGGAGAAAAAAATGCGATGCCTCTTTTTTCATCATTTGTAAATAGCGGGTACTTTATTACAAGTATTCCGGTTTCAATGCATGACGAAACAAAAAAATTGAATTGTGTTCTATCTACAGAAAATAAAACTATTGATCTTATAATCGAATTACAACAGGTTGAAATTCCTGTCTGATATTAAATTATTTTATTTTTTCGGTTGATTGTTGATCTGTTCAGGAACTTTATTCTGTTCCTTTTTCAAATCTTCAATGTTTCCTTTTGGTAAAACAAAGTCAGGCATAACTTTTAAAGCTTCATTGAATAATGCTTCGGCTGCAGCATATTCATTTAATTGCTTAGCAATAACACCTTTAATGTTTAATGCAGCTGCTTTAAAAGGAACCTTTTGAGTATAACCTTGTCCAACATTTACATCAATTTCCCCTTTTTCTGAATCCGGATTTTTCAATAAAACATCAATGTTTGCTGAACATTCTCCTAGTCTTGCCAATGAATATTGCAAAACTATTATCTGGTATAAATGATACAAATTTTGAGTTTTAGGATACAGTTTTTCATAATATTCAAGAGACTGTTTAGCGTCGCCTGATGATTGCAAGGAAACAGCAACCATTTCAACGAGTCTGATATCATCAGGCGCTTTGGTTAATAATTCCTTACCTACAAAAACAGCCTGATCATAAGCTCCTCTCATTAAAAACAAACGAGCAAGCGTGTCTTTCCAGGCAACCTCTGAATTTTCAGTACCTAATATTTCATATACACTTTGAGTTGCAGCTACTAAATCATTATAACCCATTGCAATTTTATAGGTCTTTTCAAAAAATGAAATATCATTAGTATTATTTGATATTGGCAATTCAGTTTTTACATTTTTTTGGGCAAAGGAAATTGCAGCCCAAAACATCATTGATAAAAGAATGAATGTTTTTTTCATGAAAAGATTTAAATTTATTCTGGTTTCAATATTAAAAAGAAAAAGCCACAAATGTGGCTTTTTCACTAGTTGCGGAGGTAGGACTCGAACCTACGACCTTTGGGTTATGAGCCCAACGAGCTACCAACTGCTCCACTCCGCGATATATCTTTTTTCGCTGAAAGCGAATGATTTTTTGGTTGATTTGCATCAACTTTTACTTTGATGCGGGGTGCAAATGTAATGGCAATCTCTTCAAATAAAAATTATGCGACAAAAATAACTGACTTTTGCGCCTCATGAAAAATTTCAGCGCCGGATTTGTAATGATAATGGGTAACCCAAATGCAGGTAAATCAACCCTGATGAATGCTTTTTTGGGAGAGAAAATTTCTATTGTTTCTCCAAAAGTTCAAACTACCCGTCACCATATTAAAGGAATTGTAACTGAAAATAATTATCAAATAGTTTTCTCTGATACTCCTGGATTGTTGCAACCAAAATATGAATTGCATAAATCTATGGTTGAAGAAATAAATAGTGCCTTGGAAGATGCGGATTTAGTTATTCCGGTTGTTAGTGTATTTGAAAATGAATCTGATTGGACCAATCATGCTGAATTATTAAGCGGTTTGAAAAAGCCAAAATTATTCATCCTGAATAAAGTTGATTATTACAAAACAGAAGAAGAATTAGCAGCCGGAATTAACAAATGGAAACTTTTCTTTGGCATTGATGAGATGATTGCAATTTCAGCATTGAAGGAAATAAATATTGACAAACTGAAGTCAAGAATTGTTGAATTTTTACCTGAACATCCCCCTTATTTTTCTGAAGACGAACTAACCGATAAATCACAAAGATTTATTGTTTCAGAAATTATTCGTGAAAAGATATTTGAACAATTCAGGGAAGAAATCCCTTATTCAAGCGAAGTAATTGTGACTGATTTTAAAGAAGCTGATGACATTATTCGCATTTATTCAAGCATTTTTGTTGAACGCGAAAGTCAAAAGGCAATTTTATTAGGCAAGGGCGGAAGTGCTATAAAAAAACTTGGAATTAAGTCAAGGGAAGAGAGTGAAAAATTTTTAGGAAAAAAAATATTTCTGGAACTTACTGTTAAAGTAAAAGACAATTGGAGAAATGATAAATTAGTGTTAAAGCAACTTGGATATAAATGAATAATACAGTAGCAATAGTCGGACGACCAAATGTTGGAAAATCAACATTATACAATCGTTTAGTAGGCGAGAGAATGGCAATCGTTGACGATTTCAGTGGTGTTACACGCGATCGGCTTTATGGAATTGGGGAGTGGAATGGGAAATCCTTTAATATAATAGACACGGGTGGATTTGTTACACATTCCGACGATGTATTTGAATCCGAAATAAGAAAGCAAGTTGAAATTGCAATTGATGAGGCTACAGTTATTTTGTTTGTTGTTGATGTAACATGTGGAATTACCGATTTGGAATTGGATATAGCTGATATGCTTCGGCGAACAAATAAAAAGGTACTGGTTGCTGTTAATAAAGTTGATAATAATGCGCGCCTTTTAGATGCTAATGAATTTTATAGCCTGGGCTTTGAAAGTGTATTTTTTATAGCCTCAATTAGTGGAAGCGGTACAGGAGAACTTCTGGATGAGGTAGTATTAAATATTGATGACGAAGCCGAAGTTTTACGAACTGATATTCCACGATTTGCCATTGTTGGCCAACCTAATGTAGGCAAAAGCTCCATGGTAAATGCCATGCTTGGTCAGGATAGAAACATTGTAACTGATATTGCCGGAACCACCCGCGATTCCATTCATACCTATTATAATCTTTTTCATAAAGAATTTTATTTAGTAGACACAGCTGGAATACGCAAAAAAGCCAAGGTGCACGAATTTCTTGAATTCTACTCCGTTATTAGAGCAATAAAAGCAATGGATGAAGCGGATATTATTGTTCTTATGATTGATGCCACTATGGGGATTGAGCAACAGGACCTTAATATTTTCAGTATGGCTGTAAAAAAGAAAAAAGGAATTGTAATAGTTGTAAATAAATGGGATTTAGTTGAAAAAAGCACAAAGACAACCAAGGTATTTGAAGAGAGCATTCATCACAGAATTGTTCCATTTAAGGATGTTCCTATCGTTTTCACCTCAGTTGTTGAAAAACAACGGATTTTCAAAGTTATTGAAGAAGCAATAAAAGTTCATGAAAATCGTAAACGCAAAATCTCAACATCTGTTTTAAATGAAGTAATGATAAAGGTGATTAGTGAAACTCCTCCTCCATCCTATCGCGGCAATTATGTTCAAATTAAATATGTAACTCAGCTTCCGACCTACTTTCCGGCATTTGCTTTTTTTTGTAACCATCCTGCAGAAATAAAAGAGCCCTATCGTAATTTTCTGGAAAATCAACTGCGTAAAAACTTTGATTTTCATGGAACACCAATTCAGATCTATTTCAGAAAAAAATGATTCATAACTTGTAGGTTATGTAAACATGATTATTTTTGCGCTCATTAAAAAAATTAAACCCAAAATGAAAAAAATTTTCACCATCCTTGCTGCTGTAGCTGTAGTATCCCTCGCTGCATGCAACTCAAAAACTGATGAAGCTGGAACGGCTGACTCAACAGCTAATGTATCAGCAAACGATTCTGTAACAAATGCTCCAGTTACTGAACCAGTGGACACAGCACATGTGGACACTACTCACAAAATGTAAGTTGATAGTTAGTCCGGCTTAATGGATCCGGTTGGACTGATAAAAAGTTGATCAACTTAAAATTTTAAAACCCTCGTCGTAAACGGTGAGGGTTTTTTTTATTTCTTTTCTAATAGTGATATTGCTTTAAGAACATCATTGTCGGTTTTATTCAGAAAACGGAAATATTCGTTTTCATCATTCAGCATTCGTGCCGATAAACTTTCAATTGTATTCAACAATTGCTTTTTCTGTATAGCATTTAAGGAATTAAAGTTAATTTTTAAAATAGGCTCAATCAATTTAGCATCGCTTAAAGAAAAAACTCTTGAATAATTTAAAGCAAACTGATAAGCTGATTCCTGAATTAATGATTGATTTAATCCTGAAATTGAAGCCCCGAATAAACTAGTATCTATACTAACAAAAACATCCGGTACAATTCCACCTCCACCATACACAACCCTTCCTGATTCGGTATAATATTTTGTTGTATCTGTTAGTTTAATACTATCACTGCTGGTCAATTCGCCATTACCGAAACGATTTAACATTTCATGATAATAGTTTTCAGTACCGTCTTTATATGATTTCTGTATACTTCGTCCAGAAGGAGTAAAATACCTGGCAATTGTTAATCGCAAACCGCTGCTATCACTTAAAGTATATTGTTCTTGTACCAACCCTTTACCAAATGAGCGGCGACCAACAATGGTTGCCCGGTCATAGTCTTGTAAAGCACCTGCGAGGATTTCACTAGCCGATGCACTCTCGTCATCAATCAGTACACATATCTCGCCTTTTTCAAACAAACCTATTTTGCCTGTATAATATTCCTTCTTTGGGTAAACTCGTCCAACAGTATAAACCACTAATTTTTTCTCTGATAAAAATTCATCCGCAATATCAACTGCAATTTCAAGCACTCCGCCTCCATTGCCACGCAAATCAAGAATCAGTTTTTTCATTCCCGATTCTTTAAGTTTGTTTAAAGAACTATGCATTTCGTCTTCAGTAGTTTCACTGAATCGTTCCATTTTTATATATCCGATGTCTGACGAAATCATATAAGAAGCAGTTACACTTGATAATGGAATTTTCCCTCTGATGATTGTGAAATATTTTGTATCAGTTATCCCTCTTCGCCTTATTCCAAGTTTAACTTTTGTTCCACCAGCTCCTTTCAATTTACCTTTTATGGAATCATCAGTATAGTTTTTTCCGGTAACCAAATCGTCATTAACACTCACAATTTTATCTCCCTTTTTAATTCCTGCCTGTGCAGAAGGCCCACCCTGAAATACATTTACAACTGTGATAGTATCAAACACACGAAAAAATTCAATCCCGATTCCGTCAAAGCTTCCTTTCATTTGTTGATTTACTTCCAGTAATCGCTTGTATGGAATAAAAACCGAATGAGGATCCAACTGTAACAACAATGCTTCAATCCCCTTTTGATTTATTGAATTAAGATTAACAGTATCTACATATTTAGCAGATACATATGAAAGCACTTCGTCCATTGTATTCGGTTTTCCATTGCCGTTGAATGATATTTTATTGCCCCCGGAGAGCAACATTCCCATTTGAATTCCCATTACGAGAACAACAGCAAGCATCACCGGCATCCATATTTTAATATTTCCTTTCATTGTTGGCAAAGAAACAATGATTTTACTATCAACAACATTTGAGCAAAAATTTTTCTTTTTTTAGAAAATTATTTCTGCTATTATGAAGTAATTACTTTTGCAACTGATTATGCAAAAAACAACCGAAGAAAGCAGCAGATATAACAATCTCGAGCAAATGAGTATTCACGATTTGCTCATTAACATTAATCGAGAAGACAAAACTGTTGCTGATTCGGTGGAAAAAACAATTCCCCAGATTGAAGCCTTGGTCAACCAAATTGTCTCAAAAATGAAGGAAGGGGGCAGATTATTTTATATTGGAAGTGGAACCAGTGGAAGATTAGGAATTGTGGATGCCTCTGAATGCCCTCCTACATTTGGAGTAGAGCAAGGTGTTGTTTTGGGAATAATTGCAGGAGGTGATGCCGCCATTCGCAAGGCACAAGAATTTGCTGAGGATGATTTTGAACAAGGATGGAAAGATTTGCAATTACACAATATCAATATCCATGACACAGTTATTGGAATTACTGCGTCGGGTTCTACACCATATGTGATTGGGGCGATTGAAAAATGCAAAAAAGAAGGTATTGGTACCGGATGCATTACATGTAACAGTGGATCTGCATTGGCAGCCATTACCGATTTCCCAATTGAAGTTGTAGTTGGTCCTGAGTTTGTTACAGGCAGTACAAGAATGAAGTCAGGCACTGCTCAGAAATTGGTGTTGAATATGATTTCAACCTCAGTAATGATTCAACTGGGTAAGGTGCTCGATAATAAAATGGTTGATATGCAGCTCACAAATGAAAAACTGATTGAGCGTGGAGCAAAAATGCTGAGTCGTCAGTTTGCTTGGGATATTAAAAGAGCAAGAGGAATATTACTCGAATATGGAAGTGTACGCAAAGTGATGGATGCTCACCGCAGAAAAAAATAATTTCAATAAATTGAACTTAAAATTTTGATTAACAAAGGTGCACAACATTGAACCGTATTATAACTGGAAAGATATTTATTCAGCTGATGAAGATGAATTATCGCCTTTTTATAAAAGAAAATATAGCGAGTTTGAATTCACCAACACAATTTACAATTACTACATACACCCACAATGGGATGATATTGGTTCTTCAACTCTTTTTATAAAAATTCTGTTTGTTGACTATTCATCTTGTTCGGCAGTGATTGAATTGATGGGTGAATGGAATGATGCCCTGCATAACGATATAATGATTCTGAAAAGAGAAGTGATTGATATATTGATTGAAAATAAAATCACCAGATTCATTCTCATTGGAGAAAATGTTCTGAACTTTCATGCCTCTGATGATTGTTACTATGAAGAATGGTACGAAGATATTTCAGATGAAGGAGGCTGGATTGCTGCAGTAAATTTTCGCGAACATGTTTATGCTGAAATGCGAACTGTACATCTTGAACACTATATGTACATGGGCGAGAAATTTTCAACTCTTAATTGGCGAACAGTAAAGCCTCAATACCTGCCCGATTTAATTGAAAGTATTTTACTAAAGAGGTTGGCACCAGGGGAATAACTATTTCTCGACCAATTTAAAATCCAACTCTTCATAAACCGAGTTCTTACTAATATATTCAGGAACTATTTGTTTCATCTTGCTAACAATGGCATTATTATTCTGCTTGTCGAAGAGAGAAATAAGTGTTTCAATTTCTTTACTAACTTCTTCAAACTCGTATTCACGAACTTTTGCTATTAGTATTTTAGGGTGGTGTGTTGGAACAGTGTTTTCAGCATTAGCCAGCAACTCTTCATATAATTTTTCGCCAGGGCGTAAACCTGATATTTCAATTTTTATATCCTTATCTAATTGTAATCCACTCAATTGAATCATCTTCTTTGCAAGGTCAATAATTTTTACGGGCTCACCCATATCAAAAATAAATATCTCACCTCCTTTTCCAATTGCCCCGGCTTCCAACACCAACTGACAAGCTTCAGGAATTGTCATAAAAAATCTTGTGATTTCAGGGTCAGTAACTGTAATTGGTCCACCTGATTCAATCTGATGGCGAAATCTTGGAATTACAGACCCGTTTGAACCAAGTACATTACCAAATCTTGTTGTAATGAAGTGAGTTGTTTTATCACCATGTTCAGTAAATAATTTTCTGTTTAATGATTGCACATAAATTTCTGCAATGCGCTTAGATGCGCCCATAACATTGGTTGGATTTACAGCTTTGTCGGTACTGACAAGCACAAAAACCTCAACCCCGTATTTTACTGCAAGGTTTGCACAATTTTTGGTTCCTAAAACATTTGTAAGCACAGACTCAGATGGATTGTTTTCCATAAGTGGAACATGCTTATATGCAGCAGCGTGATAAACCAATTCCGGTTTTAAGAATTTAAAAACTTTTTCCAGCCTTTCTTCCTGACGAATATCTCCTAATACAATTTCAAATTTCAGATTTGGAAAATCATGTTGCAATTCCAAATCAAGTTCGTGCAAAGGGCTTTCTGCCTGATCAAAACATATAAGCAACGAAGGATTATATTTTGCCAGCTGTCTTACAATTTCCTGTCCTATTGAGCCAGCTGCGCCTGTAACAAGTATTTTTTTTCCCTGAGTCTGTTCTTTAATTATTTCTTTATCCAACCTGATTGGTTCACGCTCCAATAAATCTTCAATGCGAACCTGTCGAATCTGGTTTACACTTAATTCGCCATTAATCCATTTTGAAGCCTGGGGAACTGAAAGAATTTTAACATCATATTTTAAACAAGCATCAATTACTTTGTTTTTGTTCGATTGCTTAACTGTAGAATCACTGATAATTAACATATCCGCCTCCCCTGTAGCTAATAATTTGTCAAGATCCCGATCTACATTAAGAACCTTAACTCCTTCAAGGTTTTTAGTTTGCATTGAAAGGTTGTTATCAATAAAAGCAACCACATCATAATTCTTTTTTCGATCTTGTTCCAATGTTCTTTTGGTAATAATTCCATTATTATCAGCCCCATAAATGATAACAGTCATTTTTGGCTTTTTAGACTTAACTACTTCTTCATAAATAGTTTTAACTGCTATACGATATGCTGCAAGAAGAAAAATTGAAATGAAATAATCAATCAATAAAATAGAAAATGGCACCAAATAATTAGGTTGATATTGTGCAATAAAAAAGTTAAGAATACCCAAAGTGGCCGATCCAAGCGTAACAGATAAAAATATCCGCTGTGCATCTTCCGAACTCGTGTATTGAATCATACCGGCATATGTTCGGAATAAAATAAAAAAAATAAACCTAACGGTAAACAAAGACAAAACAGCCTTAAATATTAATGGTTGTTCAACAGAAGGAACATTAAAATTAAATCGTAACTGATATGCAAGAATCAGTGAAATAATAACAATTAAACAATCAACTGCAAGCACTGCCCAATGGGTCAATAAAGCTTTGAAATTGATTTTCTTATTCATCTAATACCTGTTGATTTTGCTTGCTTAGTTATTACTTCCAAAGTACTTAATAAGCTGGAATTATTTTAATGCGCGAATTTAATCTTAATATAACTATTGATTATTTTTTTATCAGTTGAGGATTTTGAATATCGTTTTAAAAATAATTTTCATATCGTTTATAAAATTCTGCTGGTTAATATAGTTCAGGTTCAGATTCAACTTTGCAGGCATAACGATTTCAATATAGGCTTTTTCTGCATCAGCATATTTTCCTAAAATTTCATTTTCATTTGAAAACTCAATAGATGCATTATCGGTAATTCCAGGCTTCACCATTAATACCTTCTTCTGTTCTTCGTTATATAAATCAACATATTTTTTTACTTCAGGTCTCGGACCAACAAAACTCATTTCACCTTTAAAAACATTAATTAACTGCGGTAATTCATCCAACTTATATTTCCTCAAAAAATAACCTGCCTTTGTAATTCTGGAATCTCTTCCGCCTACGGTTAACAAACCTCTTTTATCGGAATCAGGTCTCATTGTTCTGAATTTAATAATTCCGAAATCTTTAAAATTTTTCCCAATTCTTTTTTGAATATAAAAAACTCCTCCTTTTGAATCGAAGATTATCAGTAAAGAAATGACAAAAAATAATGGAGATAAAATAATCAGTCCTATCAATGAAAAAACAAAATCGAATATGCGTTTCAGCATTTTATTTTTCGGCTAAAACTTTTTCAACGGATTCAATAACTGTATTCGAAACAAAATCAACCTGTTCGCCTGTAAGATTGAAATAAACAGGCAATGATATTTCTCTGGAATAATTATCAAAAGCAATTGGGTAATCTTCCATTTTATAACCAAGCGATTTATAAAAACTGAGTAATGGCAGTGGTTTAAAATGAACATTAACCGAAACATCTTTTTCGCTTATCAATTGTATAATTTTATTACGCTGTTGCTCAGAAATATTTTTAATCCTAAGTAAAAACAAATGATATGAACTTTCAGAATTACCGGTTTTATAAACCGGTAATTGGGCCCAGTCTTTTTTTGAAAAATTAACCAGGTATTGATCAAATATTTCCTTTCTACGCGGTAAGGTCTCAGAATCATATCTCTCCAGTTCAACCAACCCAATTGCAGCAAGAATATCAGGCATATTCCATTTGTATCCGGCTTCAACAACATCATATTCCCAACTTCCCTTTTGCATTTTTGCCAGCGCATCTTTATTCTGGCCATGTAAAGCTTTAATATTTAAAGCCTGGTAAATTTCTTCATTATTTAACGGTGCAGGTAAATTCAAACACACTGATCCGCCTTCTGCAGTAGTTAAATTTTTAACCGCATGAAATGAAAAAACACTAGCATCAACATCTCCCCCTACCTTCTTACCGTTATATAATGCACCAATTGAATGGGCAGTATCACTTAAAACCAATATTCTTCCCAGTTTTTGCTGAACATCGTTACTTGCTTTAAACAATGCCGAACTTCCTTTTGCCAGATTCATTATGGATTCATAATCACAAGGCAAACCACCTATATCAACTGGCATTATTACTTTGGTTTTTGAATTGATTGCATCAGCAATTCGTTGCAATGAAATATTGAAATCATTTGCATTAACATCAACCAAAACAGGTTTTGCACCGCAATGAATAACCACATTTGCAGTTGCTGAATAGGTATAAGCTGGTAATATAACTTCATCGCCTTCCTTAACTCCAAACCAACGAAGCATTATCTCAAGCCCGGCTGTCGCAGAATTCAGGCATAAAACCTTTTCTACTCCTGTATATTCTGCAATTTGTTTTTCAAATTTTTTGGTTCTTGGGCCAGTTGTTATCCACCCTGATTGCAATGCTGCTACAACTTCATCAATAATTTTCTGATCAATACGAGGAGGTGAAAATGGAATCATTTAATTGCTTAATTGAAGGACAAAAATGATTAAATAATTTTTAGTTCATAAATATTCATTCCTCAAGAAAAGAACAATTTACTTTTGGCTGCAAGAATACAAATGATACTATCAAAGAAATTAATTGATAAAATTGTTTACTGGTTGCTTCTGGCATTTGCATTTTCGTTTCCTTTCGGAAATATTTATGGAACAATCATTATCATTTTACTTTCCATTCTATGGTTAATAAACGGGGATATTATTGCAAAATTAAAGACAGCTTTCAGGAATCGCTTATTTTTATCCTACACTTTTTTATTTCTTATACAGTTCATATGGTTGTTGAACACTTTTGATTTAAATCGAGCCTTTTATTTAATAAGATGTAATGTTTCAATGTTTGCTTTGCCCCTATTATTTCTGACTTTTGAAAATGAATTGTTGATTGTAAAAAGAAGAAATATAATTATTGCATTGATTCTGGGCTGTATTACAATATCAATTATTACACTTAGCAGAGGGTTTTATCGTTTTGGTTCAACCAGAGATTTTGAAATGCTCTTTTATAGCCAGCTCACAAAAAATTTTTATCACCCTGGTTTTATGTCAATACATTTTTCACTATGCATAATTGTATTGCTGCTTGATGTTTTGGGCGTTGAAAAATTTTTTTCCTCTGAAAAAACATTACTTAAATCAATAATAATCGGCTGGTTTATTCTATTTCTTGTTTTTCTTTCTTCAAAAATCGGATTGATTGTTTTGATTCTGATCGTGATAATTTCGGGCACATACGGTTTTATTAAAATTAAAAACAATTTAATTCGTGCATTGATTTTACTCGTTCCTTTTCTCTTGTGTTTTTTTATTTACAAATCTGAATTCAAGATCAGAATTGATAATGCTATTCTTTCCTTAACAACGAAAGAAAACCTGAATTCCAATGAAGAATCTACTGCATTACGAATTACTGCTGTTAAAACAACTTCGGAATTAATAAAAAACAATTTACTTTTTGGAGTTGGAACCGGTGATGTTTGGGGTGATTTAAGACGATATTATTTTGTAGACGGGAAATCAGCTTGTCTCAAAGAAAAAGTGATTCCGCATAATCAATATCTTAATTCATTTGCAAAACATGGTGTTATTGGCCTTATATCTCTTTTGGTTCTATTATTTTTTCCTGTTTTTATTTCAAGGAAAGAAAAATATTGGGCTGCACTTTTTTTTATGGTCCTTATAATTCTTAACTGTTTAGTGGAAGATGTATTTGAAGTTCAAAATGGTGTTGTTTTTACAAGTTTTTTTTATTCTTACTTCTTTCTGCTTCATCCAAAAAATAAAGAGATTTTACCTGGATAAAGTTTGATGAGCCCCCGCTGATTTTTTTTGTAACAGGAAAAAATCAATCACACCTTTTAAATATCCAAAACCATAGGACATATGCAAAATAAAAAATGCATAAACTATTTTAGAGATTGCAATAACAGATTTAGATAATCTTGCTGCAAATGCAATAGCACTTATTATATAAATAAAAAGCACAGTCATAAAAATTTCAAGCAATACAAAAGAAAAACAACTTGAAACTATTCCCGCAATTAAAAAAAGCACGAAAAAAAATGGAATTAACTGGCGAATTGTAGTTACCATTTTATGCTTTCGATTGACAAAAACTTTCCAATAGCCATATTGAAAATATTGAGACCATAATTTTTTCCAGTTTCCACGGACAAAATATTTTACAGAAGTATCTGTGGCTAACCAGATTTTTTTTCCTGCCTTTGTCAATCTGTAATTGAATTCATCATCTTGATTTCTTGTAAGCTCATCATCAAAAAATCCAATTAATGAAAAAACTTCTTTTCTATAAGCGCCAAATGCAACTGTATCAACATAACCTTCCTTAGCTCCTGTTCTGAAGTGAGCGCTACCAACACCAAATGGAGATGTCATAGCCAGAGAAATAACTTCTCCTGTTTCATCTTTCGCTTCATTTTTTAAAACTCCTCCACAACACCACACATCAGGTTTTTTATTTAATATATCAACACAGGTATTTAAATAATTTCCGTGCATCTCAGCGTGAGCACCTAAAATAATAACAACATCCCCGGTTGAATTTTTAATTCCAAGGTTTAGTGCATATGGCGTTGTTCGTTTTTCATTCTTCAAAATTATTAGTTGCGGATACTTTTCTGCGTGGTTTTTAAGTAATTCAAAAGTTCCATCATCACTCATTCCATCACATACAATTACTTCAATTTTTTCGCTTTTATAATTATTATGCAAAACAGATTGAATGCAGGCAACTATATAATCTTTCTCATTTCTGCATGGTATTACAACAGAGACTTTCAGTTCGTCCACTTTTATTTATTTATAATTTTTTTTTGAATAAAATGCGCAAACCAAATCACAATTACCGGGAATAATATTCCTTCGATAAATAAAGGTTTATAGACTTCAATTCCTGCCCGGATAAACAAAGGAATAAATGAAGCAATAGAACAAGGAAGCAGAATAAAAAATATTCTTTTAAAACTATTCCCGAATTGAGTTTTACTAATCGAAACCAAAGAATAGTGCCACAGCCAGCAAAATAATAGTCCTCTCAATAGAATACCCAGCCATCCATAATTCAAATACCATCCAGTAACATGATGTATAGTAAATCCTTGCTCATCATTATAATGAACTCCTTTTGCATAATAAGGGTAAATATCTGGTGGGCGATTTTCCCAAAAAATTCTTGGCACAATTGAAGCGCCCAAACTAACAACACTGCTTCCATATGTAAGCGGAATTTTGTAATGAATAGCCCCATACATGGACATATGTGCGGCAAACATTTCATTACTAAATAAAATATTTTGAATCAATGAAATGCTTGAGATATTTTCTGTTACTGTTGTTGATGGAGTACTAATTACTGGTGATGGTTTTGAAATTACCTGCCCAAAATATTTCCCCCATGGAAGTGATCTTATTGTATCTGTTGTTAGTAACGGAATAGCTATCATTAAAATAAAAGCGATAAAACGAAATGGCTTTATGATTTTATTTAAATTAAAATACAACAGGTATAAACCAATTAATCCACCAAAAATCAGATCATGCCGATTTCCCAGGATTACCAGATACAACATTACAATAGTGAATGAAAGCAAATAAAGAACTAATAAAACAACCGATTTCTTTCCTCTAAGATATTTTGCATTTTCTCCGCTAAGTAAAATTGCAATTCCCATCAGCAGCGTAACAACTGCAATTTCGTTGCACAATTGATGTAATGTAAAAAACTTCCCTTGATGAAATCTTGTGTATACATAAATTGATTCTCCATTCTGAATGGCTTCAATAATTTTTTCATAATTAAAAAAGATACTCCCACCTAAAGCTAATAATGCAATTATGATTAAAGCAGGATGATAAATCGAAATTGATTCAATCTTTTTTTCAGAAAAATTAGCTTTTATAGGAAATAAAAATAAAACCAATTCTACTGTTATAATGAAAAAACCATATGCAACTATACTATACAAATAATCAACATTGAGATTTATACGAAACAGTTTTTCAAAATAATAATAATAATGCACGCCCCATTTTTCTCCTGCGTTTGACGATAACAAATCATAAATAATAAACCACGCTCCTGATAACGACCAATAATAAAGCATTGCAATTCCTATTACAATCGTCCAGTTGCCATGCTTTTTCCAAATAAAAAACAACAACCTAAATATTGTTAAGGTCAGAATCGTAAGTGTTCCAAAAAAAATTAATCCTTCCATTTACATGCCTCCTTATAAATTTCAATTATTTTATCAGCAACCATTTTATCGTCAAGCTCTTGACTGATTAATAGTTGTCGTCCGTTACTTCTGGTTTCCATTTTTAATAAATCAATTAATCCAGTTGCAATTGCTTGTGCATTTTGTTTAACTACTGCAACCGGAGAGGATTCTTCAATTCGCTCCTTCACATCTCCTACATCAGTTCCACATATAGGTAAATTACATGCAAGTGACTCCTTTACAACTAACGGGCTTCCTTCATTATCAGAACATATTAATAAACAATCGGAAGCATTTAGATAGACCGGAACCTTTTGAGGATCAATTCCACCTCTTAAAATTTCAAGTCGAGCCTCAGGTATTTTATTTTTCACAATTTCAATTGCAGCTTCAGCAATATCTAATCTTTTAATTACAGGATTATTAGCATTGAATAAAACTACTTTATCATTTAGGCTCCAATTTAATTTATTCCTTGCTACTGATTTTTCTATCAATTCGAATGTATCCAGATTAATTCCATTAGCAATGGTTATAGCCTTTTTATTATTCCATAATCTTTCCTTTAATCTCCGACTAACACAAACAATTTTTTTTGCTTTCAAACAAGAAACCTGTGTAAAAAACCGCCCGAATAAATCCCTTAAAAAACCATCAGCAGGAGTATAATTAATATCACTCCCCTGTAATGTAATAACGAGTGGAATAGAAGAAAATATTGCAGGAATTAAAGAGGTTACTGTGCCATAATGAGAATGAATTACATGCGGACTAAACTCTTTGCAATTTTTTTTAAATCTTATTATTTCTTTTATAACTCCCAGCGGATTTGATCTTGATGAAAGATAAAATGTTCTGATATCAAAATTCTTTGCTTTTATACTGTCTACTTGTCGCTTAGCAAAAATAAACGAAGAACCCTTTTCCTCTCCAGGAATAATTGCAAGAACACGCATAAAGTGGTTATCATCTTTCATTATTTACAAAGATGAAGAGAACAATTAATTAATCAGAAAGCTTTTTAAACATAAACCAGATAATTGTTTAAGACAACATTTTGATGTCTCGGAAATGAGATAGATTGTATTTCCATCGTATCAATATAATAGTGAAAATGGTCATGCAAATTGAATAGGCAAAAAGTGCATAATCAACTTCAAATTGTTTTAATGCTATAAGAATTAATGCAGCAAACGCACAAATGTTTGCCAATAATGTTATTAAAAAATATTTGCTCTGTCGCTGCAGAACATTGGGGAGTTGTGATATTGGTGATAATATAAAATTAAAAAATAACCATGGAGTTAATATCTGCGCATATCGTCCTGCAATTTCCCATTCAGCTCCAAAAGCAATTTTAAATAACCAAGGACCAGTGAAAAACAATAATAAAAAAGGTAAGATTCCAATCAGAAATAGTGTTTGAACTGAATTCCAAACCAAGGGCTTCATTGGCTTATTTGTATTGTGTGCTTCGCTAAACCTTTGAAATAAAACTTGTGACATTGCTGAACCAATCATAGCCAGAGGTGCACGAAGAGTTCGAAAAGCAATAGCATAAAATCCTAAAACACCATTGCCGTAAAAGACAGATAACAAATATGTAATTCCATTTAGCTGAACTGCATCAACTAAAGCGTGTGCAGTATTAATTCCTGGAAAGTTTTTATACCGGATAGCAAGATCTTTTATAAGACTTCGATCCAATACCTTTTTTTCTTTTTCAAGAAAAATCCAAATCATTACGAGTATGGCGGAAATTATCTGGCCAGCAATCAAGCCATATATCAAACCACCATTTTCCCACCCATAGTATCCAAGAAATATAGAGGTGCCAACCCAAATAAAATTTTGTGTAAATCGTGCAATTGAAACTTTACGGAATTTCTTGTGTCGTAATAACCAATAATATCCGCTCATATAAAATCCGGAAAACAAAACAGAAAGTGGTATAAAAAGAAAATAAAATATAACCGCAGGTTCATGAAACCATTCCGCCAAATTATATCGCAATAAAAAAACAATTGGAATACTGATAATTGAAGTTGCTATTGCAATTAATAAGGCAAGCCCAAATAAATTAAATGCTTCCTTCTTTTTTTCAGGAAGCATGATTGCCATTTCATAACGAAGAGTAGCAAGTAATGCGAAAATATTTGAAGTAGAATAATATAAGGTAAATACGCCAAATTGTTCACTGGTAAAAATTCTTGTAAGTATCGGTGAAGCTAAAACTGGCAGTGCCTGTGAAAGTGCAGTACCTGCCATGACCAATAATACATGACGATTGAATTCAGAAACTTTAAGTTTACCTTCAATCATTCAATCAACTATCATGATTTGATCTGATGATATATTCTCTCAATAATATCTACAACTTTTAATCCTTCCATAGCATTTGTTGTAATGGTAGATTTGCCTTGCAAGGTTTCCACTACATTATCAATTACATAATGATGATTGGCAGCACTTCCTTTATAAGCACCATAATCATTGGGTGGGTTACTTGGTGCTAATTCAGGCATTACATAATTTTTGATATGACAAAATTCAACTTTATCCATGTATTGTCCGCCAACTTTTACGCTTCCGTTTTCGCCAATAATTGTTATGCTGCTTTCTAAATTTTTATCATAGACAGAAGTAGTGTAGTTAATGCATCCGATTCCTCCATTGTTAAAATGGAAGTTCACAATACCTGAGTCATCAATGAATTCAGTACTTTTAGTATGATTAAAATTTTCGAACCGGGCATTTATGTCTTTAATATCACCAAACAACCAATACATAATATCAATAAAATGACTGAACTGAGTAAACAAAGGGCCACCATCTAAATCATATAAGCCTTTCCAACCACCCTTTTTATAATATCGATCATCGCGGTTCCAATAACAATTAACCTGAACCATAAATACATTTCCAAAACGGTTTTCTTCGATTAAAGACTTTAGCCAAGCAGAAGGTGGACTATAGCGATTTTGCATTACACAAAACACCTGCCTTGAAACCTGAAGTGATTTAAAAATCACCTGCTCACAATCTGCTTTTGTTAATCCCATAGGTTTCTCACAAACCACATGACATTTTTTTTCAAGTGCTAATAATGATTGCGAAGCATGTAACCCATTAGGAGTACAAATATTCACAACATCCAAGTCCAGATTAGAATTAAGTAATTCTTCTATTGAATTAAAAAAAACAGTTGCATAATCTTTTTCAACCAGATCTTTCAACTGAATGTTTGTATCAACAACTGCCACTAATTCAGTATCAGTTCTTCTTCTAATCATTTCAGCATGTCGCTTTCCAATATGTCCGAAACCAATAACCGCAAACCGTATTTTACTCATACCAAAATTTAAACTTTTTAAAAATCATAATAGTGATTGAACAATGAAGTCTTTATGCCAAAAGTAATGAAATTCGAAATGTTGCTTTTTCCTTCTATAATTTGATTTCGATTAGTATAAGAAAGCTCAATGAGCAAATTATTGTGTTGATTAAGCAGATAATTCAATTTGAATTGAGAATACAATATCGAAGATGAAATCCCTTGTCCTATATAGTTTCCATAAGTACCAATAAACTTTCCATTTAAATCAAAACTGTTTGGGATTGAATAATCAGAAGAGTAAATATTTTGTCCAACATTGCCAGAAGCTGAATCAATTCCTGTTAAAACATACATAATTTCAACACCGGCAAACCAGCGATGAAAATAATATTGCAACAACAATAAAGATTCACGAAAATTTGCCCCTAGAGGATTGGCTAAAGGCTGGTTATAGTGAGCATAGTTCATTACAGAAATTTTATGGGCATATGTATATGGCCACACTTCATTGTATTCAGCCTGAATAAATAATCCTTTAAGTCCAAATGCATCAAAACATTTTAACCCCAACTGATAGGCATATTTATTTCTATAAAACCCCTTTTTCCCTTTTGACTTTGCCAGATCAAAATCATCCAATAAAAATTGGTTATAAAATGAAAGTTTATTTGAAATCTTCCATCTAAAATTAAATCCGATTAATGAATTATCAGGCGAACCTAAATTCCATTGAACAGAGTGGTAGTAAATTATTGGATTTAGATAGTTCAAATCAAAGCCTCTATAAGAAGTTGAATCCTGAGCTTGCCAAACAACAGCTTCAAATAAACCAAGTTCAACACTTTTACCAATTAAAAAACTTAAATGATGCAATGCTAAAAATTTCCTGCGGAAACCAACCCCTAATTGGGAGTTTTCTCGTTTGTCAATCATTTGAGCCCACATATTTGTATACTGAATAACTCCTGCTTTCGTAGTTATTCTTAACAATGGATATGAAGAGGAGTTATCTGACAATATCAACGAACGATAACCATCGCCTATAAAAATTTTATTCTGACCGAATTGAAAATTAAAATGGTTTGAAGGAGTGTAAGAAATATATCCGGAACCTGATGCATAGTCATAGCTGCGATCATTCTTAAATCCTATGGCTCTTCCTTGCCCTGGAACAACATTAGAATCGATTACAAAGTTTGTTATATACCTGGGTAATAGTGATTGATTTTCTGAATAATAAGTTTCAAAAGAAAATTTTTTTCCAATATCGCCACTTATTATTGCCCCTCTTGAATTTGTATAAGTTGTTTTACCCCAATTAAAATCTTTACCTAATTCAAAATCAACATATGGATTAATAACAATTTGGAAATCGTCATCTTTTATGCATAAAAAATTCTCCTTTATAATATGATGATAAATCCAGGGAAAAAATTTCTTTGTTTTTTCAGCCGTTCTAATATAACTATAAATTGAATCCTTATCACAGTTTTTTGGTAAAGCAGAAACGATGTAAGGTTTGACTGAGGTATGAAAATTTGTTCCATTCTTATTCAATCTTGATTCGAACGAATTTAATGACTGTTTGTTTAGAGGAATATATAATTGCTGAGCGAATAGATTGCTCACACCACAAAAGAAAAATATTAAAAATAAAAATCGATTCATCAGAATTTAAAATTCGATTTGACTATTATTTATTTTATTTAATAACCGTTCTTGTCGCCTTTAACCATATTAATTATCGTCAAAAGAATTATTTTAATATCTAAAAGGAAACTCCAGTTTTCGATATAAAACACATCGGCCACAATTCTTTTCTTCATTATATCCTGATTTGCTGTTTCACCCCTAAACCCTTTTACTTGTGCTAAACCAGTTACCCCTGGTTTCACCAAATGTCGAATCATGTATTTAGAAATAATTGATCTGTATTCTTCATTCAGTTTTAAAGGATGAGGCCGAGGCCCTACAACACTCATATTACCAATAAAAACATTTATGAATTGGGGCAATTCATCAATATTTGTCTTCCTCATAAATTTTCCTAACCTGGTAATTCGGGGATCATTTTTCTTGGCCTGAATAAATTCTTCATCAGACTCCATAACATTCATTGTTCTGAATTTAAAAATTCTAAAAGTTTTATAATTCAATCCAGAACGGTTTTGCCTGTAAAACAATGGCCCTCTCGATTCAAATATCAATATTAAACCAACAAGTGGTATTAACCATGAAAGTACAAATACTATAACAATAAGGCTAAATGAAACATCAAAAAATCTTTTTATTAAACTATTAAAAAAATTACTTAATGGTTCAGGAGCCGGAGAAATAACAGGTACAAAACCATAATAATCAATAGCAAAAGGCTTATTATGGATAGAAGTAAAATCCGGAACAATTTTAAAACGAATTAAATTCTTTTCAGAAAACGATAACATTTTTGAGATTTTCACAGATTCTGATATTGGCAAAGCACAAAAAATATCTTCAATATTTTTATTTTCACAAAAATTCAAAGCATCATTCAGGGTTCCATCAATTTTAATTTCCTGATTATTTGCTGAATTATCAGAATCATCAAAAACTCCTAAAACTCTGTATCCATATCCTTTATGTGTTTGAAGAATTTTAAGGATCTGGCTTGCCATTTGACCTGAACCTATAATGATAGCTGTTCGATAATGATCTGTTGTATTTCTAATATTTCGAAGCCAAAAAAGCAAGAAAAGTCTCCATATCAGATCAAAAGGAATAAAAAGCAAATATGCCTGCAAAATAATATCCCGAGTTAACTCAAAGTTTTTCAACAAAAAAACAAGTGAAAAAACCACGAGTACATGAATAAAAAGTGTTTGGAATAAATGATTGAACGATTGCTCAAAGCGCTCAATTCTGTTTGCATTATATAATTTAAAAGAATACCCCAGATATATCCATGCAATTGTAACCCACAATGCTATTTTTAAAGTAAACTCATTTTCATTTTGAGTTCTAAAATCATTTGAAAAATAGAATGCTAGAATAAACCCTGCATTAAGTATGAATAAATCGCCTAATAAGGTTATAGCACGATAGACTAGAAATTTCTGTTTGAACATTTACACCTCTGTTGAAGTCAGCAAGCAAAGCTAATTCAAAGAATGTGTGGTAATAATATATAGATAAGATTTAATACTACTTTTTATCAGTGGTTGTAGCATTTAACTTCCACTTTTTATTATTTATCATTTTAATAAAAAGTTCATCATATTGATTACAAACCGTTTCCCATGTATAAATTCCGGAAATTCTTTCCCTGCTGATTTTCTTTTTAAACAATACCTCATCGGTTTTAGTGTCAATAAATTTTATTACTTCACTAATTGATTCAGGTTGTGATTTAAAATAATAACCATGCTTATCATCTAAAAGAGTTTCTCTGTTATATACATTTTCATGAGCAAGAATACAGCATCCATATGCTAATGCTTTCAGCAATGAAGGGTTTGTTCCTCCATAAGCATGACCATGTAAGTAACAATAACTATTCGAAAAGAGCTCCTTTAAAACTAATTGATCTTTAACATAACCTGTAAAAATTACATTTTCGTTTGCCATTGCCTTTACCCGATCAGCAAAAGAATCTTTATAGGTCACATCACCTACTATAACTAATTTCTTATTTGATCTGCTTAAAATAAATCCTTTAACAATTTCTTCAATATGATTATCAGGCACCATTCTACCAACAACTAAATAATATTCATTCGCCTTTATATTAAAGCGATTAATCAATTCAGGATTGGTGCTTTCTTTTGGGTATGCTCCATAGGCAATCATTACTGATTCAGTTTTGAAATGCTCTTTATAATACTTTTGAATATTCAGTGAATCAGAAACAAGAACATCAAAATTTCGAGACGAAATTGATGCGCCCCATTTGAAGTATTTTCCCCCGAAACCTTTCCATTTTGGCCTCTCCCACTCTATTCCATCAGTATTTATTGCCGTTCTTTTTCCAAACCATTTTAATATTACTCCAAACGGCCCATTTGAAACATTTACAAAAAAATACAAATCATAATTACAAAAAAGACTATGTATTGTGCTCAAAGCACTATGAGTTATCTGACTTAAATTTTTTGTTTTGACTGTTGGAATATAATGAAGATGAACACCGTTCACTACTTTAGGTTTTTCAGGAAAGAAAGAACGATGACAGTAAACATGAAACTCATATTTATCATTTAAATGATCGCACAATTCTTTAAGCCATGTCTCATAACCACTATAAACAGCAGGATAACCACGGGTTCCTAAAATAGCAATTCGAGGTTTTTTAGGAGAACTCATTTTATGCAGCCAACCTTTTTTTTATTGTTTCAGAAATATTTTTCATGCGATGCAAATTCAATATCAATGCCCCTGCAATCTTAAAAGGAAAAATTAAAACATAAAATATAAAACCAATCAGTGGCATTTTAAGCTTCATTAAATTATAACCTACTGAATTCATATTGATTCGGCAAATTTTTTCACAGATATAAAGCTCACTTTTATTTAACCCGCCTCCTTTCCATGATTCAATCCGGTCTTTTCTAATTCCTTTTTTTTCAGCAATATCCATTCCAATGGAAGACCCGACTTGAGGTACATCTAACATTTTTTTGTCGTATTTTATATTTAAGAAATTACAAATTTCATTAACAGTTGATTCAGGAGTATCGATTAAATCTTCAAATTTTACAACAAAAAATCGAGGGTCATTTTTAAATTTTATGCCGGCTGAAAAAGCAGCATTCCATAATTTACTTATGGTATATGGATGATAATTAAACCACGCCCTTACAGTTTCAAACCAACCAGCGTGTTTACCACCTAAAAATTTTCGTCGCCATTTATTTTTTTGAGACAGCATAACAGCTCTTGGGTCTCTTATGAGAAAAATAAATTTTGACTCCGGAAAATTTGATACGATTTCTTTTACATAAAAGACATTTTGCGGTGTTTGCTTACAAGAAATATTTTTTTTGTTTCTTCTGGTCTCGTACTCTAGTACTTTTTTATAAACCTCTAAACCTGTTAATTCTAAATTTTCAATTATTAATTCCGATTCATGCTTAAAATCTGACAAATGCCTTTTGGAAAAATATCCTTCCCTTGAAATATTTAAAATTATCGAACAAAGTTCCACACCTTTTGAAACAGAGAGTTTTCTTTCAGTATCTGCCTTCGACCATAACTGCTCAAAAAAATGAATTTCAGGAAAGGTATGTACCTCTGAATTATTATTCAAAATCCTACCAAGCATAGTAGTTCCGCTACGGCCATTTCCAATAATGAATATTGTCTTCATTTTTGTATTAATACTTATCTTTTGAAAAAGGCCTTCAATTCAACTAGATTACAATTCTTTCCTTACCAAATTTTTACTCTTAAACTATCTGGTAAAAACATTTTATCACCCTCTTTTACATTGAATACCTCATAAAAAGCATCAACATCGCAAAATGGTCCGTTCACACGAAGAAAATTTGGTGAGTGAACATCGGTTTTAATTTGCTGAGCGAGAGATTCGTCACGAGCATGGCCCATCCAACTTAAAGCATAACCAAGAAAATATCGTTGACCAGGAGTCATTCCGCTTATCAGTTCACCTTTTTTAAATTGATCGGTTTTCTTAAAAGCTTCGTAACCCAAAACCACACCTCCAAGGTCTGCAATGTTCTCACCTAAAGTGGCTTCACCATTAATATGAATGCTGTCAAGTACAGTATATCCACTGAACTGTTTTACTAATTGATGTGCACGCTTGTTGAATTCATCCCCATCTTCCTTGCTCCACCAGTCACGCAAATTTCCTTTCTCATCAAACTGCCTTCCTTGGTCATCAAAACCGTGAGTGATTTCGTGTCCGATTGTGCTTGCCCCGCCATAACCATAAACAATTGCATCATCTACCAATGAATCTTCCAACCCAGGAATAATGAAGATAGCAGCAGGCAGAACAATTTCGTTGTTAGATGGATTATAATAAGCATTCCAGGTTTGAGGGGTCATTTCCCAACGGCTTCGATCAACCGGTTTATACAATTTTGAAACAGCATCGTTATAGTTCCAAATATTTCCAGCAATAATATTTTCAACATATGAACTACGAGTAATTTCCATTGAAGAATAATCTTTCCACTTTTCAGGATAGCCTACTTTTTTTACTACAGTACTTAATTTGTAAATTGCTTTTTGTTTGGTGGAATCGCTCATCCAAGATAAACCTTGAATACGCTCTTTGTAAACAGTAAAAATATCATCAACCAGTTTTTCATAACGATGCTTTGTTTTTTCTGAAAAATATTTTTGTACATATAATTGCCCGAGAGCTTCTCCTAATAAACCTTCTTCAGCATTCAACACGCGCTTCCAACGAGGTCGTTGTTCTTTCACTCCATTTAATACTGTGCGATAAAAATGAAAATTCTCTTTATCGAAATTACTGCTGATATATGGAGCAAAAGATGAAATCAGGTTGTAACGAAGGTAAGTTTGCCAATCCGGGATGGAAACTGATTTTAAACTTGATTCAACTTGTTTGTAAAATTCAGGTTGGCCAACAATAACAGAATCAATGTTTTTGATGTTCATTTTGTCAAGCATCATTTTCCAATTCAGCGATGGAGTTATTTTAGAGAAAGCATCAACACTCATCTTATTATAATTCGCATACGGGTCGCGCAAATCTTCCAGTTTTCTCGAAGCTTTTGCGAGAGCTGTTTCAAGCTTCATCATAGTAGAGGCATTTTTTGCAGCTGTCACCGAATCTTCACCCATCAATTGTAACATCTTAGCAACATGCACTAAATACTCCGCACGAATTTTTACATAGCGTTCGCCCATATCAAAATAATAGTCGCGGTTAGGTAAACCAATTCCACCTTGTGAAAAATGGAGCACTTCCTTTTCACTATTCATTTCATCTTGGTAAACATCAACCTGAATTAATGCGCCTGCACCAATCATTTGCAAGTGAGCCAGTTCATTTATCAAAGTTTCCCTATCCTTCACTCCTGTTATCAAATCAATTTCAGTTTGAATTTTAGTAATACCTTGTTGTTCAATGGTTGTTGAATCCATGCCAGTGAACCAGAAGTCGCCAATCTTTTGTGCATTACTTCCTTTGACAGCATCTTTTTGTGCTGCTGCTTCATTGTTTATTAATTTCAACCTTGTATACGATTCTTCATTCACTAAACTCCATATTCCCCAACTGTTTTCAGATGCCGGAATGGGATTGTTTTTCACCCAATTACCTACTGCATAATGAAAAAAATCGTCGCCGGGCTTAACGGTAGTGTCGCGGTAGCTGGCAATAAGGTCGGGCGCTTGTTGTTTGGGGGCAGTGGTGTTATTGCAGGCGGTAAAGTAAATAAGTGATAAAATAGTAAGGAGGATGAGTGGTGGTGAAATTGTTTTCATGTTTTAATTTAATGAGGCGAATGTAGGGGGGAAAGATGAAAAAGGAGGAGGGAATAAATAATCGCTGATAAATTTGAAAATAAGTTCGGTTTATTTTTTTAAGTATTCGAACATATTTTCAATTGTCTCATCTAAAGAATACTTCTGTTGCCAGCCTGTTTGAGTTTTGAGTTTTGTTGAGTCACCGTATATAATTGGTTCGTCAGTGGGGCGCAGGAGCGACTCGTCGGTTTGCAAAATGAATTTGCGGTTGCAAACTTTTTCTATGACCTCAATAACCTGATGCATGGAATATACCTTTTCGCCACTAATGTTATAAGCTTCGCCAGCAATTCCCTTTTCAGCAAGCAAAACGAGCGCGATTACAAGATCGCGCACATCAGTAATGGCACGAAGCGAATCAAGGTTGCCTACGCGCAGAGTATCACTTTTACCCTTGATAACTTCTAAAGCGCGGTTCACAAAATCGCTTACTGCATCGTTTGTTTTTCGAGAACCTGTGGTATTGAAAATGCGCGCACGAATGCCCCGAATTCCCTGGCCTTTGAAGTATTGGTAGGTTAGCAAATCCTGAGCAACCTTACTTACACCATAAGGGTGCAAAGGCAGAAGGTCGGCACTTTCTTTTATGGGAACATTTTGTGGAGTGAGTGAGGCACCATATTGAGCACTGCTGCAAGCCACAACCACAACAGGATTGTAAGCTGCATCGATCTTTCGGGCTGAAATTATTGCCTCGAATAAATTAATGGTTCCGTTTGCGTTAATGTCCATGGTTTCAACCGGACGGAGCCAGCTAACAGTCGGGAAACTTTGAGCGGCAAGGTGAAATATTTTTCCAGGTTTGAATTCGTGAATTATTTTTTCAACGGCGATGGCATTTCGAACATCAAGTTGAAGAGGCACACATAAATCAATAATATCGGTAAGCTTTATTGTAGGATTGAAATAGGTACCTATTAAAAATTCTTTTTTCACCTTGTCCGAATAGTATTCGAGCAGGTGCGAACCTACCATGCCTGCTGTACCGGTTATTAAAATGTGTTCTTTACTCATTGAGCGCTAAACTATAAATCGCTTTTACTTTTTCGCCAATCAATTTCCACGAAAACTTTTCATTGGCGGTTTGTTTGGCTCCTGCTTTTAATTTTTCTTGTAATTGTTTGTTGGCTAAAAGGTTTTGCATTTTAATGGAAAGGTCATCTGGGTTTTCGGTTTGAAACAGAATTCCGTTTTGACCATCGGCAATGATGTCTTTAAAAACATCTAAGTCACTTGCTACTATCGCGGCACCATAGTCCAGTGAGCGAATGAGCACTCCACTTGAATAAATTTTTCTATACGGCAAGGCAACAATATCAGCTGCTCGAAAATAATATGGAATCATTTCGTTGGCTATGTACTCCAATCTCATAATACAATCGCCTTCCATATTGTTTTCGCGAATAATATTCAGAAATTCTGTTTCTTCTACTTTCCAGATTGGACCAGCAACCACTAATTGAACTTCTGAATTTTGTTTTCGAAGCTGCGCAAAAGCTTTCAAAAGCACATCAAGTCCTTTCACCTTTTTTATCTGTCCGAAAAACAGAATAAGCTTTTTGTTTGTTGGGAGTTTTATTTTTTCTCTTGCTTCAGCTACTGAACAATTTGCAGCATAGAGGAAATCAGTATCGCCGTGCGGAACTTTGTGAATGTGAGAAGGAATAGTTTTTGAAAAATATTTTTCAACTGACTGTTTAGCAAAGTCAGAATGAACAATAATATGGTCAATTAGTTTTTCAAATTTTAAATATTTGTCTGAATTAACTGTTGTTCCATATTTCTGAAAATCCTCAACATCGTGAATGGTTGTTACAATTTTAAAACCATTGTTCTTAAACATTCGAAGAATCAATAACTCTAGGCGCGAGAAGTGATAAATGTTTGCATGAAGCACATTGTACCCTTTTGCCTTTGCATCCTGCAATGTTTTTCTGATTGCAAGTACATACCTGACACCTCGAATAATCTTTAATTCCTTTCCATATACCTTATTGAAAGATTTTATGGTTTTAAACGAAAAAGGGAACTGCTCATCCAAGTGAGTTTCATCGCATGTGTAAAATGACAATTCTATGCCAGCATCATTCACTGCTTTACACAAACCAAAATCATAAAATTCATTTCCACGATGCCCACCAATAGGTTCTACAAAAGCTACTTTACTATCCTTCAACCGCATAAATTAAAAAACAATTAATTATTAACCTCAAAACATCCTGTACTAAATCCAGGTAATATTATTGCTGAAATATTTACTTTTTCTTCTGTCCATTTACACAACTCATTAATTTTAAACTCTGTTTGAAATTTTGTTGCTCCAAAACTAGAGTACAAACTCGGACCCGAAAGACAATAAAACTGTGCCGTTGAATTTATTTTTGATTTAGAATCTATGGTGATACCAGATAAAGAAATTTCATTCCCGGTTTTATTTACAAAATATATCCAATTGCTATTTGTTGTTGAATTGAAATATGAATAAAAAGAAATTTCAGGGTCTGAGTTTTTACTGCCATTCTTTTTGACTTCAACAAAAGTCATTTTAGTTTCCTCATTAAAAATATTTTTCATTATTGTGTGAGCATAAAAAGAGGTCCGCCTGATAATATCACCACCTATTGGGTCGCGATATGTTTCATTTTTCCATGGCTGCAGAATTGTTGAGCTGGCTAATAATCCATTTGACATACCATAATAAGTCGCTGCTTCAATTAAATTATTTCTTTTGCCATTTTCTTTATTTAAAGTGTTATAGAATTCAGTAATGAATATTGCCTGCAACAAAGTATTACCATAAGTTCCCTTGGTCATGGTTTGAGCAATATTCCATTCAGTTATATACATTTTTCGATCTGTACCAAATATTTTTTGGTAGTAATCAAATGAGTTTGATAAAAAACTCCCAGCCAATTCAGTAATATCTTCAGAAGCACAATCAAATATCTTATCAATTTCTTTCAATTCGTCCTGACACTGCACAGGAATATAATAATGATTAATGTAGAAATCATACCACTTCTCTCTTGCAACAACTTCATTCCAGTTTTTAAAATAATCGGAACTAGCTGAACTGTTTTCGTCATCTGCAATGCGGGTAAATGGAGCAGCACAAATTCCGATTGGAATTTTAGGGAAGTATTTCTTTAATGAATCAGCAAATGGTTTGCAAACTGACAAATATTTTTCAGGACTGTTAATAATTGTGCGGGCTTGTTTTAAATACATTTCATTGCCTAATTCTACTGCTTTAATAGTTACTCCCTGTCTTCGAATCTCTCTAAGTTGTTCATTTAATTCATGCGGTGTTCCGGTAATAATATTAGCAACAACAATTAAATCTGCATTTATTCTTTTTGCCAATTCCATTTCCTTGGCAAAATATTTATAGTTGACGGTTTTCTTTTTATTAAAAAAATCCTGTTTAATAAAATTCTCATATGACTTTTCATTTATTGCCTTTACCTCTGATTCAATATAACCATATCCTAGTCCGTTCCAATGATAAAAGGTAGATAATCCTCCTCCAGGCCATCTCAACACATTCGGACTCATTTTATTTTCAAATTCAATCATTATTTTATCATCTTGTTTATCATTTAATGTAAAAGATATCTTTTCTGTTGCCATTCCAAAAACTGAAGGAACAACCTTAAAAGCTGATGAATTATTTATTGATAAGGATATTTCAACCCCTGAAAGAGGCTCTGTATTTATTTGATCGACATTACACTGAGGATTCATTACTGAAATCAACAAGGGAAGACCTGCTATTTTTAAAATTCTGTCCAAATTCATTTATGATTATTTGTTTTTTTTAAAGTTAATTTTTTAACCTAATTATATTATTACTGCCATGTATTAAGGTCTCGGTTCAACAATTTCTCAAGCTGTTTAATATCCGGGGTATATATCTGTTTCAAAAATTTCATTGTTGCTTCATCAGGAAATTTCTTTTTATTCTTTGTAAGAATTATTGACTTAATTAAGTCTGAAATAAACTGTGGAAATAATTTCTTTAAAACCACACGGAGAAATTTAATTCTGTATATTGACCTAATCAAAGGATTTCTGGGTGTTTTGAAAGTATTATACTTTGCATTAGTATCAGTTTGAAAACCAGAATCAACATCAAGAAATTCAAATATTTTTTTCACCTCACGAGGAGCATGGTTTTTAAAATCTTCAAAAAAAATAATCAAGACATTTTCTCTCCCAAACAATTCAATATATCGTTTGACCTGGTTATAATATAAGCCAAGTTCAATAAATTGCTGGTAGTACAATTTATTCAAATTTGAATCATATTTTTTTTTAATAACATTTTCAAAAGTCAAGTCAACATATCCTAATTTATAATCCATATTATAATGTGATATTGCTCTTTCTACAGGATTCCGCAACATTATAATTATCCGCGATTTCGGAAATGCATTCTTTATATTAATTGCTGCTTCAGGATAAAACAGATATGACACACTCGCTTCTCCAATGGCTTTTTTATTTCCGGCTTTTTCAAAAAGTGAAATGTATTCTTCGAAGTTATTTATCCCTCTTTCTTTATAATATAGGTTCTGATTTAAGCTTGATTGATATGAAAAATAATTTGGCTCCTTAACAGATGACATAAAAATCTGAGGATGCGCTTCAAGGTAGTGATATAAAGAGGTAGTTCCAGCCTTAGGAGCTCCGACAATAAAAAAATTTGGACTTAATTCAGAATTTGTATTATCCATATTAAACAGTCAACAATATTTTCATTCGAGAGAATAATTTTTTTCAGTTTTATTCTCTCGGTAATAATAAAAATAGATAAGTGAAACAATTACGGTTGTTACACCTGCTCCCGGATAAAAATAACTACCCCCAGTCGGGATGCTTCTTATATAGAAAAAAAGCAGATAATATTTTAGCGCAACAAAAAAAGTATCATTTGCTTTTTCTTTCACTTTTCTCATCCACCACATTGCTTGTAAATATTCGAATTGAACAACCAGAATTCCGAATATTCCATAAATAAAATACGCACCTATGACCCCAAGATCTGATGGATAAAATCTGCCATATAATCTTAAAGGTGAGCCCTCCCAGTTGTCATTCCATTTGCCATTACCAAAAAAAATGGAACTTGGATGTTTTGCATAATAAAGACCTATATAAATTACTTGTGTTATTCTGCTGTTCGCTGATTGATCTGTACTTTCTTCTCCCTGAAATACTTCAAGAATGCTACTATACATATCTGCAAAACGAGTAAAAATCTCTGGTTTAATTATAAAAATTATTCCTCCTAAAAAAATAAGTATGATTGTAAATAAAGATATGTAATACAACTTTTTCTTAAATGAAACCTGAAAATAAAAATACACCATTGTTGTTCCTACTAATGAAGCTGTTAAAGCTCTTTTTTGATATTCAAAAACTATATAGGCTAAGAAAACAAGAACCGGAATTAAATATTTCCATTTATTAGTTTTAATAAAAACTATTAAGTAATAAAAATATGAGAAACTCATAAACATGATATCAAACATCCAACCACACCCTTTTACAGAAGAACAATAAGCAAAACTTGTATCTAAAAATTTATGCGGGTCTAAAACAAAACCTAATAAAATATAAACTGGTAATTGAATCCAAGATATACTTAGTATTATATCCCGAAGTTGATACAATGTAATTTTCTCTGTTTTTAACAGATAAAATATAAGAAAGGCAACAGTCGAATAAAACCATAATTGTTGAGTAATTATTCCATAAAACAAAGGTTGTTTCCAATATATATAAGCTACGATGGCAGAATAAAGTGGCATTGCTATCAAAATGAAAATGTAAAGTCTTTCAAATCCATTCCAATTCTTTCTTTTAATAGTTTTATCTAAAAAATAAAAACCCATAAAAGAAAAAGTAATCAGATATATAGTTGGGTCTGTAAATTTGATTAGAAAAAAAAGCGGGCTACGGGCAAGTGTACCAAAGGCTCCAATGAATAAAAGTCCAATCAATATCTTTTTTAAAGACTCGTTTTTCTTTGATTTTAATTCAGGAGTTATGTTTTCCAAATTTTCAATATTCAATTGACTTAAACCTTTTTCTTCTTTGACTAATGGTGTAAATGTAAATATTGAAGTATGAAAGTTAAGGTAACCTCTTAAACCTTTTCATTTATAATTGAGCAATTTCTAAACCCAAACAATATCTTGAGAATCAACTTTGATTCTTTAAAGTTTCCATTGGCAAAACTTAAATTCATTTTAAAAAATAATCTTAACCATGCAATTGGATACAGAAACGGATAAAATTTCCAGTAAAATTTTAAAAGATTTGAATACATCAAACATGCAATAAATAACGGCTTTCTCTTTTTAATTTTTTTTCCTGTTGATACTCCTTGTTTATGGTAAACAATTGAATTCGTACAAATGGCTGATTTATATCCATTTTTTTTTCCTCGAATTACCCAATCTAGTTCCTCAAAATATAAAAAATAGTCCTCACTCATTAAGCCAACAGATTTTACATATTCTGTCGTAAAAAACAGTGATGCCCCATATGGATAATCAAAGCGGAATTTTTTATCATCATATTGTCCGTGATCTTTCTGATTCAATCCAATATGAAATGCATTAGTTGTGAAAAAATTAAATCTGTCCCCAACTGCTTGTATAATTTCAGGATCAGAATAAAATAAAATTTTACTTCCTATCAACCCAACATTGATGCCATTTGATTTTGTATAAATAAAATAATTTATGAGGTTACTTAAAGTGTCGTTTTTAATTACAGTGTCATTGTTAAGCAGCCATATATATTCCGGTGAAAATTGCATTAAATATTTTATTCCAATATTATTTGCTGCAGCAAAACCAACATTATTTGAATTCTTAATTATCGTCAACTCATTTGCTTTAAAATTGTGTGAACTTTCAGATAAATATGATTCGCTATTTCGGGCATAAATCATCTTAACTGATTCGGGTCTTTTATTGGACAAACAAGTCTGAAGCAAACCAGGGACTTCATATTTTGGAGTATATCCTCCTTTTACCCAGTTGCAAATTTTATTTATTGAATTATCATCTGCACTATTGTCTACTATTACTATTG
>Ga0114969_10000482_pt1 | contig 34333 bp, 31 predicted proteins | sample M_130807_MF_Meta_FD_87316 | JGI IMG/M metagenome (GOLD analysis project Ga0114969, IMG submission 87316) | Freshwater microbial communities from Lake Montjoie, Canada to study carbon cycling - M_130807_MF_MetaG | ecosystem: Environmental > Aquatic > Freshwater > Lake | place: Lake Montjoie...
AAAAGGATGGTTTTTTCATGATGTATGTATCAATGTTGAGCACGCTATTGCGCGCGAAATAAAATGCTTTTTTTGATGGAGAATCTTCCTGGCTTATAGGGGCCTAGAGTTCGGGGGGAGGGGTGAAGGTTTTGAGAAAACCCGATGGTAAATTGGCGTATTGCGTTTGTGCTTGACGAGTTGTGATTTTTGATTCAAAATGTAGGGCTAAAAATAAAATAGGCTGAAGTTCTTTGCTGTCTTCTTCGTCGTCATTTTCTATTTCCTTTTCTTGATCGTCGTCAGAATGATCGTCAGAATTGTTGCTTTTTAATTTGTTAAGTTTACTGAACGTTATTTTTGAGTCGCTGTTCCCTAGTTTCAGGGCGATATCAAGTGCTATTTGAACAACGAAAATGCTGCAAAATAAAAATGCAATGAGTGCAATGTTTGTATTTTTACATTCTTTTTTCACGCTGTGAATATAGCTTTTAAAATTAGTTATTGGGTTTTTCAGGCAATGGCATCCAGTGTGATACTTCTTGAAAAAAATGATTGCTTAAACCTTCTCCACTCCAGAAGTGATCGCTACTGCTGTTTTTATGTCGCGTTTTGTGCGGTCCGTAAAAATTTTTGTTGAAACGAAGCATTTTCACATTTTGTAACACTTTTTCTGTTGGGTCACCAGGCAATGGCACCCAATTGTTTGGCAAAAAGGCCAATACCATTTGCTCGTCGTTGGGAAGTTGAATGTCAATAGATATCCACTGCATGTTTCTATTTTTCTTTGATGGTCAATTTGCGTTTTCCATTGTACATCGGCAAGAAAATGAAGGAGAGTCCACCTGCGACGATGTTGGTAATGGTCATCATGAAAAAAGCAGCAAAAGTGTAGATAAAAGCTTGTGGTTCGTGTACGCCAAAAATGACCAGCGTAAAAATGATCATCGCGTGCCAGGTGCCAATGCCACCAACGCTGGGCGCTACCATGGCAAAGCTACCGGAGATGAGCGCCACAAAGGCAACGCCCATTCCAAGATGATAGGTGGGGCCGTACGATAGAAATGAAACATACAAAACACCGAAGTACAGCGTCCAAATAAGAAAGCTGTGAAAAACAAAACTCCATTTTCTTTCAATGTTTTTTGTGCTCTTCATTCCTTCCCAAAGGTCACCCAGAAGTTTGCCTATTTTTTTGCCCAGTTTGGTGCTCACAATTCTTTTTCTAAAAACATAAAGAAGCACCACTATTAGAATGCCCGATAAAATAACAGCTACCAAAAGTGGCCAGAGTTCGGCTTTTTCAGCCAATGATTTTTGTACATCGGGTTTGCTAATGTAAGTTTTAATAAAGTCAAACTGACTAACGATCATCGCGCCAGTGAGCAGTAACAAAAACAGAATGTCAATTACCCTTTCAATTAGCACTGTGCCTATCAATTTGGCAACGGGTATTTTTTCGTATTGGTAGAGTATCGAGCAGCGAGTGATTTCTCCAGAGCGCGGCACAATTAAGTTGGAAAAATACATAATGTTCACCGACAAAAAAGTATTCATCGTTTTGGGTTTGTAACCTAGCGGTTCAATGATGGTTTGCCAGCGCACAGCTCTTGACCAGTTGCTGATGAGTGAAAATAAAAACGCAACAATGTACCATTTAAGGTCCATATTTTTTATTTCGCCGACCAAATCAATTTGACTCCAGGCTTTTATTTTGTAAACCAATTTTTCGCCCGGAATGCTGCTGGCTTTTTCGTCGAAATAGGTGTAAATAGAATCTCTCGAAATTTTTATTGTGTCAGACACAACATAGCTAATGCTGTCAGAAGAGCGTTCAATGGTGAAAAATTTAAATTGGGTAGCGCTTGAATCCACCCACGATAAAACACCTTGGTGCTTAAGGTTGACTTCTTTATTGAATTTTAGCTCTTCAAAAATCATTTGATCTTTGTTTTTGTCGCAGAGCCAATACATCAATCCCAAACCAACAGCGAGAAAGGATAAGTATTTGAGGGTGTTTAGAATTTTACTTTTCAAGCGTGTTATTTTGTGTAAAGGTGCTAAAACAATGGCTAATATGCAAATATGTCGTCAAGTGTCAAGATCTTCACATCGCCTTGTGTTTTCAACCATTTCTGATCGTATTCCTTGGTGTTTCCAAGTACAATAATGGCGAATTTTTTGGCTTGAAGAAATTGAGATTGAAATTGGAGTACATCTTTGAATTGTAGTGTGTTGAGAGCGCTGTATAAATCTTTCCGACGGTCGTAGTTGTAGCCCAAACGCAAATTATTTTTGTAGTTGGCAAAGACGGCTGCTTTGATGATTCGGCCGCTTTCAATGTTTTGGCGCATTGCGGTAACAGAAGCCTGCCAAGCCTTTTCAGAGTATGGCAAGGTGCGTATGATAGAATCCATGGCAGGTAATGCTTCCTTCATTTTGTCGGCTTGAGTGCCAATGTGTGCCCAAAAGGTATAAGGTTCTTCCTTGAAATAAGGCTCGTTGTATGAGCCGCCAACAGAGTAGGCTAGCGCTTTTGCTTCGCGGATTTGCTGAAAAGTAATGGACGACATGTCGCCGCCAAAGTACTCGTTAAAGAGTTGCACTGTGGGAGCGAACTTGGGATCAAAATTTTTGCCACGCGTGTATATGCCAATACTGGCTTGTTGCATAGGGTAGTCAACGAGATAGATCTCGTTTTTTTCGATGTCTCGCTTTGGAAAAATCTTTTTTTCGGGTACAGCAGTCAGCTGCATTGGCAGTATTTGATTCCACTGTTTTTGAACTTCGCTAATTGTTGTTGGCCCGAAATAATTAATTTGGCTTTTGCTGTTCCATAGTTTTTGGCTTTCAGTTAGCAATTGCTCGGCACGCAATGCGTTAATTTGTTTGTTGTTTGGCATGTTCAAAAAAGGTGAATTTTTGCCATACATGGCATAGCTTGCCATGGCTTTCCAAAGAATGACATCTTTGTTTAATTTGTCATCGGAGCGTTGTTTTATAATTTTCATTTTCATTTTCTCCAATGCCGTTTCATCAATTTTTGCTTCCGTAAAAATTGCCTTGATCAGTGTAATGGCTTGAGGCGCACTTTCCGCTAAACCACTGACGCTGATGTTGGTCTCGTGTTGACCAACACTGAAGCTGTATTCGCACGCCAGTTTGTAAAATTCTTGGTGGATATCGGCGTTGGATAATGTTTTGGTGCCAAGTAATTCGAGGTAGTCAATGGCCGTTTCGAGCAATGGATTTTCGTATGTTCCAAAGTCGTATGAAATGGTGGTAGCGAAAAGTCCATTGTCATTGTTTTGCTTGTGCCACAGAGTGCTGCCGTTGGTGTTTTCAACGATTTGAATTTCTTTTTGATAGTCCACAAAAACAGGGGGTGTGGCGCTGGGTTGATTTCTCAAAAACGTCAGGGCGAAGTCTGATGAGCTTTCTCTGTTGATGTACAAAGGTGTAATGGCAGGCTTTTGAACCTTAGCTGTTGCTTTTTCTTTTGAGCTTCTTTTGTAAACAAGAACACAAGAACTGTCGGAATAATATTTATTGCAAAAGTCGACAATGTCTCCTTTTTTTATTTTTTCAATCTCGTCAATTTCGTGAACAATTTTATTGTAGGGAACCTTGCTGTTGAAGGCGGCGAGTAAGGTTTGGGCTCGTCCTTCGGCAGCTTCTTTGTCTTTGATGGCTTGGTATTTCAGGTTTTTAATGATGGCATCAATCAGCCAATCTGCAAATTCACCTTTTTGTAATTTATGTATTTGCTCGAACAATAGGTCACGAACTTGCTCTAAGGATTGGTTTTGCGTTGGAAAGCCTAAAAACACATGTGCTGCGTAATCATTGTATTTGATGAGGTAGGTGCCAGCATTGGCCACTTTTTGTTGTTGGTTGAGGTTAATGTCAATGAGGCCTGCATAGGCGTTGTTGAGTATTTGGTCAACAGTCGTGAGTAAGTAAGATTCTTTGGTGTAAGGATGTACGTTGAAGCGGAAACCCATGATGAATACTTCAGCAGCAGGCCCAAATACATTTTCGATTCTCGGACTTGTAATGGCTATTTCAGGTGTGTAATGGAATTCGGGAAGTGGTTTTGCTTTGAGCTTGCCCATTGTATTGTTAACGGCAACAATGGCCGAGTCCATGTTGAAATCGCCCGCCAAAATTACTGCCATGTTATTGGGTACGTAATATTGATTGTAAAATTCTTTTATTTTTTTGATGGATGGATTTTTCAAATGTTCTACAGTGCCTATCGCTGTTTGTGTGCCGTAGGGATGGTTGGAGAAAAGATTTTTCAAAGTGGCTTCATAAGCGCGGCGTACATCGTTGTCCAATGAAATGTTTTTTTCTTCATACACGGCTTCAAGTTCAGTGTGGAAAAGGCGGAAAATGGGATATAAAAATCTTTCACTTTCAATTTGCAACCAGCTGTTGAGTTGATTTGCAGGGATATTGTTCACGTAAGTAGTGTTGTCAGCGGCAGTAAAGGCATTGGTGCCTTGTGCGCCAATTTGCGAGGTGAGTCTGTCGTATTCATTGGCAACAGCGTATTTAGATGCTTCGTAACTTAAGCTGTCGATGAGGTGGTAGATGTTTTTTCTTTGCAGTGAGTTAGTGCTTTGGCGGTAGCTTTCAAATTGAGATTCAATTTGGTCGAGCAATGGTTTTTCTTTTTCAAAGTTGATCGTGCCGAGGTGCTCTGAACCCTTAAAAAGCATGTGTTCAAGGTAGTGCGCTAATCCGGTGGCATCGGCAGGATCGTTTTTGTGTCCCGCATTCACACTGATGTAGGTTTGAATGCGTGGCTTGTCTTTTACCACACTCATGTAAACTTTCAAGCCATTTTGCAGTGTGTAAATTCTTGTTTGCAGCGGATCACCTTCCACTGTTTCGTAAGGGAAAAGTTGTTGCGCGCTGTTGCCGATTGGATGTTGTTTTGGCGCTTTGCTGTAGCAGGAAAAAAGAGCGGTGCTTACTATTAAAAGGCGAACGATGAATTTCATAAATTCTGTTGGTGTTTGTAAGTGTTGTTTATTTTTTTCTGCAGACCATCAGTCCGTCACGCAAAGGCAGCAAAACGTTTTCAACCAAGGGATTGTTGTGGACGAAGTCGTTGAAGGCCATTATTTGTTTGGTGTCATTGTCGTTGCTTTTGACCTCTTGCACCACTTTGCCGCTCCACAGCACATTGTCAGCGATGATGTATCCGCCCTGTCGTACCTTGTCGAATACCAAATTAAAATACGCGCCGTAATTTTCTTTGTCAGCATCAATGAATACGATGTCAAAGGGGCCTTGCAAGTTTGGAATGATTTGCTGTGCGTCGCCAATGAGGTAATTGATTTTATTTTTGTGCGGTGATTGGTCAAAGAAACTTTGCGTAAAATCTTGTAGCTCTTCGTTGTTGTCGATGGTGGTTACTTTACCGTTGGTTTGCAATCCTTCAGCAAGACAGAGTGCTGAATAACCAGTGTAGGTGCCTATTTCAAGAATGTTGTTTGCTTGTATCATATTGCTGATCATCGACAAAAATCGGCCCTGTAGGTGTCCCGACAACATGCGTGGCTTAAGGATTTTTTGATGCGTTGCGCGATTCAAACGAAGTAGAAGTTCGCTCTCTGCTGTGCTGTGCGCGACTGCGTAGTTTTCAATGTCAGTGGGTAGGAAATCCATTTTGTAAAATTATAAATTGATTCGGTTTCCTATGAATAAAATGAAGCTTTTGTTACTTATTAAAAAATTCTCGTGGCATTGCGTTATTTCGACGTGTGAACTTCCTTTTGTTTTCAGTTTGGTTTTCACAGTTTGGTGAATCTCTATGTCAAAATAAAAAACCCCGGATTTCTTTTTGATCCGGGGTTTTTGTAAGGATTTTCCAAATTATTTTTCTCTGAAGAAAAGTGTAATTGGCACGCCGCTAAAGTCAAATTGCTCGCGAATTTGTTTTTCCAAAAATCTTTTGTAGTTCTCTTGGATGTACTTAGGATGGTTGCAAAAGAAGGCGAAGGCCGGTGTTTTGGTGGGCAGCTGCGTGATGTATTTGATTTTTACCATTTTTCCTTTCAATGTTGGGGGAGGAAAGCGGTCGATGATGCCACCAAGGATGTCGTTGAGTTTTGATGTTTTAATGGTGCTGGTTCTTCTAACGTTTACGTCTAAAGCTGTTTCAAGCGCTTTCAAAATACGTTGCTTGTCGGGAACCGCAGTAAATACAATAGGTACATCAGAGAAGGGACGAATCGCTTCTTGAATTTTTAGGGTGAAAGCATTGATGGTATTGGAGTCTTTTTCAACCAAGTCCCATTTGTTTACTACAATAACCACCCCTTTTTTTGCTTTTTCAATGATGTGAAAAATAGTGATGTCCTGCGACTCAATTCCTTTTTCAGCATCAATCATCAGCATACAAACATCAGAAGTTTCAATGGCGTTGAGGGTTCTCAGTGTTGAGTAAAACTCAATGTCTTCATCGACTTTGCTTTTCTTGCGCAAACCGGCGGTGTCAATCAATATGAAATCATGTCCAAAGGCCTTGTATCGCGTGTGAATGGAATCTCGCGTTGTTCCAGCAGTTGGTGTTACTACGTTGCGTTCCTCGTTCATGAAAGCATTGACGATAGATGATTTTCCAACGTTTGGTTTTCCAACAACTGCGATTTTCGGCAAGCCACTTAAGTCTTCCGGTTTTTCTTCGCTGATTTCAGCAGCTACAAGGTCAAGCAATTCGCCTGTTCCGCTTCCGCTGATGGCTGAAATGTTGTGTACTTCACCTAAGCCCAATGAATAAAATTCAGAGGCGTCGAATTGACGCTCATAGTTGTCGACTTTGTTTGCAACTAAAAATATTTTCTTTTTGCTTTTTCTGAGCAACATAGCCACGCCTTCATCGAGGTCGGTAATGCCGTTAATCACATCTACCAAAAATATAATGACGCTACATTCTTCAATGGCGATTTTTACTTGGCGTTTGATCGCTACGTCAAAAACATCATTAGAGGTAGGTACATAACCACCAGTATCGATGATGATAAATTCTTTTCCATTCCATTCAACGCGGCCGTAGTGACGATCGCGCGTCACTCCCGCTTGTTCATCAACGATTGCACTCTTTGATTCCGTTAAACGGTTAAAGAGGGTTGATTTACCCACATTGGGTCTTCCTACTATTGCTACAATATTTGCCATACAGCGCGAAATTAACGAATCCATTTCGGATTTTACTATTTTAGCTGAATGCAAGGACTGGTTATTAAATCAACAGGGAGTTGGTATGAAGTAGAATTAGAGGACAAAAGCCTTATCTCCGCTCGTATTCGTGGTAAATTTAGGATGGAAGGATTTAAAGTTACCAACCCGGTGGCGGTGGGTGATTTGGTGGACATGGAGAAGGATAAGGACGATAATTACGTGATTTATACCATTCACCCACGCAAAAATTACATCATTCGTCGTTCGGTGAACTTGTCTAAACAGTACCACATTTTGGCTGCCAATGTGGATCAGGCGGTATTGATGGTGTCGGCAACGCATCCCAAAACCTATTCTGAATTTATTGATCGCTTTTTGGTGACAGCCACTGCTTACCATATTCCGGGTGTTATTGTGATCAATAAAACCGATTTATATGGAGAAGAGGAAATGGCGCAGTTGAAAGATTGGATGGAGATATACAGCGCTGCAGGCTACACCTGCGTTGCTACGAGTGTTGTTAGTGGTGAAGGGATTGAAGAAGTGAAAGCATTGCTGGCCAATAAAATATCGGTAGTGTCGGGCCATTCAGGTGTTGGTAAATCGTCGCTTGTGAACAAGATTGATCCCAGCATGAATTTGAAAACGGCCATTGTTTCTGAAATGCATGAGCAAGGAAAACACACCACGACTTTTGCGGAAATGCATCCTTTGGTGTTGGGTGGATATATTATAGACACGCCTGGAATCAAGGGATTGGGTCTTGCCGACATGAAAAAGGAAGAGGTGTGTAAGTATTTTCCAGAGTTCTTGCAATTTTCAGACAACTGCAGATTCAACAATTGTATTCATATTAAAGAGCCCGGATGTGCTGTTAAAGAAGCTGTGATCTCCAAGCAAATTCGTGAGGAGCGCTACAACGGCTACCTCAATATTTACCACGACGACGAAGAAATACATTACAGATAGATGAAGGCGGTGGTGCAAAGAGTGAAGCATGCTTCTGTGGCGGTTGATGGAATTGTCGTCGGTCAAATAGCGCAGGGATTACTAATTTTATTGGGTGTTCAAGAAGGCGACAATGCTGAAGATTTGCAATGGCTTGCTTCTAAAATTTCGAAAATGCGTATTTTTTCCGATGCGCAATGCAAAATGAATTTGGCCATACAAGAGGTGCAAGGTCGCGTGCTAGTGGTGAGTCAGTTTACATTGTTGGCGAGTACTAAAAATGGAAATCGTCCATCCTATATAAATTCAGCAAAGCCAGAAATTGCGGAGCAAATGTATTTGGATTTTTGCAGAGCTATGGAAGAATTGCTTGGTAGTGCTGTGGAGCGCGGAGTTTTTGCTGCCGATATGCAGGTTGAATTGTTGAACGACGGGCCTGTGACGATTGTCATGGACTCAAAAAACAGGGAATAATGAAAATTTCAACTTATCAAGAAGAAGTGGATCAGTGGATCAAGTCACACGGAGTGCGTTACTTCAATGAATTGACGAATACTGCATTGCTGATGGAAGAAGTGGGTGAGCTGGCGCGTATCATGGCGCGAAAATTTGGAGAGCAGTCTTTTAAAAATGCAGAAGAAGAGTTGCAACTCGGCGATGAAATGGCCGACGTGCTTTTTGTTTTGACTTGCTTGGCGAATCAAACCGGAGTGAATTTAGAAGAGGCGATTCGCAGAAATATGGAAAAGAAAACTGCACGGGACAAGGAAAGGCACAAGGGCAATGAGAAGTTGAAATAGTTTAAAGTATCGCTTTCGGCTCGATTCCCTACTGACAGCAAAAGGCAATTGCACAAACTCCTCTGAGGAGGAATAAAAAAACCTCTCGATTGCTCGAGAGGTTTTTTTTATTTGTTAGCTGGCAATTAATGCTTGCAGCACCCTTTACCTTCTTTTTTATCGCAGGCTTTTTTGTCAGATGCGCAGCATTTGTTTTTTTCGCACATCGCCTTGCATTCTTTCGCAAGTGATTTGCCTGCTTCGCTATCTTTTTCAGCGTCGGTCATGCTGCTGTACTTAGCACACTGCTCTTTGCATTTTTCGTCTTTGCAATCTTTACAGCAGTCTGCTTTTTTGCAGCATCCCCCTTTTTCACCTAAGCCAGCCGCATTTGCATTGAACACAAAAGCGAACAAAGCAACAGTCATCATCATTATATACTTTTTCATAATAGTAGAATTAATTGAAATAAAATTTAAAGTTTAATTGTTTGTGAGTGAAATGTAACTAAACTTTTGGAGGATGCCATGCACCGCTGTTGAAATTCGAATCGATTGCTTCTGCATGCAGAGCGAATTTGTCTTTGCTGAATTTTTGTTTCTTGAAGGTTAAACTTGCTGTTTGCGGGATGAAACCCATCATGGAGCAACAGCTCGCAAAAGGATTACAACCTTTTTCTCCGCAATCTTTAGATTGTTGCTGCTCGCTTTTAACCTTGCAGCAAGCGTGTTTGTTCGTGTTGTTGTTAAAACCCGACAGTGTTCCTGCTGAAATCAGCAAAAGGAAGTGTAAAGACAATATTGCGGCTATAAATTTCATCTACAGTGAATTTACAATATTCAAGCTACCATTGTCAATAAGTGGAGAAGGATTTATATTATTTTAACGTTTGACAAGGGCAGGCCTTGTTTTCGTCAACGATGCCCAAGTCGCGCACCACGGTTGAAGAATGATACATATCGACCAAAGCAAAATATACTTTTCGATTTAGTGGCATCTCAATGTAGTATGTTTTTGGTGATTTGTGCACGTTTGTGCGGTCGTTGTTGAATTCTACGTCGCCGTCGTGAATGGCAGCAATGATTTGTTTTTCTGAAGTTTTGTGGCAGGTAGCGAGGCATTGTACGCTATCGCTCAAACTGAATTTACTTTCAAGAATGGCGGCTTTCACGCGATTGCCAGGCAGCCAACTTACGGCGTTGTTGTTCAAAGGATCGTCTTCACGCAGCATCAAAGAAAACACGATGATCGTTGCCATGAAGGCTGCACTAGAAAAGAAAATGATGAAGCGTCGTTTGCGTGTCATATTAAAAAGCGGCCATTAGTAAATCGATGTCTTTATAGGGCAAGCTGAAAGCTTCCCCTAAAATTTTATTGGTCAGTGTTCCTCGGTACATGTAAACACCATGGCGTAAACCAGTGTTTTTCTTCACCATTTTTTCAATGCCTCCATTTTGGCCGATTTCAAGAATTAATGGTGTAAATACGTTGCTCAGCGCATAAGATGCCGTGCGTGAAACTCGGGCTGCAATGTTGGGCACGCAGTAGTGAATGATACCATGTTTTTTGTAAACCGGACTTTCATGTGAGGTTACTTCCGATGTTTCAAAACAGCCACCATAGTCAATACTTACATCAACTATTACCGAACCTTGTTTCATGTCGGCCACCATTTCTTCGGGCACAACACAAGGTGTTTTTCCGTCGATGGGACGCAAAGCGCCAATGACCACGTCGGCATTTTTCATTGCTTTTTTCAAAACTTTAGGCTGCAGCACCGAGGTGTTCAGGCGCTGTCCCACATTGTTTTGAAGTCTTCTCAATTTGTAAATATTATCGTCGAAAACCCTCACTGATGCTCCTAATCCAAGTGCTGCGCGACAGGCAAATTCGCCTACGGTTCCAGCGCCAATGATGACCACTTCTGTTGGTTTAACGCCAGATATTCCGCCCAGCATTTGTCCGAAACCACCACGCATGTTGCTGAGGTGTTCGCCAGCAATCAAAATGGATGAGGTTCCTGCGATCTCGCTCATGGCGCGAACGATGGGGTAAATTCCTTCGGCATCTTTGATGTAGTCAAAGGCGATGGCAGTTACTTTTTTTGACATGAGCTGTTGCATGAAATTACGCGGTTGAACCGGTAATTGCAGTGCTGAGAATAATATTTGTTTTGATGTTGGATTTAAAAATTTGATCTCATCTAAAGAAGGAGGTGATACTTTGAGAAGTATGTCGGCTTTGTAAACTTCTTCTGAATTGTATGCGATTTCAGCACCTGCTTCACTGTAATCTCTGTCGTGAAAATTAGAGCCTTCACCTGCCTTTGTTTCAACAATCACACGGTGTCCGTTGCTTACCAAAACGGCAACGGAATCGGGTACTAATGGAACTCTTTTTTCTTGAATAGCACTTTCTTTTGGCATTCCAATGAATAGTGAACTTTCGCGGCGGTTCAATTCAAGCATTTCCTCCTGTGGCAAAAATGCTGCCTTAGCGAGTGTTCTTAGTAAATCTTCTGATGACCTCATCTTTCTTCAGTAACGGTGATTTTTCGATTTAAATTTTCCTCAACTATTCTAATCACTATGTGCTTAGAAGGGATTAAGTTAAAGATTTTTTCCGGCCATTCAATAAAGCAGTAAAAATTTGAATCGAGGTAGTCTTCAATGCCGAGGTCTAAAGCCTCGTTTTCGTTTTTAAGTCGGTAACAGTCGAAGTGGTAAATTTTGCTTTCTTGCGCGCTGCTGTACTCGTTCACAATTGAAAATGTTGGACTGCTGGCTGCGGTGGTGCAATTCAGTATGTCACAAATGGCTTTGGTTAATGTGGTTTTGCCTGCCCCCATTTCGCCCTCTAGCAAAAAAATACGCTGATGCGGAAAGTGCATTAAAATTTCCTGTGCAATTTTTTTGAGTTCGGAGCTGTCGCGGCAAGTGAATTCCATTGTGCACAAGGCTATTGGTGAGCGATGAAGTAATATTCTTTGTTGGTGTTAAAGTAGTGTTCAAAGGCGGCTGAGTCTAAAGCCTTGTCTTTGTTAAGGAAGCCTTTGAGGGTAGATATTTTCAATCCGATATCACCGTTTAAAAACTGATACAGATCCTTGGGATGTGTGCCGTAAAAATCACTTGCGCCTATACCGCTTTCAAATATAACAACGGGAAGGTCGCGCTTTAATAGCGCTGCTGCGCCTTTTAGTACGCCGAATTCGCCGCCTTCTACATCAATTTTAATGAGGTCTATTTTTTGGTTCAAAAGCACGGCGTCCATCGTGTTCAATTCCACAGTAATTTCTTCAATGTCGGGTGTTGCAGTGTCGTATTTTCTTTTGTTGATACCGCTGTATGCAGGGGCGTTTTTAACGAAATTGAAAGTGGTGGAGCCACTTTTGTCAGACAGCGCAAAGGGATAAATGGTGGCTTTGTCACTGTACTTGTGTTTCAATGTCTGATATAAATGCGGCAGAGGTTCGAAAGCAAATTGCTTTCCATTAGGCGCCAATGCAATTATTTCGTCGAGAATTTCTCCTTTATGACAGCCTACGTCCACGCAGTTTGAATTTTGTTTCAACACCTGTTTTAGTATTTTTTTGGTGAGGCGGTCGTACTCGAGGTTTTTGGTCAAATCGAGGTGCAGAAAATTCAATGCAGTCCTAATCGTATTTTTAAAGTTCATCGCCGTGCGTTTTGGTGCTATTTCGTTTGTAAGGTAATGCAAGGTACTATCATTTCTTCTAATGACAAACCACCGTGTTGAAAGGTGTTTTTATAATGCTTGGCGTAGTGGTTGAAATTATTGGGGTAGGCGAAGAATCCGGCATTTTTAGCAAATATGTATCGCGCACTGATGTGTGATTTCGGCAAGCGAATTTCTTCAGGTTTCGCAACTTCGAAAACTTCTTTGGGATTGTACTGCATTCCTTGTCCTTGCTTGTAGCGCAGATTGGTGGTGAGTTCTTTGCTGCCCACAACCTTTACTGCGTCTTTCACGCGAATGGTACCGTGGTCGGTGCTGATGACCAAAGTTGCTTTTTTTTCACTGATTTTTTTAATGAAGTCGAGCAGTGGCGAATGGTTGATCCACGAGCGGATCAATGACCGATAGGCGGCTTCGTTTTCTGCCATCTCGCGTAAAACTTTGGTGTCTGTGCGGGCATGTGATAATGCGTCAACAAAATTATAGACAACCACATTAAGGTCGTTGGTATTCATGTTGTTTACAGAATCGACAAGTTTTTTGTTTTGTTCAATGTTGGTGATTTTGGTGTATGACCACTTTATGTTTATTGCTTGTCGCTTCAACATAGCTTCAATAAAGGCTTCTTCAGCGAGGTTTTTGCCGCCTTCTTCATCTTCGTCGACCCATAACTTTGGAAAAGTTTTTTGAATGTCGAGCGGCATCATTCCAGCAAAAATAGCATTGCGCGCAAACTGTGTGGCTGTTGGTAATATGGCGTAATAACAATCTTCCTCGACCACTTTTAAATATTCGCTAAAGGTTTCCTGAAGTACTTTCCATTGGTCGTAGCGAAGGCAGTCGATGAGTAAAAAGTACACCGGATTTCCCTTGCCGATGTGCGGTGCAACTTTTTGTTTGAAAAGGTTGTGTGATAGTAATGGTGCGTCTTTTGGTTGATTGATCCAAGAAACGTAGTTGCGTTCTACATATTTGCAAAACTGAAGATTGGCTTCGTTTTTCTGCATGTCGAAAGTTTCGGTCATGCTGGGTTCTTTGGCCAAGTCGAGTTGCATGTCCCAATACACCATCTCTTTGTAAAAGTCGGTCCACTCGCGCCAGTCCATGCGTTCATTCAAGCGCATGGCTATTTTGCGAAATTCCTGTTGGTATTCTGTTACAGATTTTTGACTCACCAGTTTTTTTTCGTCGAGGTTTTTTTTGATCGACAATAGAATTTGGTTGGGATTCACGGGTTTAATGAGGTAGTCGGATATTTCGGATCCGATGGCATTTTCCATGATCATCTCTTCTTCACTCTTGGTGATCATGATGACCGGCAGCGATTTTTTAATTTTTTTAATTTCTTGAAGCGTGTCTATTCCTGTCAGACCCGGCATATTTTCATCTAAAAACACGATGTCGAAATACTCGTTTCTTATTTTTTCTAATGCCTCGTTGCCACTTAAGACCGTGCAAACATCATAACCCTTGGCGGTTAGGAACAAAACATGCGGTTTTAGTAAGTCAATTTCATCGTCGGCCCAAAGTATTTTGATTTTATCCATTTCGGTAGTTCAGTATTTAAAGTTCAGCATTCAATGTCGCTAGCACTGCTTTTATTCGGTCCAAAATATGAAATTAAGTGCAGAGTTTATTTAACTTTAAACTTTGATCGTTAAACTTCGAACGTATTTTGAATAGCAAGCCCTATAACAAAAGAAAAATAATCAACGATCCGGTATACGGATTTATTACGCTGCCCTACGAAATCATTTATGATTTAATGGAGCATCCATTTTTTCAGCGGCTGCGCAGGATACGTCAATTGGGTTTGACAACCATGGTTTATCCGGGTGCGTACCATACTCGATTTCACCATGCTTTGGGAGCAATGCATCTTGTTACCGAAGCCTTGGCTACCTTGAAAACAAAGGGAGTTGAGATTTCCGACGAAGAAGCGCAGGGCGTTACCATAGCGATATTGTTGCACGATATAGGACACGGACCTTTTTCGCATGCCTTGGAAAATTCGATCGTCAAAGGAACAGGACACGAAACGCTGTCGCTGATGATCATGGAGCAGTTGGATGTGCAGTTCAACGGGCAATTGCGTGTTGCTATTTCTATATTTAAGGATGAATACCCTAAAAGATTTTTACATCAATTGATTTCAAGTCAATTGGACGTAGATCGCCTTGATTACCTTACACGCGACAGTTTCTACACTGGCGTTAATGAAGGTGTGGTGGGGGTTGAGCGCATTATTAAAATGCTCAATGTTAAAGACGATCAAATTGTGGTAGAAGCCAAAGGCATTTATTCCATTGAAAAGTTTTTGATTGCGCGCCATATCATGTATTGGCAAGTGTATTTGCACAAAACGGTAATTGCAGCAGAGTTTTTATTGATCAAAGCTTTAAAAAGAGCCAAGCAATTGGCAGAGGGCGGAGTGGCATTGTTTTGCACGCCGATGCTGCATAAATTTTTATACAATGATTTCTCTACACATGATTTCATTAAGGATCCAGCTTTACTCAAAGCCTTTTCAAGCTTAGACGACTATGATATTCTTACCTCAATTAAAGTGTGGCAAGAACATGATGATTCCATTTTGTCGAGATTGTGCAGTAGTTTGATCAATCGAAAACTTTATAAAGTAGAATTGCAAACCGAGCCTTTTGATTCCGCTTACCTTGATACCGTCAAGAAAACCGCACAAATGAAATTTGCGGTGCGCAATGAAGATATGGATTATTTCGTTTTTTCGGATACGATTGAAAATAGAATTTACAATAAGGAGAAAGCGCCTATTTTGTTGAAATACAAAGATGGATCTACAAAAGAAATTAGTGATACCTTCGATTTGTTCAATGTGGCCAACCTAACAAAACCAGTGATCAAGCATTTTTTGTGTCAATTAAAATAATTTGAATGGAATTTACAGCCCAGCAAATAGCAGCGATGTTAAACGGAACCGTTGAAGGTGATGCACAAGCAAAGGTGACTACCGTAGCGAAAATTGAGGAAGGCCATAGCGGCGCCTTGTCTTTTTTGGCGAATCCACTGTATACGTCACACATCTATGAATGTGGGTCTTCTGTTGTTTTGGTGAACAATGATTTTGTTCCCGAACGTGCCGTAAAGCCAACATTGGTGCGCGTTGCCAATGCATATGAAGCTTTTGCGGGCCTTCTTGCGCAATATGACAAAATAAAAAGACAACGAGTGGGCATTGATGGCGTGCATCACATTGGTAAAAATTCAACTTATGGTGAAGGAATTTACCTCGGTGCCTTTGCCGCTATAGGTAACAATGTTAAAATAGGCGCCAATGTTCAATTGCACGCTCATGTCAGCATAGGGGATAATTGTGTGGTGGGAGACAACACTGTGGTGTATGCTGGAGTGAAGGTTTACGAAGGCTGTGTGATTGGAAACAATTGTATTTTACATGCTGGTGTGGTCATTGGAAGTGATGGATTTGGCTTCTCTCCCAATGCTGAAAACAATTATCAAAAAGTACCGCAAATTGGCAATGTTGTCATTGAAGATCATGTTGAAATTGGTGCGAATACCTCTATTGATAGAGCAACGATGGGTTCAACAATTATTCGCAAGGGAGTGAAACTTGATAATCTCGTGCAGATTGCTCACAATGTAGAAGTGGGTGAAAACACAGTGATTGCTGGACAAACAGGCGTGGCCGGATCAACAAAAATTGGAAAAAATTGCATGATAGGCGGACAGGTCGGTATTGTAGGGCATTTAACTATAGCCAATGGTGTGAAAATTGCGGCTCAGTCGGGAATTGGGCACAGTATTAGCGTTGAAGGATCTGTCGTTCAGGGTTCACCTGCTTTTGATATTGGGGAGTACCGCCGTTCATATGTGGTTTTTCGTGCCCTACCCAAGCTTACTAAAAGGTTAGATGATGTTGAAAAAAACAGCGCCAAATAAAGCCTCTGTTGAGATCGCTCTAAATCTTTAGATTCCTTATGGTTTTTGTCCCCGATTAATTACCTTTGGGCCTTTCTGTTTACAATTTATGATGGACAAACAAAGTACTCTCGATAAAGAAGTTTCCTTGGAAGGCGTGGGATTGCACACTGGACAGATGGTGAAATTGACTTTTAAACCTGCTCCCGAAGACCACGGTATTGTCTTTCAAAGAATTGACCTTGAAGGTCAGCCTAAGGTGCAGGCGCTTGCCGAAAATGTGACGGAAGTGGAGCGTGGCACAACCATTGAAAAGAAGACGGCACGCGTCAATACTGTTGAGCATGTTATGTCTTCGCTGGTGGCGTTGCAAATCGACAATTGTTTAATTGAATTGAACGGACAAGAAGTACCTATTATGGATGGCAGCGCCAAGCCATTTGTGGAAATACTGAAGTTGGCAGGAATCAAAAAGCAAGAGAAGGCTCGTCGTTACTATGTTGTGAAGGAACCTATTGTTTATCGGGATGAAGCCCGAGGCGTGGAGTTGATGGTGCTTCCCGATGACAATTACAGTGTAACAACAATGATTGATTTTAACTCTCCAGTGCTGGGTGCGCAACATGCAAGTTTGGTCAGATTGGAAGATTTTGAAGATCAGATCGCATCGTCTCGTACTTTTTGTTTTTTGCACGAATTAGAACTTTTGCTCAATAACAATCTTATCAAAGGCGGTGATTTGAGCAATGCCATAGTAGTTGTTGATAAAGTGATGGAGCAAAGTGAGCTGGATAAGTTGGCAAAGCTTTTCAATCGAACGCACATTGAAATCAAAAAAGAAGGAATTTTAAACAATATAGAGTTGCGTCACCAAAATGAGCCTGCACGTCACAAACTACTTGATGTGGTGGGTGATTTAGGATTGGTTGGTGCAGCGATCAAAGGAAAAATAATTGCAAAAAAGCCTGGCCATGCAGCCAATGTTGAATTTGCTAAAATCATCAGAAAGAAAATGGAAGCAGAAAAAGACGCAGTACCACGTTTCGACGTAACTAAAGTTGTTTACGATGTCAATAAGATCATGGAGTTGCTGCCGCATCGTCCACCATTTCTATTTGTTGACCGCATCTTAGAAATGGAAAAGGAGCGCATCGTTGGCTGCAAAAACGTGACGATGAACGAAACTTTTTTTCAAGGACATTTTCCTGGACAGCCTATATTTCCTGGTGTTTTGCAGTTAGAAGCAATGGCACAGGTGGGAGGTATCTTGGCATTGAGTCAAGTGGCCGATCCTGAGAATTACCTTACTTATTTCATGAAAATTGACAAGGTTAAATTTCGCCATCCCGTTGTGCCTGGTGATACCATTATATTTGAATTGCACTTTGTTTCGCCCTTCCGCAGAGGTATTGTGCACATGGGTGGATGCGCCTATGTGGGTGATAAAGTAGTGATGGAAGCAGAAATGATGGCTCAATTAGCAAAAGTTAAATAATATGCACCAACCCTTAGCATACGTACATCCACAGTCGAAAATCGCTAGAAATGTAGTGATTGAGCCTTTTGTAACCATTAGTAAAAATGTGGAAATTGGTGAGGGAACCTGGATTGGTTCCAATGTTACCATTATGGAAGGCGCTAAAATAGGCAAGAACTGTAGGATTTTTCCTGGCGCTGTCATCGCTGCGGTTCCGCAGGATTCGAAATACGAAGGAGAAGATTCTACTGTTGAAGTAGGGGATAATGTGACCATTCGCGAGTGTGTTACCATCCACCGTGGCACAAAAGACCGCAATAAAACGGTGGTAGGCGACAATGTGTTGCTGATGGCTTACACGCATGTTGCGCACGACTGTATTATTGGTCACAATGCCATACTGGCGAATTCGGTGAATTTGGCCGGACATGTGACGGTTGACGAATACGCAATCTTGGGTGGTGGTACCTTAGTGCATCAGTTTGTACATGTTGGCAAGCACGCCATGGTATCAGGCGGTTCATTGATTAGAAAAGATGTGCCTCCTTTTTGCAAAGCGGCAAGAGAGCCACTTTCATACGTTGGGGTGAATTCAGTGGGCTTGCGTCGACGCGGCTATACTTCTGATGTGATCAGCAAAATACAAGAAATTTACCGTTACATTTTTTTGAAAGGCTACAATACAAGTCAGGCCATTTCAATTATTGAGGCATCTTTGGATGCTACTGCTGAGCGCGATGAAATTATTTCATTTATACAGGAATCGAAACGGGGTATTATGAAAGGCTATTTCCAAAGCAAATCAAATGGAACTGAAGATTAGTCGCCTTGGTAAGAAATACGAAGGCAATTGGATTTTTAGAAACATAGATCTCAGTGTTACTGCAGGCGCAAAAGTGTTGATTGAAGGGCGCAATGGTTCAGGAAAAAGTACTTTTGCAAAAACCATATCTGGATTGATTTTGCCCTCTGAGGGACGAATTACCTATATACACAACGGGGTGCAAGTGCGCGATAGCATCGCTTACAAAGACATTCAATTAATGGGGCCTTACATCGATTTGGTTGAAGATTTCACTCTCACTGAATTTTTAAATTTCCACCGCCATTTTAAACCTTTTGTTGCGGGGATGTCGATCGCTGAGCTGCTTGCTATTGGCGCTTTTGAAGGGCAACAAGAAAAATACATTCGACACTTTTCATCGGGAATGAAACAACGTGTCAAGCTTTTGCTGGCGATGTTTAGTCATTCTGCCATGTTGGTGTTAGACGAACCAACGGCCAATCTCGACGCCTGGGGCATCAACTGGTATCAGCGTTTGGTAGATGATTATGCGCAAAACAAAACGATTTTGGTCTGTTCAAATAATGCGTCGCAAGAAGCAGCTTTTTGTACGCAACAAATTTCTATGGAAGTTTAAAACTAAAGGTGCTTCGTTTCTTGTTTGAGGTTCAGTCTTTTTGTATTTTTGCTTAAATTCATTTTTTATGGCAACTACGGCAGACTTTAAAAACGGCTTGTGTCTTAAGCACAATGGCAAACTCTTTCAAATAGTGGAATTTCAACACGTTAAACCCGGTAAAGGTCCGGCTTTCGTGAGAACTAAAATCAGAAATTTAGAAAACGGAAGATTGGTAGACAATACCTTCACCGCTGGTGTAAAAATTGATTTCGTGCGCATCGAAAGACGTCCTTATCAGTTTTTGTACAAAGACGAAAGTGGCTACAACATCATGCATCAGCAAACTTTTGAGCAAGTATCTATTCCTGAAGGACTGATTGATCATCCTCAGTTTTTGAGAGAAGGTATGGAAATTGAAGCGACTGTGCATGCCGAAACTGAAGAATTTTTGTCGGCTGAAGTACCGTCCTTTATTGATGCTGAAATTACTTATACTGAGCCTGGAATGAAAGGCAATACAGCGACAAATACTTTGAAGTTGGCAACTATTGATACGGGTGCTGAAATACGGGTGCCTTTGTTCATCAATATGGGCGATAAAATCAGGGTTGACACAAGAACTGGTGAATACAGCGAAAGAATAAAAGACAAGGCGTAATGAAATTTCCGCAACCCTTAACGCTTGCAGAGTTGGCCTCTTTTTTGACCTGCGATTTCGTGGGCAATGGAGCTATGTTGGTGTTGGGTTGCAATGAAATTCACCAAGTGGAAGTAGGTGATTTGTCTTTTGTTGATCATCCGAAATACTACGATAAATGCTTGAATTCAAAAGCTTCGGTAGTGTTGATCAACAAAAATGTTGCCTGTCCTGTGGGAAAAGGATTGATTATCAGTGCTGATCCTTTTGCGGACTTCAACCGCATTGGAAAGAAGTATATGCCCTTTGAAGCTTCTTTGCAATCCATCAGCGTTTCTGCTAAAATCGGCGAAGGCACGGTGGTGCAGCCCAATGTTTTTATTGGACACCATGTTCAAATTGGGAAAAATTGTTTGATTCATGCCAATGTAAGTATTTACGATAATGTGGTCATTGGCGACAATGTGGTGATTCATGCCAACACTGTTTTGGGTGCCGATGCATTTTATTTTAAAAATAGAGGAACGCAGCGCGAAAAATTGTGGTCAACAGGTTCTATTGAAATAGCCAACGATGTTGAAATAGGCGCCGGATGTACAATTGATAAAGGAGTGTCTGGCGTGACGTATATCGGACGCGGAACCAAAATAGACAATCAAGTACAGATTGGTCACGACACCGTAGTAGGTGAGCTATGTTTGTTCGCTGCTCAGGTTGGTGTTTCGGGTTGCGTAAAGATTGGAAACAATGTCACTTTATGGGGGCAGGTGGGTGTTACCAGCGGTATTGAAATTGGCGATAATGTTGTGGTGATGGGTAAAGCAGGGGTTTCAAAAACCTTAGCCGCTGATACAACGTATGCAGGGTTAATCGCTAAAGAAGCGAGGGCGCATTGGAGAGAAGTAGTGGCACTGAAGCAGTTGCCGGAATTAATAAAAAAGATAAAGTAATGGCGGTTAAGTCGATAAAAAGAGCAGATGCAACAATTCGGGTGAAAGACCAGAAGTTGAATGCTTTGCTTGAAATTACCAATGCCATCAACAGCAATGTGAGCAAAGAGAAACTCTTTGCCATTTATGAATTTGTGTTGCGCGAGCAATTAAATATTGGCAAGCTTTGCTTGTACTTGAACGAAGGAGATTGGAACTGTGCACTGAAATTTGGTTTGGAAAGCAATAACCTCGCTGTTGATGTGGAGCGTGATTTGTTGTCCATTACAGAAATTACGGAAGTAAATTCGAGCACCCATGGGCCTTTTAAGGAGTTTGATTTGGTGGTGCCGGTGTATCATAAAACGAAACCTTTGGCTTATTTGCTGATAGGCGATTTGACTGAAGAGGCCATCATGATTTCGCCCATCATTAAACATTTGCCTTTTATTCAAACGCTTACCAATGTCATTGCTGTGGCCGTGGAAAACAAGAATTTAGTAGAGGAGTCGTTGCGTCAGGAAGGTATGAAAAAAGAGTTGGAGTTGGCTTCTGAGATGCAGTCGATGTTGTTGCCTTCTGTATTGCCCAATAATGAGCGCATGGACATCGCAGTTTTTTATCTATCGCACCAGCAGGTGGGCGGCGACTATTATGATTTTATTGAACTAAGTGAAGATGAATTTTGCTTTTGCATTGCCGATGTGTCGGGAAAAGGTGTGTCAGCAGCGATATTAATGTCGAATTTTCAAGCGAATTTACGTGTTTTAGTGCACCACACTGCTTCTTTGTCGGAACTGGTGCAAGTGCTTGATAAAAAGGTGATGGACAATGCTAAGGGCGAGAAATTCATCACCATGTTTGTTGCTAAATACAACATTAAAACTCGAATATTGAATTACGTGAATGCCGGTCACAATCCGCCAGTATTGATCGTTGGTAAAGAGCTGTCAACATTGAACTTTGGCTGCCCTGGTTTGGGTATGGTGGATGATTTGCAGCGGATTAAGGAAGGCAGTATTTCTATTCCTGAAGGGTCATCGTTGTTTTGCTATACCGACGGACTTGTTGAAACGGAGAATGAGCAACACGAAGAATATGGTACCGAAGGATTGGATGCATCGCTGTTGCGCCACAGTGCACTAAAACCTGCTGATTTAAATAAAAGTGTGTTGAGTGACTTAAAAAAATACAAAGGAAAAACCAACTATCCGGATGACATTGCGCTTTTAAGCCTCAAGTTTTTCTAGCTGTTGTTTCAATTCTGTTTCTGAATACTTTTTCTTTTGGTACAAATCCATTACTACCAAGATGGCTGCCATGCCATAGAAGGGCGCAGTAATTTTGTCTGTGTCTAGAAAGTTGTTCAGAAAACCGTGCACAATGTAGGTGAAGATTCCAATCACGCAAATCATTGAATACATTCGAAAAAAGTGGTTGTCACTTTTTTTGTACACCCGCACCCCCGTGATAAAAATAGTGGAAAATAGGCCGAGCACGATCAATAGTCCAACGGCTCCAGATTCTGAAAGCGGTCCGATATATTCGCTGTGTGCATTGCCCATGTCGCCAGCATTGGTACTGATGATGGTTTTGTCGCTTTCTTTTTGGAAACCCGCGTAATTGAAAGAATAGGTGCCGGGCCCCCAACCAAAAATCGGTCGTTCTGAAAACATCGCCAATCCAGAGTTCCAACGATTGATGCGTTCTCGGTTGGAGGCATCGGAGGATACATTTGAAATAGACTGCACGTGTTGGTTCATGTCGGTAGAGGAGGTTACTTTATTGTCGGAAAAGTAATCACTTATTTCATCTTGTCCCAGCAAAGCAGCGATGGCAAGCGTTACGGTCACCGTTGCCAAAAACTGCCATTTTATTTTAAATTTAAGGATAATGTATACTACTAAACCAGCAATTAAGCTGATCCAAGCCGCGCGCGTGTAAGAAAGCATGGTTGCTAAAATCAAATAACTTAAAAGCAGGAAAAACAAGGGTTTCATAACGGCGTTGTGCTTGCTGCGTTCAAAGGTTTTTGCTAGCACGAAAGGGACGAACATTGCTAATGCTGCACCATAAGACGTATGGTCACTGTAAAAAGGTTTCATGACCCAGTTGCCCGATTTTTGATCGAAACTGTGCATTGAATGGTTGATTAATGTGTACGCAATCACAATACAAAAGGGCAAGGTGTACAGCCAGAAAAAAGTGCGGATGTTTTTTATTTTTTTGAAAACCTGCGTTGCAATAAAATAGAAAGTGGTGATGAACCACATTTGCGCAATGAGATATTTGAAAGATACCAAGGGCATTGAACTGTTGAGTGCTGTTACAAACACCCATGCCAATTGCACAATGAGAAAAATACTTACCGGATGAAAAACAAGTTGTTTGTCGAAACCGCCTTCGTAAATGGTTTTGATGATGACGAACAATAGCAATCCAAATAGAATGGGGTCGGTGGGTAAAGTCATGCCGACACCCATATCAATATCGTCGAGATTGACCGACAGGGGCACCAGAAAAATCAACAACATATAGAGTGCGTCGAGTTTAAAAAGAGCCAAATAGGTCACCACAGCAATTAGCGGAAGAAGTAAAATTTCAAAGTGTTCAAAATACAAACTAATGGCAGTACACAGAATGAAAAATCCTGTTGTTCCATAAAGCCAAGTTAGTTTGGACGGCTGCTGCATGCTACTTTGATGACAGGTTTTGTTCTTGCAAAGAAATCACCACAAAGGCCAAAGTCATACTTGACAGCACGCTAACTAAAACGATCAGCCAACGAATAGGGTACGATTTTTTGTCGGCTTTTTCCGGACTCACCACCACCATTGTATAATCTAATTTTCGGCGCAGTTCTCGCAAAACATTTTCGTGTTCTGCCTTGATGTTGTTGTAAGCACCGCGTGCTTGATCCAATTGGTTTTGCGTTGCGATGTATTTACCTCCAAATTCTTTTAAGTTGCGAATAAGTGATGGCGATTGCGAATTAACTCCCATAGCGCCCACCAAGTCATCGTCACTGATTTTTCCGGTACGAGACAGGTAGCGCACTTGATTTTCGTAGTCCAAAATTCCATATTGAATCCTCATGCTTTTCACAATACTGTCAAGTTGGTCCATCTCCGTTTTTTTTGTGGTCAACTGTGCATTCAAGGTTTGTTCAACTTCAACCAAAGATTTCTTTTGAATGTTGTTCATCTTAAGGTTGTATAGCTTGATGAGATCTTTGGCGATTTGCAACGCTGAGTCGGGGGAGTAGTCGAGTACTTCGATTTCCACCGATTCGTATTTTGTTTTTGTGAACAATATATTTTCCCCGTATTGAGCGTTGACATCGGTCATGAAATAGGGGTTGTTGGTAGAGTCGATGTCGTAGTGCGCAATAAGTTGGTGTCTTTTGATGATGGCGCTTCTGATGTCATTGGCTTCAAACATTTGCAGCATTTGTTCGATGGGCGTTTCGGTTCCGTAAGATTTAGCGTTGGTGGGGTATACCACCACTGTAGATTTGTATTTTGGTTTAATGAAAATAGGTGATGATGCAATGGCTGAAACCACAGCAGAACCTACTAGAATTAGCGCTAAAGGTTTTTTCCATTTCGCAACGAGAATTGCGAACTTTTTGTAATCAAAAACTTTTTCCATTAGATGAGTTTAGGGGAATTTTTAATCAATTTTATTTTCTCATTGATGAGCAATGCAATCAATGCAAAAACAAAAGTGCATGCTGTAGTTAAGGATACGATTAACCAGCGCACAGGATATGATTTTTTTTCAGCGGCTTTGGCTTCGTTCACCACGAAGAAATTAGGGATTCTTTCGTTGGCGTCAATCTTCGCTTCGTCATAGCGCTCTTTCAAGGAGCAAAGCTGAATGGCGGTATTCAATAATTTTTCTTTAAGGTTGTATTGTTGCGCTCCATATTTATTGAGCAGTGCAAGTTTTTCGTCTATGGATGCAACGGCTGCTTTGTTGCCTTTTCCAATAGCGTCAGCATAAGCAGAAGTGAGTACTGGTGACTGAGCCTCTACGTCGTGAACGCCTTTGCTCATAATGAAATTCAAAGAATCTTCGAGGTCCTGCTCATAGGCGAGGTAGTCGAAATAAGATTTTTCTACAATTTTAAATCCGGGCAAAGCCCTTTCTTTTTGAATATTGTTCATGACTTCGTCTAATATTTTCGCAGTGCCATTGGCAATGGCTGCAGCCACTACTGGATCAGCGTCAAGCACATTAATTTCAACAGCCATGTATTCGTTGCGTTTGAAGGTGATGTTGCTTTCAAAATGCTCGTTGAGGTCGGTGTATTTTGACGGTGAAGTGGAGTCAATGTCGTAGTGCTTCATTAAGTCGAATTTTTTAACCACCATGTCGCGCACCTTGTCGGAATGCACTACTTGTAAAAGCTGTTCTACTTTTTCATCGTCGCCAAATTCAAGAATGTCACCTTTGGTATTTGAGCTATTCATCAAAGCTCGTGAAATTGAACTTGTGCTTGAGGGGTATAAAATCACTGTGGATTTGAATTTGTTTTCAATCAAAAAAGATACGATTGAAGCCAGTACGGCAGCGCAAAGTGACAAAATAAGTAGGGGTTTCAAGTGCCCGTATATAAAGGCAATTAATCCAAATGATTGATCTTGTTTGTCTAAAGCTTCCATTTCAAGTATTTCTAATAGCTACAAACCTAAGTCATTTTTTGTAAAAATCACAATCGAAGCTCTGCATTAGCTCTAGTGCTGTCTGCGCACGGGGGTAACTTAGCGTAAGTTTTTTGTTGCTACTATTTTGGAGATGCTGGGAAGTGGAATTGCTTTGCATATCAAGGCGATAAACAAGCCTATTAGTACATCACACAAAATTTGTAAAGGCCACGGCCATTGGCTTTGACGAAAAAGCCACGATGTTAAGGCAAACAGTAGTAGTGTTAGTACATAGCGCAACGCGCTTTTTGGACTTGTTTTTACATTGAATTTTTTGTGAACAACACCCAATTGTAGCATACACACCAAGCATTGCGTGCCTAAGCAAATAATTGCTGAGCCTAGGGCACCATAGCTGGGGATTAAAAAGTAATTGCCTATTAAGTTGACGGCCACTCCAATTGCGGCTGTAGCATTAAGCCACTTCATTTCTCCAGCCGCGGTAAGCAAAGTGCCAAACACATATAGTGTGCTAATGGGGATAAAAGTTAGTATGACGTAAAAAAATATTTGTGCAGATTGGCTGACTTCCGCAGCGTTTTGTATGCTGATGTTTTCGCCATTAAAGGCTGCGCTAAATCTCTGCAGCATGGATAATCCTTCGGATTTTCCGTACAAACAAGAAATAATTTCTGTGGAAAATATGGCGCAAGAAAAGGCAATGAAAATAGCGCTCAAAGTCAAGAGTGATCCTGATAAATGCAGCAAGTCGTTCAACTTTTCTTTTTTGGCAATCATTTTAGCGAACATGGGCAATAGCAGCAATGAAAATAGATAGGAGAAATTGCTTAGTGCAATGAGGATGCGCACGGATTGGGCATATAGCCCTGCAGCTTCGTCGCCATTGGGAAGCATGCGTTCGAGCATCACCGCGTCGGCAAAATTGTAGAGTAACATCAAAATGCCAATGAGCGCGTAAGGCATGCATTTTTTTAAAAAAACAATGGAAAAGGCGAAGTCAAAACGCAACTTGAATTTTAATTTAGAGTGCGCCAACAGAAATATCGTTGCCATCAGCAGTGCTATGCCGTAGCCCGCACTTTGAGCATAAATGAGCCACATGATATTGAATTCACCATTCTGCACATCAATCAATAAATACAATATAACGGCGCACATAATCACTCTATCGGCGACTGATACCAAACTGTCGCTTCTAAAGAAATGTAAACCCTGTAAATTTGAACGCAAATACAGCACGAGGGACAATAGCAATTGATTGAAGCCCAGTGTAGCCAATATGAAAAGTGCTTTGGCGTTGTAGCTGAGTATCCATCCAGTGCCAAAAATAAAAACGAGGTAAATTACAGCCAGTGCTGCTCTCAGCGGAATCAGTTTATTGGTATATTTTTCAATTAATTTTGGATTGCCAGCGATTTCTTTGTTGTTGTAATTGACAATGCCCGCATCGAGCAAAATATTGAAAATCAAGGTAAGGTTGAACAATGCGAAATAGAGCCCGTAGTTTTCAGTGCCCACCTTGTTTTGCACTTCAATTTCAATAAATATCCAAAGTGGCTTTACCAATAAGTTGAGGAAAACCAATAGCAGTATATTTACTAAAAATTTTTTTTTCATGCTGGGGCTAAGGTAAAGTATCTTTTGTTTGGTTAGAAAAAACTGTAGAGATTAGTTCGATTTTACTGAATGAAATGATCGCCTCTCATTACTGCTGGCTTTAAAGAAGAAACAAATATCGCTGAGGTGGTGAAAAAACAATACGTTTCTTTTGGGGAATTAGCACATATTTTTGAGCGCAGTAATATTTTATTAGTCCAGTGGTAGTATGTCGTTTTTATTGAGTTTTACAATAGTAAATTGCTAAAAATATATAGTTTTGTTGAATGCTAAAGTCCTGTTTTAAAAAGGGTGTTATTGAAGCTGGCTGTGATGAAGCGGGTAGGGGGTGCCTGTCTGGCCCGGTGTTCGCGGCGGCGGTCATTCTTCCGCCAAATTACAAAAATAAAATGCTTGATGATTCCAAAAAACTAAACGAAAAAAAGCGTTTGATTTTGCGTGACGAAATACTGAAAGATGCAGTGGCATGGCATATCGCTTCGGTGAGCCACAGCGAGATTGATGAGATCAATATACTTAATGCTTCGTTTTTGGCCATGCATAGGGCTTTGGATCAGTTAAAAATAAAACCAGAATTGCTGCTGATTGATGGCAATCGCTTTAAAAAGTACCGTGAAATAGAGCATCAATGCATTGTTCAGGGTGACGGAAAATACCTCAGTATAGCTGCCGCTTCTATTTTGGCGAAAACAGAGCGTGACGCTTTTATGGAAAACCTTTCGCTTGACTATCCTGCTTATGGATGGGCTGTAAACAAAGGATATCCTACCAAGCGGCACCGCGAGGCAATTCGTCGTTTTGGCGCCACTCCCTTTCACCGAATGTCGTTTGCGCTGTTGCCTCAAGGAGAGCAATTGTCGCTTTTTGAATAGGGCTTTGTTTATAAGTATTGCCGGCAGCAAGGGCATTTGCCTTTTATCGCTATATTTTTGTAATTCGAAATATACGCTGCATGTCTCAACGAATTGTCATTGTTTTAATTATAGCTGCCCTTGCTGTTGCAGGTGCGCTCGCTTATTTTTACGTCGAAACGGAATCTGATGTTAAAGTACAGTTGACGCTCAACGCCATTCCTGAAAGCGCAGGATTGATCATTCGTGCGTCTGATCCTTTCGCAAAGTGGAACGACATTAAAAATAAAGCCGAATACTGGAAAGATTTGTCGGCTTTTTCAGGCATTGTGGCCCTTGATAGTCAAATCACTTATTTTTCAATAGCCTTCAAAAAAAGCGCCAAGTTGCGCAGCTTGCTCGAGGGGGAACCTGCTTTTTTGTCGTTGCATAAAACAGGGGTGCACGAATGTTCGGTGCTTTTTTCTTTTCAGTGCAAAGATGCTTCTGTGCTGAAAGAATTTCAAGCGGTGATCAACAGGGGGGATACTGCTATCAAAACTACTTCGAAGATTTATGAAGGTGTCGAAATATTTGAAAGTGCCGACAGTAGAGGTGGAAGGGGGCATTCCATTGCTTTTTCTGATGGGATACTTGTGATCAGTCCGAGTTCTCTTTTAATTGAAGATGCCGTGCGCTATTTGAAGCATGGTTCTCCATTAGTGACCAATAGTGCTTTTGTTAAAGTTTTTAAAGCGGCTGACGCCAATGCATCGGCAAATGTGTTTGTGAATTACCGACGATTGCCCGATATCCTCACCGTTTTGGTCAACGAGGAATTTGCAACAGCGATACAAGATTTTTCAAGTTTTGCTACTTGGTCGGAAATCGATATTAACCTGAAAAATGATGGATTTACGATGAACGGTTTGAGTTATGAGCCGGATAGCGTGAACACCTATTTGAAATTATTTTCGGGACAAAAACCTCAAAAAATCACTGTCACTTCGGTGCTTCCCGAAAATTCAGCGTTCTTTTTGTATTTCGGAATCGAAGATTTTTCAAACTTTAAAAAAGGCTATAAAAATTATCTTGCAGGAACAAAAACGCTATACGAATTTGAAAAACAATTCACCGATATGGTGACGGAGCACGACATCAATATTGAAGACGATGTTTATCCGTGGGTGGGCAATGAAATATGTTTAACGATGGCACAGTCTCCGTCGGAAGATTACAAAGAGTCGGCCTATCTTGTGATACATGTGAATGACGTTGAACTCGCCGACAGTAAGCTGAAGGAAATGCAAGCCAAAACAAATCCGGCAGCTGATCTTGTTGAATTCCAAGGCTACAAAATTGAAGATTTAGGCCTCGTTGGATTGTTGCCTCGTGCCTTTGGAAACATGGCTGGAATTATTGAGAATTCCTTTTACATCATGATTGAGGAGTACGTTGTTTTTGCCAATACTCCCGGCGCACTCAAGCATTTTATCAATTCGTACATCAGTGGAAAAACACTTGGTAAAAATCCTCGCTTTACTCAGTTTATGGAGCAGTTTTCTGACAATACGAACATCATGACTTATCTTAATTTTAAGATGGCCAAAAATTTGTGGAAGCCATTTACGTCGAATGCTTTTTATAAAAATATGGAGCCGCGCGTTGACAGTATAGGTAAGTTTGAAGCATTGGCTTACCAAATCAATTCTAACGGAAATTTGTTTTACTCCTCCGCTTACCTGAAGTACAATCCAAAGGTAGAAAGCAAATCTATTTCATTGCTTGAAATTAAACTCGACAGCACGCTGTCGCGTCGCCCTCAAAGCATGTTGAACCATGTGACTAAGGAGAAAGAAATTATTTTGCAAGACGATGCCACCAATCTATACTTGATCAGTAAGGGCGGTAAAATATTGTGGAAGAAAAAATTAAATGAAAAAATATTAGGCGAAATTCAGCAAGTCGACTGCTATAAAAACGGCAAGTTGCAATATTTGTTTAACACACCGAACCATCTGTATTTGATTGATAGAAATGGTGGCGATGTGCGCGGTTTTCCTGTGAATTTCAATGTGCGCTCTAGTGCGCCGCTCACCGTGCTAGATTACGACAAAACTAGGAACTACCGTATTTTGGTGCCATTTGCTAATGGTAAAATCACGAATTACGAAATAAGTGGTGCCGCTGTTAAAGGCTGGGAATTTGAAGGCATGCCAAGAGAAATCAAAAGCGCAGTAGTGTATTTGAATTACGCTGGTAAAGATTACATCGTGGTGGTGGATGTCGCGGGGAATGTGAAAGTCATCGGCCGCAAAGGCGAAGAAAAGGCGAAAGTAAAAGGCAAAGTGCCTAAATCTAAAAACAATGAATTCGCAGTATTGACTGGTGCTTCATTCGACCGTTGCGCAGTGGTCAATACCGACGAAGACGGCACTTTGCACTTGTTGTATTTGAATGGCACTGTGGAGAAAATTGCCTTTAAATCTTTTGGCGACGAACACACTTGGTATTTGGAAGATGTCAATGGTGATGGCGCAAAGGATATCATTTTCAGTGACGAGGAAAATATCCATGCCTACAAATTAAGTAAGGCGGAGATTTTTACCGTCGATTTGGGCGAAGCTGACATTAGAGGTAAATTGTATTTTGACAATATCAACAAGGGAACGTTTCGCATGGGATATGTTGATTATTTAAAAAATAAAGTATACCTCGTCGACAATACAGGTGTGCTTTCTGACGGCTTCCCTATTGAGGCTACATCCCCTTATTTAATTGAGGATTTGGACAATGATGCTATTCCTGAATTTATTGTTGGCGACGACAAAGGGAGCCTGTACTTCTATCCATTGACAATTAAATAGTGCTTGCCGATAACCTTCTTTGCGTTTCGTCGTACGAGGTGTAGTTGACGAAATTTTGATTATGAAACGACTCTTGCTACTGGCTCTGCCTGCACTTCTATTGTCTTCTTGTGTGAAAGACAAATACGATTTAAAAAATCTCGATACTACGGGTTATAACCCGGGTATTGCTGCGCCGCTCATCAATACCGATTTGATACTTGGTGATTTGTTGAAAGCAGTGGATACTACATTGATTAAAAGTGATCAAAATAAGTTGTTGCATCTTACCTATTCAGCAGCATTGTTTTCATACAATGTTGCCGAAATGATCAGCATACCAGCACAGTCCATTTCTAAAAAATTCGGCTTTGCAGCCTTTACCATTCCAGCGATCAATACTACTTCTTCTATTACTTTGGGCACTGTGGTGGCGGGTATGGCCAATCCTGCAAAAGGAACTTTGACTGCTGCAAATGGCAACAATGCTCCATTTCCAGCTGTGCCACCGCAAGCAGGAGGATCTGTCGCGGTGCCCACTCTGAGTGGATTCAGCTCCGTTACATTTTCTGCTGGAACTTTGACTATGGCCATTACCAATAACTGGCCAACACAACTCACTAACTTAACTGTTGAAATTCGAAATGTAGTTGGAAATGGCCTGGTAGCGACTTTTGTTTATCCGAGTATTGCTGCTGGTGCAAGTGTTTCAAAAAATGCAAGTTTAATTGGAAAAACAATGAACAGTGATGTGAAAGTGGTGATCGCTTCCTTTAGTTCTCCAGGTACCATCCCAAATCTCGTCGCAATAAAATTTAGTGATGCGTTAACGGTGGATTTGACTACAGCAAATTTGAATGTGTCTTCTGCAAGCGCCGTATTTCCTTCGCAGGAAGTGCTCAATCAAACAATCAACACTAGCTTAACAATGCCCAATGGTGCACAGTTGAATACCTTGGTTTTAAAGGGTGGACAAATATCATACAACATTGACTATGGTATTCGTGAGACCGCCGAACTTACGATTACTTTGCCATACGCAACAAAGCAAGGCGTGCCGTTTTCTAAAGTTATTCCATTGAATTCTAACCACGTTTCATCTACGAATGCATCTGGTTCTTTTGATTTGACTGGATATTCCTTTGACCTCACAGCGGGTGGTGGACAAGTGAATTATTTGCCTGCCACCTTCGTGGCATCTGTTATTTCTTCTGGCAACCCAGTTCCAATTAGTCCCACCGATTCTGTTAGCGCACTGATCTCTATTGATAATTTAGACTTCTCCTACATTGATGGCTATCTCGGCACGCAAGCCTTAACGATACCTAAAGATTCTTTGGACTTTTCTTTTTTCAAAAGTCCTCTGGGTGGAAATATTTCCTTGGCCGATCCTAAATTGACATTGAAAATTAAAAGCTCTGTAGGTATTCCAATTAGTGGCGACTTGTCTGCATTGTCGGTGATTTCTGGCGCTGGGGCAACGATTCCATTTACTGGTATTGCCAATCCGCTTGTGATCAATAGTCCAGCGTCGGTGGGTACTACTGCGCTAACCAATATATTGATTGATAAAAGTACTACCAACGTGACCACTGTGTTGAGCAGCAATCCTACGAAGATTATTTATGGTATGTCAGGCACATTAAATCCGAATGGTTTTGCCATAAATTTCATTACCGATTCTAGTGCTATTGATGTGTCGATGGATCTTGACGTGCCGCTGTATGGCAGCGTGTCAAATTTGGTGATTAAGGATACCATTGCCTTTCCCGTTGAGGCTTTTCAAAATGTGCTCAGTGCAACCTTGCGCATCAATATTTTAAACGAATACCCTGTTGAAGCTGATGTGCAAATGTATTTCTTAGATGAAAATCATGCTGTACTTGATTCTATATTTAGCAATGGATACAAAGAGGTTGTGCCTTCGTCGTTGGTAGATGTAAATGGTGAATTGGCGTCGGCTTCCGCTGCCCGAACCGACATTGTTGTAGATGAAGTGAAGGTCGGCGTGTTGAAAAATGCAAAATACATTGTGGTTGCTACAAAACTCGCTACCGCCAACGGCGGAGCAACAGCAGCAAAATTTTATGCCAATTACAAAATGAATGTTCGTTTGGGGATTTTGGCCCAGGTTAAATTGAATCTTAATAATTCAGCGAAATGATCAAAAAGTTAAGTGTACTTCTGTTTTTTGTGGTGCTTGCCAATATTGTGTTTTCGCAAGGACTCACCATGTATAATATGGACATGGTTCCGCAAGCCTCACGCACCAATCCGGGCTTGATGCCGAAAGCCAATTTTCATTTGGGTCTGCCTGCCTTGTCATGCCTCGATCTTGGCTTGGTCAACAACGGATTCGTGTTTTCTGATGTGGTTAATTTCGCAACACTAACGCCTGACAAAATGTTGTCAAAATTACAACCCGACAATTACATTTCTTTGGGGCTCAACATTGACTTGTTTTCACTTGGCTTTAAAGTGAAAGAAAAGAATTATTTTTCTTTCAATATCACTGAAAAAGTGGCTTTCAATTTCGATTATTCTAAAGACTTTATGACCTTTGTTACCAAGGGTACTCTGCCTTTTTTGGGCGAAACAATGTCGATGCGAGGCATGGGCTTTCGCTTTACGCATTACCGGGAATACGCTGTGGGATGCACCCGTCAGTGGACTGATAAATTGACTGCCGGTGTAAAAGTGAAGTTGTTGCAAGGCATGAGCAATTTCAATAGTGAAGACATGAACATTGGCTTGAATACTTTAGCCGACGACTTGACGTTGAAAGCGACATCCACCATAGGATTTCGTACTTCGGGTTTGGGTTTTGTAACCAACCCATCTTCGCCCTTCAATGCGGGTAAATATTTGTCGAATTTTGAGAATGTTGGTGCCGCATTTGATTTGGGTGCAAATTACAAATTCACTAAAAAATTATCGGCCTCCATTGCTGCCACTGATGTAGGTGCTATTCAATGGAAAACGGATGCCACACGTTATTACAACAATAAAGCAGAATTCACATGGAGTGGCCTTGATATCATTAAGTATCTCGGTGATACAAACAATGCTGCATACACTAAGAATTTAACCGACAGTTTGACCAATATTTTCGGCTTAAAGAAAAAGGAAAATTACACCTATTCAACAAGTATTGTCGGAAATATATATGTTGGCGGAAAATGTGATTTCAATAAATATTTCAACCTTGGATTATTGTTTCATGGACAGCTTTTTGCGGGTAATTTGTATCCTTCGTATACCGCAACTGGCGGTGTTAATTTAGGTTCTATGGTTCAAGCTACAGTAAGTTATTCGGTAGTCAACAGAAGTTATAACAATTTGGGCGCCGCATTGGCATTGAATCTTGGTCCTGTGCAGATTTATGCTGCAGGCGACAATGTGTTGGG
>Ga0114969_10000498_pt1 | contig 33779 bp, 42 predicted proteins | sample M_130807_MF_Meta_FD_87316 | JGI IMG/M metagenome (GOLD analysis project Ga0114969, IMG submission 87316) | Freshwater microbial communities from Lake Montjoie, Canada to study carbon cycling - M_130807_MF_MetaG | ecosystem: Environmental > Aquatic > Freshwater > Lake | place: Lake Montjoie...
GAATTTTAAATGGAGTAGCAGTATGAGCAATTTTATTAAACAACATATCATTCAGAAAGTTTATGAACAGATAAAGGAAAAACAAAATGTTCTTAAACACGATCACTTTTTTTATTTTGATACACCAATAAAAAATGGCAAGTCAATAATAGATAGAGTGAATAGGTGGAATCCCTATATAAAAGATAATGTACTACCTCATACCTTTTATGGTATCGATGGGGTTGCTTTAATTGAAGTTTTTGAAAAATTAAAAAGTAACGACTTTTATATCTATAAAAATATATCAGGTAAAAGTCATAAAGTAAGGATTAAAAAAAGATGAAAATTGTAGGAACAAATTTCAGATATAACACAGAATATGATTATAGTGATTACAGAGATTGTAGTGCTCATGGATGTGATGATGAAGGAATTTGTCGTTGTGGTACTATAGAGGATGCTCACGTTGTTTCGGTAAACATACCAAATATGGTGAATGAGATACACGCAAACTATTTTGATAATACTTTGGCTACTAAAAGAAACTCTACTATTAATAATATATTAGGTGGAGTTTCTAAAGAAATTGATATTTATACTATTGATAGAATTTTAAGGATCAATAAAGTTTACGAACCAACAAATTGGGAAGTTCAAGTTTGTGGTGGATATTATGGTCAAGAAATTGACGATGTTATCTTAGATGATTCTGTTGCTAGAAAAGTTGAAGACCAACTTGATAAAGCATTTGATATAATTGATTTAACTGAAAGAATTGAGTATCTTTTAATGCTAGAATATGGTAAGATTCTACCTGAATTAAAGGGAGTTAGTTATAAGATAACTGAAGTAGAAAGAGATAGTATCATCTTTGGTAGTAATGCTCACCATAAAAATGTTTTAACGGAAGACTTAGAACATTATTCAGATAGAAGTTATTGTAGTATCAGAGGTATTGTAATTAGTAAAGGAGATAGATATCGTTTGATAGATGGTTATCATAGATGTTCTAAAAGTGAGAATAGATTGATTAAAGTTTTAATAGTAAATTATTATCACGATACTGATCCTACTTCGGAGAATAAACACCTTATGTGGTAAGTATATAGATTTCTTAATAAAGAACTTGGAATTTAGTCCCAAGTTCCTTCTTCTAAATGTTCTATTCTATCTTGACAAAGTGATCTATTCATAGAAACTTTATCTCTATATTCTTGTTCTTCATCACCTTTGAATTGAAATTGTAATTGACCTTTATTATTTAAGACATCATTATATCTATTCATCAACTTAGGTAACCTTTCTAAAAGAATATCTGTATATTCAGCAATGTCTTGAGTATAAGTAAACCAATCAGTTAATCTTTTTTCAGACTCAACAATATTATATCCTAATCCTAAAGAATCTACTTTAGTTAAATACTCAACTCCTGTTATATCGACTGCATTATCTCTTGGTTCAATCTTATAAACTTCAATAGCAAATTTCTTAGGAATGTAATTGCCTTTATAATCAACAACTAATAACTTTTGACTAATGTAACTATAGTCTCTCCAGTCTCTATGAGTATCAGATATTTTATCAAACCATAACCAATCAGTATCTATTTTTTTAATATCTCTATCATTTTCATACATATATTGACCATCTGTACTATGAACATCACCATCATCAAAAATTTCTACAACAACTAAAACAGCGGTCTCATCCCATAACATTCTATCTTCAATTTCAGAATAAACTCCATCATCAACGTGGAAGTATTCATCATGATCTTCATCAAAGAATATATCATCATAATCATCTGGATACCATCCTCTTCTTCTACTATAACCTCTTACTACCTCAACTGCGTTATCAGCAACTAAGTTGTCACCAAGTGGTTCAGAATAAACAGCTTCATCTTCAGGAATTCTTCTATCATACCATTCAGACCAAACACCACCTTCAATTTCAGTGTATCCACCACCAGTATCTTCTAAGATATATTGACCTTCATATCGTTCTTCTTGTTCGTCATCATTGTGAAGAATACCATTATCAACATCATATCTTTTAAATGTATCCATATAAGGATATCTGTTATAATCTTTAGTGGCTACCTTAATAGTCATGTCAACATTTTTCTCTTCACCGCCTATTGTTACGGTATTAAGACTATGATGATTGTTATAAGATTTATAACACCAACCTTGTTCTTTAGCATAGTTTTTAAACTTTTGAACATCTGATTCTTTAATAGTATATTGTCTGTCCATAAAATATTCAATACCTTCAACATCTTTTCTGATATGTTTTATAGATGCTAACTTCCAAACAAGTGATCTACCTATAATTTTATCATCTTCTCTTAGAATTAACATTTTACAAACATCCTGGTTCTGAGTATAGATGCCAAATATATTTTTCTTTTGAGCCATACAAGAATTACCAAGTGTACCTGAGTTCTCTTTATAATTTTCAGACCTATACCAAAAATCAATATCAACACCTTCGACTAATTCAAAATGTTCTCCAGATTTTTCCAAAGAAGCTTTGAATGAATTTACAAACTCTTCAACTTCTTTTGAACTATATTTAGCAGGAAATAATTTATTAACAAATCTACCTAAACCAACTTCATTTCTTGATTTAGTAAATACTCCACTAGCATCGCCTCCACCATCCATATCGAATTCATGTAAATCATCTGAGTATGATGTGACATTTGGCATTGGTTTAGTATCAATATTTTCAGACCAGTCATTATTTGGATATTTAGCAACAATTAAAGGTTTAGCATTTCTCATTGTAATAAAAGAAAAATAACCTTCTTTACCTAAGTCAATAAAAGTCATATCAGGTTTAACATCAGTTCCTTCATATCCTAATAGACCTGAAGCAATATCATTACTTTTTATTCTGTTAAGTGCTTTTCTAACACTTGGAGAATAATATAGGAAAGACTCATTGATCGCCTTTTCCAATAATAAATCTAAACTAAAACTATTATACTTTGAAATCATATAATCTATATATTATATTTATACTTTTATTTTCTACATTTAATAAATAATTAGTATATTTGTAAGATGAAAAATAATATTCGATAATGGCGACTATAAAAAAATTTAATCAATTCAACACATCCGAGTGGATAGGACCCTTGAAGGTTCTTGATATTAAAGAGAATATAGTTTATACCAACTTTGGTAACTTCTTCAATAAATGTGGTAATAAACTAACAATTGGATACTCTTATATTTTAAGAGTTGTTGATAATGAAATCGTTGATACAGGAATGTCTTGTGTTGATTTAATTGTTTTAGTAGATACTGGAACAAATTACAAAGTACTTTCTATTAAAAGAGGTCGACTACCATTTGTTGGTATGTGGGCTAATCCAGGTGGTAACATCGATGAGGGAGAACATCCAATAGATGCAGCAGTCCGTGAGTTAGAAGAAGAAACAGGTATTGTTTTAAAGGGTATGAATTTAACATCAAGTAATAAAAGTGGATATTTGACTCCGGTTGGTGTGTTTGATAAACCTTATCGTGACCCACGAAGTAAAAATTGTGTTAGTTATGCTTTCGCTACTATTCTTGATGAAATTCCTGAAGCTATAGCTGGTGATGATGCTACAGAATGTACTTGGAACGATGTAAGTTATGACGGTGATGTAATCGTTGATATGGCATTTGACCACGCAGAAATAATTAAAAAATCAGTTCAATCAATTTAATATGAATCTTAAACACTTAAAAGAACCTTTTGTTATTATACTTGTTGGACCGCCATTGTCAGGCAAATCAACTTGGATTAGAGAAAACTTTCCAACGACTGAAGTAATTAGTCGTGATGAAATTGTTATGGAAGTATATGGTTCAAGAGACTATACAGCGGCATTTAACAATGTAGACCAAAAAGAAGTAGATAGAGTTTTATCTCAAAGATTTTTAGATGCTAATAAAGCAAAGAAAAATGTGATTGTTGATATGACACACATGGCTTCTAAACGAAGAAAACAAAATCTAAATTATTTCACTGACGACTATTATAAGTTAGGTGTTATTTTTCCTATTTTATCAGATGATGAATATGAAAGACGTAATCAAAAAAGAATTGAAGAAGAAAATAAAGACCTTCCAATGAAAATTGTTAAGTCTATGATTTCCTCTTATCAACCAATAACACATGATGAAGGTTTCAATAAAGTAATTTCACTATAATTAAAAATAAAAAATGGATACTAAAAAAATAATTAACTCAATGATTGATGCTGTTGTAGCATCTCAAAAAAAGTTTGTGGAAATTCCACAAAATGTAATATTCTCATTCTTTGATAAAGAAGGTGTTCCTAGAAATATGTGGAATAACTTATATGCACAATTGCAGGATAAATTTGAACCAGAAAATAAAAAACCGGCTAAAGAAGATAGAAAACATCTTTCTTCTGTTGTTGATTACTCAGACTCTTCTCATAACCAAGTTAAAGTAAGACAACCTAGAAAATCAGTATTTTCTGAGATTACAAAAATTGCAGGATAAAAAATAGACGGAATAAAACCGTCTATTTTTTTGTTTTTTCGTATATGTTTACTATATTTGTATTAACAAATACGATATATACATGACTTTTATTTCTACATACTCAGTTAATCTAAATAACCTAAAAATTAAAGACAAAGATGTTGTTGATGATTGGGAAGATTTGATATGTGAAAATGAAGGGTCTTTCACTAGAGATTGTCAATATATGATATTTGATTGTGATGGTATAGAAGTTAATGTAAACTTTGAATTATATGTAAGTGGACGAGTAGACTATGATCCAGGTGATTATTGGACACCACCTTATACTGATGTTGATATTACCGACTTTGATGTTACTATTACTGAGGTCTACATTGATGATTATGAAGTTGAGTTGACTAAGGAAATGAAACTAACTTTAGAGAAAGTGGTAAAAAATAACTTAAATTAATGAATAAAGTTTATTCTAATAAAGATTATTATGGAAGTTGGTGGGTTAAAGAATTAGAAGAGATTTTTTATATAAAAGCAATACACTTCCAAACAAATGAAGAGTTTAGTTTTATCTTCTCTTGGACAAGAAATATTGACTTATCAGAATACCAACCAGAACCAGTAAGAAAATACGATGTTGAAATAGAAGGTGAGAAGTTTTACTTTCTTGTTTATAATGATAAGGATGGATATCTTATTGAATCAGAAGATAAAATGAAATTAGAAAAGTTACTTAAAGACAAAAATATAGTTTTTGTTGGTTACGATTTAGATTGATCCAAGTATATATTAAATAAATTGACTATATTTGTAGTATGAAAGTAAGTTTTGATTTTGACAGCACACTATCCCGAAAAGATGTTCAGGTACTTGCCAAAGAGTTAGTAAGTGAAGGACATGAAGTTTGGATAGTTACATCACGTTTTAGTGATGAAGCTGCTAGGGATAAGAAATGGCATTGGATAAAAGGACAGAATCAGAAACTATTTGATGTTGCTAAAGATTGTGGTATTAAAGTAGAAAATATTCACTTTACAAATATGGAATCTAAATCTTTATTTTTAGAAGGTAAAGGATTTATTTTTCATTTAGATGATGATGATATTGAGTTAATGGATATATTAGAAAGTAATCGTTCCACTGAGGTTAAATGTTTTCCAGTTAATGTAGAACATTTTGAGTGGAAAGAAACTTGTAAAGAAATTTTACGAAAAAATTTGGTAGATTAAAAAAGTCTTCTTATATTTGTAAAAGAAATCAGAAATGATTAAACAAAAACTGAAAACGAAAATATATTAAAAATATTGTGGGGTAGAGCAGGGGTAGCTCGCTAGGCTCATAACCTAGAGGTCGGAGGTTCGAATCCTTCCCCCGCTACAAAGTTTTCGTAGTGGTTAACTTCCCTTTAATTAGGGGGTCTGTCAAAGACAGGGTGGGTACCAAACTCCACACTAAATGGCCCGTTCGTCTACAGGACTCGTAAGAGAAACAGATTTATCTGTTTAGGACGTCTAACTTTTCGGTTAGGTAACAGAGTGTTCGAATCCTCTACGGGCTACAACAAACCCAGTCATTGACTGGGTTTTTTTTATTTAAATTAACTCATAACTTTGAATTTAATTTTTATATAAGAGTAACTATTTAATAAATACTTAATGAAATTATTAGAAATATTAAACTTTGGATATGAAATTGAATTAATGAAATTTATTCTTCCAAAAATACTTATAGCAACCATATGTGGATTAATCATCGGATGGGAAAGAGAACTTAAGAATAAAGTCGCTGGACTTAGAACGATTGTTTTAATATGTGTTGGATCTTGTATTTTTACAATTGCGTCTTTTTTAGTATCTAAATATTATGGAGGTGGTGACCCAACAAGGATAATATCAAATATAGTAACAGGTATAGGATTCTTAGGAGGTGGTGTTATTATGAAACACGATGATAAGATAATTGGTGTAACAACAGCAGCATTTATATGGGTAATATCGGGAATAGGTATTCTATGTGGAATGGGGACAATTCTAATGCCAATTATTTTAACAATTGGACTTTTATTCATATCTTCGTACTTCGAAAGAGTTGAAAGATTCATTAAAAAATCAGATAATAATAAATAGTATAATAAATGGAATTAGAAATAGAGAGAAAGTTTTTACTCAAATCAATGCCAGATGTAAAACCAACTGAGGTTATTAAAATTGAACAATGGTATTTTAAAAATCAAGAAGGTATTTGGGAAAGAGCTCGATATTGTAACTCTAATATTAAAGGTAAGTATTATATACATACCATCAAAACAACAATTTCAAAAGGTGTAAATATGGAAGATGAGCATCCTCTAACAAAAGAGGAGTTTAACCTATTTGTTGAGAATTGTAAAAAAGAAGAAGTAGAATCTAGAAGTATATCTAAAAAAAGATGTATCTATCCACAAGGCAAATTAAAATGGGAAGTTGATAAATTTGAAGGTCATTTAATTATTGCCGAAATTGAAATACCTAGTCAAGATTTTGAAGTTGTAATTCCTGATTATATCAAAAATATAGTTATAATTGAAGTTACTGGAATAAAACAATTCAGTAATAAAAACCTTTCCAATAAAATCTAATATAAAAAATATGGAAAATAAATTAGAACTAAGAATGTATGGATTAGTTCCATATAATATCTCACCAATTCAACAGGCTATTCAATTTGGACATGCTGTAGTTGAATATGGTCAAAAAATGAAGTATCTTGGTGAACACAATCAATCACTAAATACTCAGTATAATGATTGGGCTGATAACTGGAAAACATTTATTATACTAAATGGTGGAACTTCTAATCACTCTATAAATAGATATCATTCAACTGATGAGCCATTTGTTGGTTCAATGGAGTCAAATCTAATTACATTAGAACAGAATAATGTTGAGGTTGCTACCTTTTATGAACCTGATCTAAATGATATGTTGTCTGCAATTGTTTTTGTTGTAGATGAAAGAGTTTTTAATAGAAAAAAGTATCCTGATTTTGGAGACTGGATTATAGAAAATTTTGGAGATTTACTTATGACAGATGATCCATATGAAACACGGAAAACATTAATTAATAAATTAAGAGAATCAACTAATAAAGAAGATCAAAAAGTTTACCAATCTTGGGTAAAGTTTATTGGTGGTGAGAGAAATGTATTTTTAATAGACTTTCTTAGAAATTTCAGATTAGCATGAGTGATTGGGTAAAAATAAACAATGATATTTATCATATTAAAGATTGTGTAGTTCAACTATCTGTTATGGCACACGCTACAATTAATATAGAAATTGATTTGAAAAAATACCCAACATATTCTGATGTCTTTTTTAATATGTATGATAATAAAACTAAATTTGATTTAATAGGTAGAGACTTTGATGGTAGAGGAACTCAAATAAAATCTATTGATTGCAACTCAACCAGAATGAATATATCTTTAAGATGTGATATATTAAACCCGTCAAATATTTTAGAAAGACGTGATGAAATTATAGAAGACTTACTAAACAATGATGATAAAAATAATATAAATTAAATAATAAAATAATGAATACTATGGATAATAAAAAAATTGAAGAGGAAAATTACACAATACCAGATATAAGATCGGCTATTGAAGACGATGAAGATGAATCGTCCTTTGGTTCTTCTAAAAAGTCTGATTCTAAATCTAAAACTCCGGTTTTAGATACTTATAGTCGTGATTTAACCAAAATGGGGGAAGAAGGTCGTCTTGATCCTATCGTAGGTAGAGAAAAAGAAATCGAAAGAGTATCTCAAATTCTATCTCGTAGAAAAAAGAATAACCCTATTTTAATTGGTGAACCTGGTGTTGGTAAATCTTCAATCGCTGAAGGATTAGCATTGAGAATCATTCAAAGAAAAGTTAGTAGACTTCTTTTTAATAAAAGAATCGTTATGTTAGATTTGGCTTCTATGGTTGCTGGAACTAAATATCGTGGACAATTTGAAGAAAGAATTAAAGCTTTAATGGCTGAACTTGAAAAAGAACCAGATGTAATTCTTTTCATCGATGAAATTCATACAATTATCGGTGCAGGTGGTGCTTCAGGATCTTTAGATGCTTCTAATATGTTCAAACCGGCTTTAGCTCGTGGAGAAATTCAAATCATTGGTGCTACTACTTTAGATGAATATCGTAAGCATATTGAAAAGGACGGAGCTTTGGAAAGACGTTTCCAAAAAGTTATTGTTGAACCTGCAACACCAGATGAAACATTCCAAATTATCAACAACATTAAAGATAAGTATGAATCACACCATAATGTGATTTACACAGAAGAAGCTATCAGGGCTTGTGTTGACTTAACTGATAGATATGTTGCTGACCGTTTCTTACCTGACAAAGCTATTGATGCTTTAGATGAATCTGGGTCTCGTGTTCACATTTCTAATATCGTTGTTCCGAAAGAAATTACTGATATTGAAAATAAGATAGTTGAGATTAAAGAAAAGAAAAATGGAGTTATTCGTTCTCAGAAATATGAAGAAGCTGCTAAGTTAAGAGACGTTGAAAGACAACTTAACGAGTCTTTGGAAAAAGAGAGAAAAAAATGGGAAGAAGAATGTTCCAACAACAAACAAATAGTTACAGAAGATAATGTTGCTGAAGTTGTTTCGATGATGACTGGCATTCCTCTTCAGAAAGTATCTCTAAATGAAACTAGTAAATTGGCCAAAATGCAAGATAGTATTATTGGTAAAGTTATTGGACAAGATGAAGCTGTTAAGAAGATTGTAAAAGCTATTCAAAGAGGTCGTGTTGGTCTTAAAGATCCAAGTAAACCAATTGGCTCATTTATGTTCTTAGGACCTACAGGTGTTGGTAAAACACAATTGGCTAAGATTCTAGCTAGATACTTATTCGAATCAGATGATTCTTTAATTAGAATTGATATGTCTGAATACATGGAGAAATTCGCAGTATCTCGTTTGATTGGAGCTCCTCCGGGATATGTTGGACACGATGAAGGTGGTCAGTTAACTGAAAAAGTTAGACGTAAACCTTACTCAGTAATTCTTTTAGATGAGATTGAGAAAGCTCATCCAGAAGTATTCAACTTGTTACTTCAAGTACTTGATGATGGTCAGCTAACAGATTCACTTGGTAGAAAAGTAAACTTTAAGAATACAATTATCATTATGACTTCTAATACTGGTTCACGTCAGTTGAAAGAATTCGGAACAGGTGTTGGATTCTCTACTAAGAATAAAGAAAGCAAATCAACCGAAGAAACTAATTCAGTAATTGAAAAGGAATTGAAGAAGAAATTTGCACCTGAGTTCTTAAATCGTATTGATGATGTTGTTATGTTTAACTCTTTAAACAAAGAAGATATTAATAAAATCATTTGTATTGAATTGGAAAGTTTAGTAGAAAGAGTTAAAAAAATGGAATTCGAACTAGAAATCACAGAAGGAGCTACTGAGTATATCGCTACTCAAGGATTTGACCCAGAATATGGAGCAAGACCTTTGAAGAGAGCTATTCAGAAATATGTTGAAGATGTTTTAACAGAGGAAATCATTCAACAGAATCCTGAGAAAAATTCTAAATTATTATTGGACTATAACAAAGGAGATGATAATATGTTTGTTGTAATTACTTCTCCAAAGAAGAAAGCTACAAGAAGAAAGAAAGATACTGAATAAGATTCTTTTGGATTTCTATAAATTAAGAGAGAGTTGAAAAACTCTCTCTTTTTATTTTAAACAATTCCTATATTAATCAATATAAACCAAATGGAACTTAATGCTAAAATTTTTGTAGCCGGACATCGTGGGATGGTTGGCTCAGCAATAGTCAGAAGACTAACAGAACTTGGTTATACAAATATTATTACAATCGCCAAAATAAAATGCAATCTTACTGATCAATCAGAAGTTGATAATTTTTTTAATAAACAAAGACCCGAATATGTTTTTCTTGCCGCGGCTAAAGTTGGTGGTATAAAAGCTAACAATGAAATGAAAGGGGATTTTATTTATGAAAATATTATGATTCAATCTAATATAATTAAATCATCTAAAGATTACAATGTGAAAAAGTTAATATTCTTAGGATCATCTTGTATTTATCCTAAGATGTCACCTCAACCGATTAAAGAAGAATATCTTTTAACAGGTTCATTAGAACCAACAAATGATGCTTATGCTATTGCTAAGATTGCTGGTATTAAAATGTGTCAATCATTTAACCAACAATATGATACTAACTTTATTTCAGTAATGCCTACAAATCTTTATGGTCCTAATGATAATTATGATTTAAATAACTCTCACGTTTTACCTGCCATGATTCGTAAATTCCACGAAGCTAAGTTAGAAGGTAAAGATAAAGTTGAAATCTGGGGAACAGGTACACCTAAAAGAGAATTTCTTTATGTAGATGATTTAGCGGATGCTTGTATTCATCTTATGTTGAATTACAATGATTCAGAAATAGTAAATATTGGAACTGGTCAAGATGTCACTATTGCAGAACTTGCGGTAGGTATTAAAAATATAGTTGGTTTTGAAGGAGATATTTATTTCAATACTGAAATGCCTGATGGCACTCCGAGAAAACTTTTAGATGTTTCTAAGTTAAAAGGTCTTGGTTGGGAATATAAAACATCTTTAAAAGATGGAATAGAAAAAACATATAAAGATTATGTCAAATAAAATCGATTTATTTTTATTGGAAGTAATAACAGAATATCCTTTGATAAAAATTCATCTGTTAATTTTTTAGAATGGATATCAGGAGATATAGAAATACAAAAAGAATATTTATATAAATGGAAAAAATAAAAAAAGCTCTAATAACAGGAATAACAGGTCAATCAGGGAGTCATCTTGCAGACCTACTTCTAGAAAAAGGATATGAAGTACATGGTATTATAAGAAGAACATCAACTTTTAATACTGATAGAATAGACCACATTTTCGATAAATTAAAATTACACTATGGTGATCTTACAGATCCATTGGTTATTTCAAATATTATATCTGAAATACAACCTGATGAAGTTTATAATTTAGCAGCTCAATCACATGTAAGAGTTTCCTTTGAAATTCCATATTATACTGGTCAAGTTGATGGATTGGGAACTCTAGTTATTCTAGAAGCGGTTAAAAACCATTGTCCTAAAGCTAGAGTTTATCAAGCTTCTACCTCAGAGTTATATGGAGGTATCGCTGAAAACATGCCTGAGACGGGATATACTGAAGAGTCTAAAATGCACCCTAGAAGTCCTTATGGTTGTGCTAAGATGTATGGTCTTTGGATATCAAAGAATTATAGAGAATCTTATAATATGTTTGTTTGTAACGGAATACTTTTTAACCACGAAGGTGAAAGAAGAGGTGAGACATTTGTTACTCGTAAAATAACAAAAGCCTTTTCTAAAATAAAACTCAATCTTGATGCAGAGTATACCAATTTTGAAACTCTTAAATTAGGAAATCTTTATTCTAAAAGAGATTGGGGATATGCTAAAGATTATGTTTATGGTATGTGGTTAATGATGCAACAAGACAAACCAGATGATTATGTTCTTTCAACAAATGAAACACATTCAATTAAAGAGTTTATAGAATTAGCTGGAAAAGAATGTGGATGGCATATTATCTGGGTTGGTGAAGGAGAGTCAGAGAAAGGTATTACTAAAGAAGGTATAGTACTTGTAGAGATTGATAGTAGATATTATCGACCAGCAGAAGTAGATATTCTTTTAGGAGACTCTTCTAAAGCCAGAAAGGAATTAGGATGGGAGCCAAAAGTTAAGTTTAATGAATTGGTAAAAATCATGATGGAGAGTGATATAAAAAATATATAAAAAACCAATGAAAAACAATAGATTTGTATTTATAATTCCATTTAGAAATGTTAAAGATTTTATATCACAATGTGCTGATACACTTCTTAAACAAGATAATAAAAACTGGATTGCAATCTTTTGTGATGATGAGTCAAATGATGGTACTATAAGTAGAATACCAAAAGATGATAGATTTATTATTAGAAGAAATGAAAAAAGAATAACAGCTCTTCCTAATATTCACTTTGGAATAGTTGAATCTAATTTAGAAGATGAAGATATCATCTGTTTGTTAGATGGTGATGATTTTCTAATTAGAAAAGATACAGTAGATATAATTAACAATCTTTATCAAGATGAGACTCTTTTAACTTATGGTCAGTATATTTTACCAAATGGTCAACCTGGTCACTGCATTGCATACACAAAAGAAAGTTTTGAGAAATTAAGAACCGGTGGATATTGGGCATCTCATATGAGAACATTCAAATATAAACTCTATAAGGAACTTATGAATCAAGATCCAGAATTATCTTGTTATAAAGATAAAGATGGTAATTTTTATACAATAACTTACGATGTTGCTATAATGACACCACTAATGGAGATTGCTGGATTTGAAAGAGTTAAGTTTAATCCTAATCCGGTCTACTATTATAGAATACATCAACAAAACGATCACTTTGTTGATCCAACACTACAAAAATCTGTCGCTGATGAGATTTTTGCAAAACAAAAATTTAGTCTAAAACATGAAATCCGCTGTAATACTATATCATAAAAATATAAATAAAATCTATAAGTCTGAATGGATTGAAGAATGTATTCAATCGATAGTTAATCAAACTTACAAAGACTATTTTGTATATGATTTGAATTATGGTGGTGATGATTTTAACTTCTCAAATCACTTTGGGAGTAATTATAAATTTTTCTCAGAGAATTTAGAAAATCATGCAGAAGCTATGAATTACTTATTCGATAAATGTATCGAAGATGATATGGATTGTGTGTTCAATATTAACTTAGATGATTGTTATGATTTAAATAGATTTGATATACAATTAGGTAAAATTAAAGAGGGATATGATATAGTTAGTTCTAATTTTAAATATATTGGTGATGTTAAATTTAATGGATGGGGAGGTCAAGGTGAATTTAAGTATAACGGTGAAAACATTTCAGAAAAGTTAGAATTTGATAATATAATTGGACATCCATCTGTTTGTTATAGTAGGAACTTCATTAATAAGAACAAATATATTCCAAGTGAGATACCTAAAGAAGATTGGGAATTATGGAAAAGAACTTCTCGTAAATTTAAATTTTATATTTGCGAAGAGTTTTTATTATTTTATAGAATACATAGCGAGCAAATAACAACAAAATCAAGAAAATTGGAAGATATTAAGATGGCATTAGAGAATGATAAAAATATGCTTTCTGATTTAGGATTAAGTAAAGAGTTTATTGATAAAATGTTATCTGATGAAGAAGCCATCAAAACTAAAGAAGCCACCAAAACTATTGATAAGATATTAGAACATGTACCACAAGTTCAGATTTGTAAATGTGGTGGTGAATTATCTATAACTCTTAAAACAAAAGTTATAGATTCTGTAATTGTAAAACAAAAGTCTGTATTTTGTATAAAATGTAATAAAGTTTTTAAATGAAAAAAGTAGGACTGCTAGTAATAGCAACAAATAAATATACTCGATTTCTACAACCACTTATATCAAGTGCTGATGAATTCTTCTTAAAGGATTGTGAAGTTACATATTTTATTTTTACAAATAAAGATATTGATATACAATCAAGTAGAAATATTGTTAAAATAGATGTCAATCATAAAGAATGGCCTTGGATGACTTTAGGTAGATATAAGATATTTACCGAGAGTTCAGATAAATTATCAGAAATGGATTATTTATATTATTGTGATGCTGATATGAGATTTGTAGGAGATGTAGGAGATGAAATCTTAAGTGAAAGAGTTGCTACACAACATCCTGGTTATTACGACAGAAGAGGAACACCAGAAACTAATCCTTTATCACTAGCTTGTGTTTATGACCACGAAGAAATGCAATATTTTGCTGGTGGATTTAATGGAGGAACTTCTAATGAATACTTAAAAATGGCTAATCATATATCAAATAATATTGACATAGACTACTCAAAGGGTTTGATTGCTATTTGGCATGATGAAAGTCATTTAAATAGATATATGATTGATAATAAACCAACTAAAATTTTAGATCCGTCTTATTGTTGTATTGAATGGTGGATTGATTGTCCATTTGGTAGAAGACTATTAGCGTTGGATAAAAATCACTCAGAAATGAGAAATTAAAAATTAAATAATTATGCCGTCTAAAAAAGATAATTTTCAAAAATACCTAAATAATTACTTTATTGAAACTGGAAGTTTCATAGGTGATGGAATCCAACAAGCACTTGATGCTGGTTATAAAAATATAATATCAATTGAACTATCAGATAAGTATCATTCTATTTCAACAAATAGATTCTTAAGTAATCCAAATGTTTCTATTATAAAAGGAGATTCTTTTTTAGTTTTACCTAGTATAATGGAAAATGTAAATGAACAAGTAACTTTTTGGTTAGATGGGCATCATTCCTGTGGTGATACTGCTTTAGGTGAATATTGGGCTCCATTAATGCAAGAACTTGATGTTATTAAAAATCATAGTATTAAAACTCATACTATTATGATAGATGATATGAGATGTTGGGAAGAACCTAATACAACTCATGGATTTTATAAAGAAGATATTTTTAAGAAATTAATGGAAATAAACTCCGAATATAAATTCACTTATGAGGATGGTGCTCAAGAAAATGATATTTTAGTAGCACATATATGATATCTATACTACTAGCTACCTACAATGGTGAGAAATATATTTCACTAGCAATTGAATCTGTTTTAAACCAATCATTTAAAGATTTTGAATTACTAATTGGATTTAATGGAACTACAGATAGTTCAAAAGGAATTGTTTATAGGTATAATGATCCGAGAATAAGAGTTTTTGATTTTGGTGATGATAAAGGTAAATCAAAAACACTTAATAAACTTTTAATTGAGTCTAGATATGATCATGTTTGTCTACAAGATGATGATGATGTTTGGTTGTATAATAAATTAGAAAAGCAGATTTCACATTTTAATGAATATGATGTTGTGGGAACACTAATATCTTATATTAATGAGGAGGGTAATATAATTGGTAGACCAACTCTATCAACTCATCCAACTCAAATAGAACGCCTTTCAATGAAAGGTCTTAATCAGATAGCTAATACCAGTGCTATATTTAAAAAACAGGATGCCTTAGATATAAATGGGTGGAGAGACGGATTAGATGGAATAGAAGATTATGATTTTTGGTTAAGATTAATGAGAAATGGTAAGAGATTTATAAATGTTCCAGAGGAATTAGTATTACATAGATTACATAGTAATAGTAATTTCAATACAAAAAAATATGATTTAAGTAAAATATTATGAATAGTATAAGCGCTATATCAATGGAATTCACATTTGGTATAATAACAAGTGGTAGAAGTAATACCATATTTAGATTGATAGAAAGTATTAATCTTCAAGGAATCAATAATTATGAAATTATAATCGTTGGTGGTGATATTGAAATAAATAATGATAAAGTAAGACATATAAATTATATAGATAATTCATCTTTAGGTGATATATCAGTTAAAAAGAACATTATAACAGATGAGGCGAAATATGAAAATATAGTTTATTTACATGATTATATATCTCTGTGTGAGGATTGGTATACTGGATTTTTAAAGTTTGGTAATTATTTTAATATCTGTATGACTAGAATAATTAATACAGATGGTAGTAGATATAGAGATTGGTGTTTGTGGCAAGATGATGCTAATAAATATGTCGGTAATTTAAATTATCTAATACCATATGATATGTCTCATTTATCATCAATGATGTATATATCTGGTGCTTACTGGGTAGCGAAAAAATCGTTTATGATTAATAATAAACTTAATGAGAAATTATCTTGGGGACAATGTGAGGATGTGGAATGGTCTCTTAGGGTTCGTGACAAAACAGAATTTAAAATGAATAGTTTATCAAGTGTTAAACTATTAAAAAACAAAAATAGAATATTTAATGAAACTAACAGCATTGAAAATAATATACTATGTAACATAAAAGATTATGACAACACTAATTCATATAATGAATTAATGAAAAAACACACCATTAATACGAAAAATGGTCGTATGATACTAGAAAAATGGATAAGATAAAATTAATAATATTCGATTTAGATGGTGTATTAGTAGAGGCTAAAAAAATACACTATGATACATTAAATGATGCTTTAGGTGTTATAGATGATAAATATACTATAAGCTGGGATGATCATTTAAATAAATTTGATGGATTAAAAACCAATCAAAAGTTAGAAATGTTAACTAAAGAAAAAGGACTACCAATTGGATTACATAAAGAAGTTTGGGAAAAAAAACAAAAATTAACATTAGAAAGTTTAAGAAATCTAGCAGTTGATAATCAATTATTAGAGACCATATCAAAGTTATCAAATGATGGTTATAAAATTGGATGTTGCTCAAACTCCATAAGAAAAACCGTATTAACAGTATTATCAAAATTATGTATAATAGAGTTTTTTGATGTTATTTTATCAAATGAGGATGTTAAAAATAGCAAACCACATCCTGAGATGTATTGGAATGCTATTTCAGAATCAGGAGTTTTACCAGAACAAACATTAATAGTTGAAGATTCACCCTATGGTTTATTAGCAGCACATAGAAGTAAATCTAATGTTCTTCGAGTTTTGAACACATCAGAAGTAAGTTATTTTAATATAACTAATGAAATAAATAAAATAGAAAAAAATAAAATAGAATATATGCCGAAGTGGACAGATAAAAAATTAAACGTTTTAATACCAATGGCCGGCGCTGGATCAAGATTTGAAAAAGCCGGATATACATTCCCAAAACCATTAATAGAAGTTAAAGGTAAACCAATGATACAGGTCGTTGTTGAGAATTTAAATATAGATGCTAATTATATATATGTTGTTCAAAAGTCACATAGAGAAAAGTATAACTTAGATACATTACTTAACTTAATAACACCTAGTTGTAAGATAGTTGAAGTGAATGGTATAACAGAGGGAGCTGCTTGTACAGCATTGTTAGCAAAAGATTTTATAAATAATAACTATCCATTATTTTTCGCTAATTCTGATCAATTTGTTGAATGGAACTCAAATGAATTTATGTATAAAATGCAAGAGACAGACGCAGATGGTGGGATAGTAACATTCGAAGCTACTCATCCAAAGTGGTCATTTGCTAAAATTGATGAAAATGGATTTGTAACAGAGGTGGCTGAGAAAAATCCAATATCTAATATAGCAACTGTTGGTTATTACTATTGGAAAAAAGGATCAGATTTTGTAAAATATGCTGAGGGAATGATTGAAAATGATATTAGAATTAATAATGAATTTTATGTATGTCCTGTTTTTAATGAAGCTATCAAAGATTGTAAAAAAATAAGAACATTTAATACTGATGGTATGTGGGGGTTGGGAACACCAGAAGATTTGAATTATTATTTAGAAAATTATGGAAAATAAAAGTTGTTTTATAATACCAACATGGCCTCCACATTATCATTATTTAGACTTTTTGAATAATCTACCAGATATTTTAGACTTTGATATATATTTAGTGCTCTCATATAGAGAGGATTTAACCAATTTGGAATCTTTAAACTATAAAAATATATATAAAACTATCATAATTGAAAATTATTTAGATAGGAAATATATTGATGATATTTTAAATAAAAGTATAGAAGAACAAGGAATTATAACTCTAAAAAAATATATCGCTCTAGACATACTTAAAGATAAGTATGAATATCTTTGTACTGTTGATTCTGAATCGGAATTCGTATCAACTAATTCCGTGTATGAGAAATTAAAAAAATATTGTGATAGAAAAATTATAATAGGATCCACTGTCGATTCGACTAGAAATGTAACTAATTCATTTTTTGTCATGTCACAAAACGAATTAGTTAAAGTTGTTGAGAAGATAAATAATGAATCCATTTTATTATTTAATGGTGAAGATATAGAAGAAATAAATAGTAAAATAAATAATAGATTTTATTTTTGGTACTCTGATATACCGGTATATGATTCTAAAATACTAATTGATTTTTTTAATCATATAAAATTTAATAGTGATTCCTATATAGAATTCTCAAAAAGATTAAACTACTATATTTTTGATTATATATCATATGCTTATTACTGTATTCTTTATAAGGATTATAATATAATGGATATCAAGGAATACGGAGTGAGTAGAAATTGGAGTTTGGAATCTATGCCTTATGATACTTATCAGGAAATTTTAAATATTGGATATAAACCAATGTCTCTAATATATAACACATATATTGAGAATAAGAATAAAATAGACGATATAATATTAATATATCATAAAAATGATGGTAGGTATGTCTACCTATAAAAAAATGAAAAAATTGAACTTATATAATAACACAGATGATATAAACAAGAACCAAGATGTTTATCAAAGTTTTAATAGTTTTATATTTAGTGAAGATAGAAACCTATTTAATAAACTTTACAGTAGAATTAATTTTTATGATATGGTTAAGAATAAAGGTGGTGATATTGTTGAGTGTGGTGTATTTAAAGGGTCTGGTTTATTAACTTGGTTAAAAATATTAGATATGAATGAACCAAATAGTATTAAAAAGGTAATTGGGTTTGATTTTTATGATAGTAGCTTTGTTGAAGATTTAGAAGGTATTGATAAAGAAACCATGTCGGAAGTTTTCTCAAGATGTGAAACTAATATTGATGATATATCACTAGATGGTGTTAAGAATAAAATATTAGGCGGTGGGTTCGGTGTTGATAAATTTGATTTAGTAAAAGGTGATATTATAAAAACAACCAAAGAATACTCAAAAACTAGACCAGGATTCAGAATTAGTATATTATATCTAGATCTAGATCTAGAAGAACCAACTTATGAAACATTAGTAAACCTATGGGATAATGTGGTAAAGGGTGGTATAATTGTTTTTGATGAATATGGGTATCACAATTGGAGTGAATCAAATGCTGTTGATAGATTCATTGAAGAAAGAGGATTATCATTAATATCAACAAAAGTTAAAGCACCAACAGCTTATATAATAAAATAAAATAAATTAAAATGGAAAAATTATTGTTATTTTACCTAACGTCTAATGATAGACCTTTCGTGTTTGAAAAGTTCGTAAATGAAATTAAAAAAACAAACTATCTTGATAAGATAAAACTATTGATTGTTAATTCAAGTAGTGATTTTAAATTATATGATGATTGTTTAAAACAAACAGATATTTCATATGAGATGTCTCATGTTGATTGCCCACAAAGTAATTATTTACCTAAAGTTGGATACGCTATAAATTACGCTAAATCCAATGGGTATAAATATATTATGAAGTATGATAGTGACGTTTTAATGCCTACATATACATTTGATTATATTATGGAAAACCTAAACATACTTAATAATGAATCAAACCTAACAATTGGTCCTATGGTAACAACCGGAATACCATCAGTGGAGGCCTTTATTGATGATTTTATGATAGAGGAGGAACAACTTAAAATACGTGACGAATTTAAAAAATGTGTATTTCATATACAACCTGGTATTATGGATTATACACCATTAAATAAATGTACGATTGGTAATACTAATAAGTGGGATGGTAAATACTATTATGATAGTCTAAATAATTATATAGATGGATTGATAGATATTGGTAATGGCAGAACATCTAATGGTTATTGTAAATTTTATAGGGGTATGCATCCTATAAGACATGGTTTTGGTAATGAGATGTTAAATGATATAATCATCAAAAATAAAGACAGGTTTTTCCAAAAAAAACCATGTAGTCTAATTGAGAATGAAAGCTGTAAACAATTAATGGCTATGTGTTTTGTTATATTAACTCATAATTATGATAGGATTATCAATCATGAGAATCTATTAATAGATGGTTGTGATGAAGTACCTATTAATAGATTCGCTTGGAATAATAATTTAAGTCATTTAATAGTTAATAGTGGATATGCCATACATATCACATATAACTGGAGATGGCACTTAAATGAAAAAGATGGTGGTAGTAATATAACGAAACCAGAAATATCACTAGGTGAATTTGAGGAAAAATTTATAAGTCAATTATGATACAAATTAATATACTAGCGCATAATAGTGATAGAATAATCTATACATTAAAGTCGATTGATTTTTTAAAATTAATCAATAATAAAGATAAAATAAAAGTTGTTATTTGTTATGGTGAAAATTCAGACCTTTGGATAAATAAGGTAAATGAACTAAACATGATTGGGATATCCAGTGAGGCTAGATTTATACCAAATGGTGGAAATAATTATATGGATAAAATAGAATCTCTAGTTGAGAGTGATTGTGAGTATTCTTGCTCAATGGATGATGATATATTAATATCAAATTATTTATGGGATTATATGATAGAAAATATAAATATTCTAGATGATGAATCTAATTTATTTCTTGCTCCATTAATATCAAATGGTATACCAAGTGTTGAGATATTTATTGAAGATTTTTGTAATGATAGTGATAAAAAAATAATGTATGATATTTTCAAAAATACAAAAATAGATAATTATTGGGGAGTTGATTATTCCAGTTTAAATTATCCTAAATTAGAATGGAATGGCCCAGTTTTTTATAATAAAGTTAGTGAATTGAATCATTATTATAAAGGAATACATCCAGTTAGAATTTCATTAGAGGCACACTCTACAATATCTAATATTATATGTAATAATAAGGAAAAAATAGTAGAATCAAACAATTTTTTTCTACAAAAGTATAGATTACCATACTTTTGTAATAGTTTCTATTTTATAAAAACATCAACTTGGAAAAAAATCATAAATGATAAATCTTTATTTAGAGATATATATGATGAAGTTCCTCTAAATATTTATAGAGAAAGTAATGATCTAAATATGGTTTTTGTTAGAAATGGATTTTGCTTACACATGGCATATAATACTATAAATACAAACAATCAAAAGAATATAGAGAAATATTATATAGAAAACTTTATTAAAAAAATATGATACTAATATCACATAGAGGTAATATAAATGGTAGGTTTGAATCACATGAGAATGAACCAACCTATATTGATTTAGCAATATCAAAAGGATACGATGTTGAAGTAGATGTGTGGTATAAAGATAATATTCTATGGTTAGGACACGATAATCCACAATATGGAATAGATTTCAGATTCATTAGAGATAGATTATCGAAGTTATGGATTCATTGTAAAAATATTGATGCTATGATATACCTAAAGGAATGTGGCTATCCTATTAATTATTTTTGGCATCAAGAAGATGATGTTACAATAACATCATTGGGTTATTTTTGGACATATCCAGGTAAAAAATTAACAAAAAATTCAATTGCTGTTATGCCAGAGGTTAAACAATTTGATAATATTGAAATATCATATGGTATATGTTCAGATTATATAAAAAATTACAATAAATGATAATAACTAAATTACAAGGTGGATTAGCAAACCAGTTATTCCAATGGGCTTATGGTAGACATCTATCAAATAAATATAATGTTGAATTATACACTGATTTGAGTTTTTATAATCAACATATACCAGGAACTACAAAAAGAAACTATTCATTATCCAAGTTTCCTAATATTAATACATCAGCATTCAATCCATCTAATTTATCAAATGGTAAAAACTTTCAAAAACTAAGTGATAATTTTAAATTTAATGAGTTGAGTTATGATAATAATTATAACTATTACTTAGATGGATATTGGCAGTCTGAAAAATACTTTTTAGAATCATCTGATTTGATAAGAAAAGAGTTATCTCCTTCTGATGAGATATTAAAAAAGTTAAACCTAACACCTTTTATAGATACAAATGTAGTTTCACTTCATGTTAGAAGAACAGACTATGTAACATCAAATGGGTATCATCCAGTTCAATCCATTGAGTATTATAAAAAGGCATTAGATATTATTGGAGAGTATGATTACATATTTGTATTCTCAGATGATATTCAATGGTGTAAAGACAATCTAACATTTAATAATATGATATTTATGGAAGGATTTGATGATGTTGAAGACCTTTGGCTTATGTCAATGTGTAAGAATAATATAATAGCAAACTCATCATTTAGTTGGTGGGGTGCTTGGTTAAACTCGAATCCAAATAAAAAGGTTATTACACCTAATAATTGGTTTGGATCTCAAACTAATCTAAATGAAAGTGATATAATACCAACCAACTGGATAAAAATATAATTAATAAATGAATGCTATATCAGTTTTAATACATGGACGTGAATTAAAATATCCATTTTCACTTGAAGAAAAATGCCCAGGTAACTCAACAGGTCTCTGTAATCAAATATTCTCAGCTATCAACTCGATTTACTTAGTTAATCTAAGAGAAAATAATCTTTATGTAGATTTTTTCAGTAAAGATTGGATAAAAGGTGATTTATTAAAATTCTCTGACATAATTGATATAAATAAAATGAGATCTGAACTTGCTTGGAATATCTATGATGTCACTGATTTTATCGGAGGTGAAGTTCAAGTAATACCACAAGGGTATGTGTTTATGTGCTATCATCAAGATAAAGAAAGTTTTAAGAGAATATCAAGAAGTCTTATTTTTAATCAAAAATGGGAAGATATTTCTAAAAAAATAATTGAAAAAATGGGATTGTTAGATGAGGAAGTTAACCTTGTTCATTTAAGAATCGATAAGGATGCTGAAGACCATATAGTAGAACTAAGAAAAAGAGAATGTTATAATAGTCTTTTAGATTCTTATAGAGATGAAATCAATAAAAATTGTGATACTAATAAAAAACTAGTTCTTCTAATGGAAGACATACATCATCCTTTTGTATCTGAATTAAAAGAGAAATATGAGATTGTTTACTTTGATAAAGATTTAGTTATGGAAACATACAAGTCTTTGTATAATGATGATGTATTAGATGGAAGAGAGATGTATGCTTTAGTTGATTTTTTAATTGGTAAGAATCTTAAAGTAGATACGTTCATTGGTGCTGAAGGTGAGAAGTTTACAAGTTCTTTTAGTGTTTTATTAAAGAACATAAAAGATTATAATAATACAATAGTAGTATGATATTAGATAAGGATATAGTTTTTGTAACAACAACCCTTAATAGTAAGTGGTTAAGTTACTCACAGAAGTTGATAAAAAAATACTTTCCAGAAAGTGAAGTTTTAGTAGTAGATGGAAGAAGTAACTGGCCTTATGCTTGGTTTTATTGGTTAGAAGAATTGAAAAATAAAAAAGCTAAATGGTTCGTACACTTAGATGAAGATTGCTTTTTATCAGGTAAAGAAGAACTGATTAAACTTTTGGAAAAAATGGAATCAGAGAATTATACTATCTCAGCTGTTTCTGATGGTTATAATCATTATAGAGGTGCTAATCCTGTTGCTGTAAATTCATTTTTTATGGTTGGTAATGTTGAACATTTTAATTCTATTAATTTCAGTCTTAATGGATTAGAAATTTGGCATGAAGTAAATGGATGGAGAAATAATAGAGGTATCATATATAATGAATCCAAACATAAAACAGATTTTAACTATCCACACGAGAAGATTGGTAATGGTGAGAATTATACATATGAACAAGAACCATATTATATGATTTTGTGGATGTTGAAAGAAGCTGGTAGAAAGTTTTATTATCTATATCCACATTTTGATGATAGATTTAAATCAACTAACCCAAGAATAGAAAAGGATTCAAAAGATATCGCAATTCATATGTGGTATACTAGACAATGGAACTCAGATATGGATGTTTGGGGATTACCAAATATTGAAAGATATAATAGAATTGAAAAATATATTAACGAAAATGATTAATAACTTAGATATAAAAAAAATTAATGAAGATTTTATTTCAAATGGTTGTAAATATGTTATAATTGATAACCTATTCCCTACTGAACTAATTCTAGAGTGTGAAAAAGAATTCAAACAATTATCAGATGATAATTTTATAAGATATGGAAATAAATATTTTGAGTTTGAAAAATACGCTCTTAATGATGTAAATAAAATGCCAACTAATCTAAGAAATTTATTTGATTATATTCATTCTGATGAGTTTATACAAACAATTTCTGACATCACATCTATAGATAACTTATTATGTGATGAGAAAAGATGGGGTGGTGGTCTTCATAAAACAAAAAAAGATGGTTACTTATCTATACACAAAGACTTTAATGTTTTACCATCATCTTATAATAATGATAAACAATGGTTAAGATGTTTAAATCTAATAGGGTATATAAGTAGTGATTGGTTTGAAATGAATAATGGAACTTTAGAATTTTGGAGTGATGAAAACGCATCTGAGATTATTAAGGTTGAAAATAAATTTAATAGATGGGTTATCTTTGATACTAGAAATTGTTATCACGGACATCCACATCCATTCAAAGGTGAGAATAGAATGTCAGTTGCTTCTTATTATTACTTAGAACAAAACATTTCAAATGATGTTTGGTCTTCAACTGAATACTTAAAACTTCCTTGGATGGAAGAAAGTGAAGACTACGCTACTCAAAGAAAAGAAAGGTCTGATTATAAAAAAAGATATTTGAATAATGGGAAATAAGATTTATATAAATGTTACCGTAATGGGTACGGTAAATTCTGTTTTAGATAGTTTACTTAAAAGAATAAAAGAAAGTGGTTTATATGAAAATGTTGAAGAAATATTTTTAGTTATAAATGGTGATATAAATGAAATAAAAGTTAATCTTACTGATAGTAAATATACTATATTAAATGAATATAAAGATATCACTAAATATGAAGGACCTGGATTAGAGTTATTGTGGAAACATTCTGTTAAATCAAATGAAGACTTTAATATTTTATACTTACACACAAAGGGTGTTAGTAAGCCATTGAAGAATATAGAAGAATGGACAAACTACCTCTCTTATTTTAATATCAATAAATGGGAAGATAGAGTAAAAGACTTAGAATCAAATGATGCCTCAGGTGTTAATTTAGGTGGTAATCCAGAAGATATACAATCTCATCCTTCTTGGTGGGGTTATGGAAAAGCTCCTGTTCATTATAGTGGTAACTTTTGGTGGAGTAAATCTTCTCATATTAAAAAATTACCTAGTCCATTTTTATGGTGTCCAGACTCAGATCATGCTAGATGGAGAATGATGGATGAAATGTGGGTTTGTCAGATTCAAACTGGTAAATATCATAGTGCTTGGCATTCAAATGTTAATCACTATCAAGAAAATTATCCTAAGGAATTATATGAATCAAGTTAAAACAGGTACCGGAAGTGAAATCTACTCAAATGAAACAGCGGATAGATTAAGTGAACACTATGTTGCTGATGAATTAAGTAGGATGTTATCTGATGAATTATCAAAATCTATTGACATGGAAATTCTAAAAAGCTTAGGATGGGAACCAGACAGAAATAAAAGAAGAAAAAATTCTATTAATAAGATATTTAGAGCTTCTGAATAATTATTGGTAATGTTCCTAACTCTAATATCTTACTTCTATTAAGTAAGAATTCAATATCGTAGAAGTTAAAGTGGAATGTCATTGTAAATTCTTTAGAACTCACCTTTTGTTGAGAGTAATTAAAATTATTATCAGATAATGATTTTAATATAATCTCATAAAATCTAATAACATAAATACCATCTCTGTGTATATCAACACAAGTAATTGTAAATGGAAATACAAATGAGTTTTCAACATCTAAATAATGTTTATTAATAATATCAAAAACTAACCAATAATTTAAATCAGAATCTACTGATCTAAAAGTAATTGTTAAATCGTGTGTAGTTGTGATATCCTGAACATTCTTTGCTGGTTTGTATTGTCTTTCCTTACCTCTGATTAATGTTTGTTTAGGCATATCAAATGAGATACCTGGGAAATTAACCGACTTAATTGTCGAATTAATATAATCTATAACATTTTCATATTGAACCCAATTCTTTTCTAAAATTGGAGTATATGTTGCAAGTATCTCTGGTTTGAGAAAATCACTTGGAAGATTAAAAACGAACTGACTACCCTGACTACTTAATCTCATTATAAATTATTATTTTTATTAATGGCTGTACTAATAGAACCTGGTTTAATGACAGGTTTACTTTCAGTTCCTATTTTTCTTCTAGTAACTATTGCAGTTTCTGATGGTAAATTAGGATCTTTAATAATACTTGGACTAGAACTACTTGAAGGAGCTTCAGAATTAAGTTGGCTAGCATTATTTATACTATCATATAATTTATACAATCCTGTGTAGATAGCAGTTGATAACCCTTGATTAGTTGCAGTTATATAGAATATATTAATTCCTGAGTTTTCTATTTTTCTTAAAGTTGATATTTTACTTTCTGTTATTTTAAATGCAATTTGACCTATCTCTAAATTTATTTCAGTTTCTGAATATAATGGTATTTCAACAACATCAGTTGTATTTTTAAATACTAATCTTATCTCACCTAACCCTGTCATATTAAGATAGTTTGGAGTTGTTGGTGTTCCATCAGCCAATACAAATTTAATAACATTATCAAATGGATATATTACTATAGTTATTTTACCTAGTCCAAAGAAAGTTGTTTTATTAACAATTGCATTATCAGACTTACCTATAATATTAAACTTCTCTGTAAGAACTGGGAAAGGAACTTTAACAGTTTGAATAGTGACATTTCCTCCTGCTCCATTTCCACCTGCTCCATTTCCACCTGCTCCATTTCCACCTGCTCCATTTCCACTACTTGCGATAATACCACTTACAGCTTTTGACTGAGAAATAGGTTTTGTTATTCTACCCATTGAGTTTGAGAATCCAACTAGTGACGGATCAATACTGGCTTTAATATTATAAATCTTAGGTTTAGAAGCATTTACTAAATTAATCTTCATCATTCTTAATGAATACTTAGCAACTTCATCCTGTAACATACCATAAGAAGCTCTTCTTAAAATATAAGAATCATCAACAGCATCTATTAATCTCATCTCTACATCAATTATAGCTGTTGTTGTTGAATATTTTATAATAGGTCTGTATTCAACTGTCTCATTAAAATTCTCGTGTTGAGTGACCGTTGTAGTCTTACCTCTAATATTTTGTTCATACATTGTCACATTATATTGAACATAGTATCTATGACCAATATTATAAGACTCGTCTATAAATTGATTAAATCCTGAAATTGTGTTATTATAGGTTCCAAATATTTCAAAGAAGTCACCATTTGGAGAATGTTGAATTACAAGTCCTAATCTTTCAAACTCTGGAGTTTGTGGTATTGTTGATGTTACTTTAGGTGTTAATAAATAACTAGTAACTGCATTTATAGTCTGAATATTTTTAACAAAATGAAAATCTATAAAAACAGGAGAAGTCATATTTAATCCAACACCACCTGTTAAATTAGCATTTATACTATTCTCTTTAGGTGAGTTATTTACTCTTTGTGATGATAAATCATTTAATGCAGGTATATCAATTTGAACATTTTTACCCCACAATTTTTCTTGAAACAAAAGAGGAGGTGATGTAAAGTTTAAAAGATATTGTTGACTAATATCAGTCATATCAAAATAAAAGTTACATAAGTCATATATTCTTGTATTTGATGTATCGAATCCATAGATTCTAACATAAAATCCTAAATACTCTCCGAATGTCCAGTTAATAGGCAAGTGAAACTTTAAAGTATCATGTCTAACTGGGGTGCCAGATGTATAATCCTTAACTTGTAAAAATGAATAATAGTCTGGATTTACTTTAGCATATTTACCAGATACACTATCAACTTTAAATAATTGATTACCTATGCCATTTCCGGTTGCTGAATCACCAGCAGCCATATATGATTGTCTTCTATCTCTAGAATCTACAAGTATGTTATATGGTTCGCTAAGTAAGTTACCTTCATTGTAAATATATTCTAAAAGAATATTCTTGTCCAGTTTAATATATTTGGAAATTTTTGCCATTTATGAGATAGAATCTTTTGAATTATATATTAAAAAAAGAAACCCTTCTTATTAAGAAAGGCCCTCTTTTATTAATCTATCTCTTACTATTGAGACTATTTGGTCTTGTGATAAGTTAGAATGTCGTTCAACTATTTGTCGAAATAATTCTTGTTCTTCTTTTGCTAATTTTTCTATCTCTATATTTATTGGATCTATAGCTTGTTCCAATCTTTTACCTTCTTTCTCAACACTACTTAAAATAGATAAAGCTTTTTGTAAAGATTGTTCATCATTAATTTTTTTATCAATGTAATCTTTTTCGATATCTTCAATATCTTTTACGGTCTCAGTTAATTTTTGAGAAATTGAATCTGCTATTTTTTTATATAAGTCTAGATTATTAATTAGTTTTAAATATGTTCTTCTTATATTTATAGCTACTTTTAGATACTTTTCATCAATCATTATTTAGAAACTTCTTTTTTAGCTCTAGGTTTTCTAGTAGTTGTTTTTTTAGGAAGGTCTTTTGATAAAACAAGTTCCTTTTCAATACTAAGAGGTTCGGGTTTAACCTGAGTAACCGAATCAGTTATTTGAGGATTAACATCTTTAACTCCAACTTCAGCACCGTAAACAACCTCTTTAATCTTCTGTCTAATCATATCTTCTATGATTTGTGGATTTCTAAGTAAGTTATCTGTAAATTCAGATGCCAGGAAATCAATAATACTTGTATTGTATGAATCTTCCATCATTTCAATAAAATCTGGACGAGGTATTTTATTTTTTATTTCAAGAGATATTGAAAATTCTTTTATTCTTTTAACATTCTTAAACATTGTAATAATAGGATCTTCTACTTGAGCAACTGGTTGAATAGGTTGTGATTGAACCTGAGGTCTTTGTTGAACTGATTGAGGTTGTTCTCTATTTACTTCAATAGTTTGAACTTCCTCTTCTTCACCTAATAGTTTAGCAAAAGCTTGATTTTGTTTAGCAACCTCATTTTGAGAGGTATCAACATCATACTTTCTAGCTAACTCAGCTCTTTCATCTTCCTCAGTGGTCATAATTATAGCACTTTCATCAGTAGATGGTCTAACAGAACTTGATGAATTATTACCATCTATATTAATCATAACTTCTCCGCCTTCATCATCTCTGATTTTATCAGCTGGTATATTTTTAATTTTATCTGCTAGTAAGTTATAAGAACCTTGGTTATTAAAGAAAGTTGATGGATCTATTTGTTCCGTATAAAATTCCGGATTCATAAGCCTATTAACATCAGCTTTATCTCTATTTTCAAGAATAGCAATGTTTTCAAACGAATCGATAACTTTTACAACTTCTCCAGTTTTATTATTTTTAAATATTTTATCTTTAAGACTCATCTCTTTGTTTTTATTTTTATATCTTTCATGTCTGTAAAAGTTTACAAATCATTATTGTATATAATAAAAAAAGTGCCTTTTGGGCACTTTTTTATTTATTTATCTTTAGATTATAAATCGTTGAAGAAATCATCTTCGTCTTCAGTAGCTGTTGATGCTGTAGATTCTGCTTTTGTGAAGTTATCTTCAAATTCAAAGTCACTAGAAGTTGGTTTTGATTCTTTTGCTCCAGAGAATGAAGAAGAAGCTTTACCAGTTAAGAAGTTTGTAATTTCTGTGATTTTAGCTTGTTGTTTTTCATCAAGATGTTTTGGTGAAAATTCTTCTAAGTCATGTTCACGGTCTAATAAGAACTCTCTAATTTTACCTTGAACTGAAGCTTCAATTTTACCATCGTTAAGAGGTGCGTTTTTGAAAGCTTGTTTCTCTTTGAAATAGATAGGTAAAGAAGATACTTCTGGTTTGAACATACTCATTTTATAATCAGGATATGTTTCGTCACCTGTTTGAATTTCTTTAACAACTAAAACGAAATCTTTACCAGCTGCTAAATCAAATACGTTACAACCAACTCCAGAGATTTCACCATTCTTTTCAGCCATGATTTTATCTTTAATAGTTTTACCGTATTGGAAGATTAAAATCTTACCAACTAATTCTGGTTGTTGTTCGTCTTCTAGAACCAATACATAAGAGTAATATTTCTTAGAATATTTTAATTGTTTTGATTTCTCGATTAAGATTGCATTTTTTGAGTTCTGCATTGTGTAATACAAATCAGTCAAAGGACATTTCTCGTTGAAATTCTTTGGTGAGTCGAACCAACCTGCTAATTCTCTTGGTTGTTTAATATCAACATAGTGAGTGATTTTCTCAATAGCTGATTGTCCTACTTTACCATCTTTAGTTAAGTTAGGAATTAATCTTACTACAGATCTCCATCCTCTTTTTTTGTCTTTCACTTTAGAAAGATCTACACGGTAAATACCGTCATTGTTTACTGCTTTTTGATCATTAAGGAAGTCCATTTTAGTGTCCAAACTGCCATTAAATAAGTCATCAAATTCATTTGCTGCCATAATTGCTTTTTATTTTTTTTGTTTATATCAAATACTTTGTGTATCTGATTAGTATTTATATTAATTGTGTGTGAAAAAGTTTTAAGATTTCTTGTTTATTTGAAAAATAGTTTATATCTTATTTCTCTTAATAAGAACTAGAGTAATTACAACTCCAACTACTAACATAGTTATCAATCCACCGATAAGAAAGTTCTCACCCCATACATCAATGTTAGTTTGTATTACTTCTTTTGCTAAGTCTGTCATAATGTTTATAAAAAATGTTTAGTTACTTCTTGTGTTTTATTATTTGGATTTATTCTTCCAACAATCTTACATAGATTCTGATATTCTATATCATTTACTTTATAAAGTTGTAAGTCAGCTCCATAAAAAGTAACAACATCTCCTGTTTCCTCATCTACATAATCTTCAGCCCAAACTGATGAAGTTGGTCTAAACCCAGTTACTTCATATAATCTTTGTAAACACTCTACAACTACTGGTAATTTATCTGGATGAAAAAGACCTAGATTTAAATAAATAATTGGATAAGCCGGAATAATATCATTTAATATATTTTCTTGTAATCTTTCAAGATAACTTTTACCAGCACTATTTTTTGATTCTTCAACCTCTAAAAAATAAACATCATTATAATTTCTAACAGCCAATTTAATCATATCATTTGATACAGGTTTAGATAAATCAATAAACATATTTTTCCAAGTATCTTGAGTATCTTCACATTCTTTATTTATCCAGTTTTCTTCAAAACTCATATCGGAGAATAATTGACTTCTAATAGATCTTGTTATATTATCTGTTGTAAAAAACTGATAACCTGATGAATATAATTTACATTTAGAGTTTGTATCTTCATCTGTTAGATCATAGAATAGTTCTTGAATATCCAATTCAGTAGGAAATTCAGATTCAATAATAACTGATTCAAATAATTTATATGTTTTTAAGTATTTCATCAATTGACTTTGATAATTTTAAATCTTTTTTTGTAACAATATCACCAGCATCGTGTGTAGATAAAGTAAGTTTTACTTTATTATAAACCCAATTTATTTCTGGATGATGATTTTGTTCTTCACAAATTTTAGAAAGCTCATTTATGAATTTAAGAGCTTGTAAGAAATCCTTAAATTCAAATTTCTTCTCAAGTTTATTACTAACTTCAACCCACTCAAATATTTTATATGTTTTTAGATGCTTCATTTTCTATTTTTTTAATTGATTCTAACTCTTCATCGTTAGCTTTTCTTAATGGAACAAAAAGAGCATATCCATTATCATCTTCAAAATGATTACAAGTGTCCCATCTATGTCCAAATTTATACCTCCAATGTCCGAATTCTTGTTTCTCAGAATCCCACTTACCTAAGTCACTATTTCTAAAGTTACCATAATACCATTGACCATCTTCTAATTCAGATTTAGGAATACCACCTAACTCAATTAATTTATTAATATAAAAATCGTCTAATTTTGGTAAATCCGGTACATCTGATTCTTTTTCAAATGGTTTAAGAGTCATCCAATATTCCTTAACTTGTGAATCTCGGTGTTCTATCCATCTAATCTTATAATCAGGATCTTCTTTCAACCTTTTAAAATGTTGTTGCCATCTTGGTCCATTCCACTGACCTGAGAACTCATCATTAAAAGATTCGAATGTTTTTATTTTCATTTTAGTAATATTTTAATTGTGTATTCATAAATATCTATATCATCATCAAATCTTCTATCACCTCTTGAAGAATCAAATATAACTTCTTCATAATCTAAGGTTGGTAAAATAGAAGGTAAAACTTCATCTATATCGGACTCTAATTTTCTCATATTCATTTTACCAGTTGAGTGTGCATCATGATATCCTCCTATATTAATACTGATACAAGGTTTATACATATCTAATATCTTATCAATAGAATAATCTTTTTTATTTTTAATATCGGATGAATATACATTACCTTTACCTCTTCTATCATCTGTTTTATATTCAAATCCATCTTGTATACCATAGTCATCGATGTTAAAGTTTTTACATTGCCATTTCTTATCAGTAACATAAAATTGTTCATCACTTTGTCTTATTACATAAGAAGGGTAACCAATTGTTAATGTTGGACTAACTATTTCTTTTAGAATGTGTATGATTATATCTAATTTATCACCTTCTTTAGTATTTTTAATATAAATCGCACCATTGTATTTTACCTTATTTGGTTTATCATGATTTTCATAACCACCATAAGCAACACAACACATTGTCCATTTTTCTTTACCAGAAGGTATTTCATCATAAACATCATACATTCTATCATTTATATACTCAGTATCAACTTTAGATAAAGAAACAAATATTTTATCAACTAAATCTTTAATCTTTCCCCAATAACCATCACCAACAAAATAATCACACCATTTATTTAGTGATGATTCATTTACCATTGACTTTTGATTTTTTGACCATTGATATCTTTTTAGATCTTCAAACCAATCATAGATACTATAATACATTTGATTAGATTCTTGAATTTTATCAGCCGAAAAAATAGTTTCTAATTTAGGCATCTCATCATATATTTCAAACTTATCATATCCATATTTCTTATAGTCTTCTGGTATAAGTATTAAATAATTATCATTAGGATTTTTAGTAAATTGTTTAATAGCAAAATCTATAACTTTATCATCTA
>Ga0114969_10000501_pt1 | contig 33738 bp, 23 predicted proteins | sample M_130807_MF_Meta_FD_87316 | JGI IMG/M metagenome (GOLD analysis project Ga0114969, IMG submission 87316) | Freshwater microbial communities from Lake Montjoie, Canada to study carbon cycling - M_130807_MF_MetaG | ecosystem: Environmental > Aquatic > Freshwater > Lake | place: Lake Montjoie...
CCTTCGAGCCTTCGCCTGAGGCCAAGGCCTGCTCCGCGAGGACCACCGCACCCCAGGCCGATTCCCGTTCCAAGGATCGGATCACGGACTGGGGTCGCACCGCCCGAAGAACGCTCTCGATGTGGGGAAGCCATCGCGGTTGACGCAAGAAGACACTGCCCGCCAACACAAATTCTACCCGAGCTTTGCCCGTCCGGTCCAATCGCGCGGCACAGACCAAAGCCAACTCGAGCAACTCGCCCAGGCACCGCTCGATGACCTGGTGAGCTCTCGAGTCGCCGTGAGCCGCCGCCGCGAACACCTCCGGCGCCAAAGCGGCGACCTCACGCTTGGAAGCCGACTGCATCCAGCCCACCCATGCTTCGGGGTCTTTGAGACCAGAGGCCTTGAGGAGTCGGCGACCGAGGGGCCCCATTCGACCGGTTTGTTCGAGTTGACGGATGGCCTCGCGCAATCCGGCGTAAGCGATAGCAAAACCGCTGCCCTGATCCCCCAACTGGTGCCCCCATCCGCCGGCCTTGGCCGTCACTCCCCGTCGATTCCGGCCAAAGCAGCAAGAACCCGTGCCGCTCAAGAGGATCACCCGCACCTCCACCAGATTTATCGCATCCAAGGAGGCTGCCTCGAGCGCACTCACCAGGTCGTGATCGACGCGGACCGGCACGGACGGCCAAACCCTCGCCACGCAGGCACGCAACCGTTGCCGATCTTCCTCAGTCCTCACTCCGGCCATGCCGATGCCGATGGCCACCGGTTCTGGTAGCCGAGTTTTTAAGGACTCGAAGTGGGACTGCAAATCGGAGTCTGAAGTCAGCCGCAAATTGGCCGGTCCAGATTCGATCCGGGCCAACGGTTGTCTGGCACCCACCGCCGCCGCTAAGGCCACAGTGCGAGTGCCGCCGCATTCGATACCAATGACCGCTTTGGACTCCGGATCCGTCATGGGTTGAATTGGAAGACCGGGGTGCCTCAGGACAAAAGCGCAAAGCGCGACGAACTGCGCGTCCAGCGATCAAACCCGAGCCGGTCCGGGGTTGGCATTCCTGCTGTCTGAGAACAGCATCTCTGGATGAAGAAGAGTGTGCATGAACTGCCCATGTCCCGACCGCCGTTGGAGCGGATGATGCGCATCCACACCGCCATCGCATCGGGCAAGCATCCGAACGCGTCGTTCCTCAGCCGGGAGTTCGAGGTGAGCACCAAGACCATCCAGCGGGACATCGATTTCATGCGCGACCGGATGGGTTTGCCCATCAACTACAGCGCCCAGCGTTATGGTTTCTATTACACCGAACCGGTCGATGCATTCCCGACCCTACAAATCACAGAGGGAGAGCTCTTCGCATTAGTGGTCGCTGAGAAGGCGCTTCAGCAATACCGCGGCACCCCTTTCGAAAAACGCCTCCTCACCGCTTTCAAGAAACTCGAGCGTTCGCTGCCGGACACCGTCTCTCTGAATTTGGCTGAATGGACACAGACCATTTCCTTCCGAACCACCGCCGAGCCCAACGTGGACCTGGGGATCATCGATCGACTAGCGCAGGCGGCGGCCGCCGGCAAAACCCTCCGGCTGACCTACCGCAAACCCGGCGCGGCCCTGGAGGAACGCACCGTAGATCCCTACCACATCGGCAATGTGAATGGAGACTGGTACCTCTTCGCACACGACCATCTTCGCAAGGCCATCCGAACCTTTGTGCCTTCGCGGATCGCTGAAGCCGAACCGACCGGAAAGACCTTCCAACGCCCGGCCAAATTCGCGCTCGAACGACATTTGAGCGACAGCTTCGGCGTGTACTCGCGCACCGGAGACTTCGAAGTCCGTATCCGCTTCACGCGGGCCGTGGCCGACTACATTCGCGAGAAGCGGTGGCATCCCTCGCAGACGCTGACTGAACTTCCCGACCGCGGGGTGGAGATCCATCTCCGACTCGGAAGCCTTGAGGAAATTAGCCGATGGATCTTGGGTTGGGGGGCTCAAGCCACCGTGCTCAGTCCGCCCGAGCTGGTGACCATTCTCCGCGAGACCGCCGAGGCCCTAGTGAAGAACTATCCCAAAGTCCCGAAGCCCTGACAGCCCTGGCGGAAGGTGGATTCCCTTTCGGAACCACCCCTTCAATGTTTCGGGACCTTGGCTACAAGCTTCGCGGCATCGGCAGCCCGCCATAAGTACCAGGCCGCGGTCGTTCGAAACGGACGCCAGCGTTCACCAAAGGCCAACAACTCCTTCGGCCGAGGTTGAGCCTCGTGCCCATAGGTCACACGGAACCCCTCCCGAACGCCAAAGTCGTCGATGGGCAGAACGTCCGGCCGCCCCAACTTGAAGATGAGCAGCATCTCGACGGTCCACCGCCCTACCCCGCGACAGGCGCTCAGTCGATCGACGATGTCGTCATCGGACAATGTCCGGATCTTCCGCGAAGTGGGCACGGTACCATCCATCGCCTTGGCGGCGATATCGCGGATAGCGGCCGCCTTGGAACCCGAGAAACCGAAGGATCGAAGGTCCGCATCGGTGACCCATTCCAGGTCCTCTGGCCGGGGAAAGCGTTGGCCAGGGAATCGCGCCAGAAACCGCCCCAAAATCGTTTCGGCCGCCTTGCCGTGCAACTGCTGGTGGGCCACGGCGCGGACCAGCGACTCAAAGGGAGTTCGCTGAGGCTCAGGCTTCAAGGTGCAGGCACCGATTTTCTGGATGAGGCCACCCATCACGAGATCCGATTCGGCGAGGTGTCGTAGGGCTTCAGGGGTCATAGCAACACGAAGAACCTGCAAATGAATCACCGCTTCCCACCCAGGCGCTGAACTTCATTGGAAACGACGGTGATTTTTTCCACATCCCGCATCTCACGGGCGAACTGCAATTGACGGATGCGCAGCTCCTGACGGTCGACATCCGGAGGCGACGTGACAATGAGTTGTTCCAGACACCGGTACGCCTCGGCCGGCTGCCCGAGGACTCGATGGGCCTCGATGCTGTCCAGCAGCAGGCGGCGGCGTTGCATCGGCGTGGCGTTGGTCAGACTCAGGGCCGTGTCATACCACTCCAAAGCCCTGCGGACCCGGATGCCTGACCAGTAAAGACGTCCTATTTTTTCGGCCACGACCGAATGATTGGTGGCCCAGCGTTGTCCCTCAAGCTGGTCCCGCACTGCTTCCACTGGGCGGCCCGCCATGACTTGAAGGTTGGCGTTGCGGACCAGCGCATAGGCAGTCCTCGGATCGTTGGCATCATCCAGGCGTTTGCCATCGTCGGCCAGCGGGCGGCCGAACGGGCGGTACAACGGATCGCCCACTACCACTGTCTGCCAGGACAGCACCGGGTGCGCCGCGGTCGCCGCTTCGCCCAGGGTCATCCCGACGTATCCCCAACGCTCGAGGAACATGGCCGGATTGGGGGTGAACTCCAAATAAGGCTCAGCCACACAACCCATGCTGGCGGTGGCTCCGCGGGCTAGGAGCGGGCCCACCCAGTTTTCGGAGGCCGATCTAAGGTTGGCCGCGCTGAAGGAATGCAAGTGGTAGGCGAAGGCCCCCGGCAGGAATTCGACGCTGGCCCGGTAGAACGGTCCGGTCACCCCACTGTCGTACCAGCCAACATAGAGAGCCACCTGACTGAGCGGATACCCGACTCCCAAGCTCGCCGGTTGATTGTCGACGAAGGTCTCAAATCCGAGCCGTTTGGCGGCCACCGCTGCATTGGTGATCATCCGATCGCCCCACCCGTAAGGCCCGTTGGTAATGGCCCGCAAATCAATGTACGCATGCCCCCACAATCCCCGAGACTCGGCTTCCAGCGCCTTGTCCACCAGGCCCCGAGCGATCTCCGGCGTGGGTCCGTCCAACCGCGTCACCATGAAGACGCCATTCGTGGGGTGAATTTGGGCCGCATTGGTGGCTCCAACCACAGGATTGGGAGTGGTCGCTATCGGATCGTTAAAACCCAGCCGAGGCAACAAGGCCAACTCATCGTCCACCGAGGCGTCATTGCGCAAAAATTGGGCAGGGATGCCCTCTGTTTCACTGCGCATCGACGAGTCATGAGGGATGTACCACGGCACCCCATAGCACAAAAGCAGGTAGCGAATTTCCGAGCGGATCAGCCGTAGGCGATTCCGAGCCGTCGCCTTGCGACCCGGCAAGGGCGCACTGGAATCAGGCACCCACTCCGCCAAGCCTTTTTCAACGAGATACTTACGGACCGGTTCCTGAATCCCAGAAACATAGTCCGCACGAGAAATGGTCCCCGAATCGGAAAGGCGAAGCCCCAAAAGTTGAGAGTCTGGCACCGACCGCCGCTGGGCATAATGCCGGGCCACCGCCTCGGAGTCAGGCATCTGTGCATTGTAGATGACCAACACCTCATTGCCCGCGGCCTCGGCGACACAGGAGCCAATCCAGACCCATCCCAGTAGCAGCTTGATCAGCCACCCGATCCGCATCGTTCGAGGGGTCGGAGCCATCAACTCATCCCTGCTTCGAATTCTCCAGCCGGGACCCGAGGCGCTCGCGGACATGGCCCATCAGCACGGCAAAGGTCTCGTCCGGGGTTTGTCCGGTGTTGTTGATGCGGACAGAATCGAGGGCCGGAATCAGTGCCCCTTTCTTGCGGTGAATGTCCATGCTGTCTCGCCAGGCTCCATCAGTGGATCCCCCACGGTCGGTAATCCGGCGCTGACGCTCTTCGGCATCGGCTTCGAGAAAGAATTTCACTGGAGCCAACGGGAACACTTCGGTGCCGATATCGCGTCCCTCCATGACGAGCGGCCCGAGGGCCGAACAGTCCCGCTGTCGGGCGACCATCCAGTCCCGAACCTTGCCGATTTGTGCGACGACCGGGACTGCCTTCTCGACGACATCGGTACGAATCTCCTTCGCCGGGAAATATCCATCGACGTGGATCCATGCCTGAGTGTCGATTACTCGGAGCTCCCATTTCCAACTGCGAAGCTGGCGAATGACGGCCTTTTCATCGACCTCAGTCATGGGCTTTTCGAGTCGGATTTGCCGCTGCAGACAATACCAGGCCAGCGTCCGGTACATGGCTCCCGAATCGACGTAGATATAGCCCAATTCGCGTGCCATCCGACGGGACAAGGTCCCCTTGCCCGACGCGCTGGGACCGTCGACCGCAATGACTTGGGGGAGCTTGAGTGTCTTGGTCTTCATTCAGCGTTGAGTTCGTTCAGTGGAAGCACTCGACCGGTGGTGGCATCGAGAATGATCGCCCCAAGACCAAAGGGGGGCGACCCGGCCAGTTTGCGGAAGAAATTGGGGAAGGTCTTGCGGACGCAGCGAGGGTTGCGCAATCGCATACCAGGAATCCTCAAGCCCAGCATGGCGAAGCACATGGCCATGCGGTGGTCGTCGTAGGTTTCGATCTCAGCCCCGTGCAAGATCGAGGGACGGATGAGCAGGCTATCACCAGACTCGGTCACGCTAGCACCGCACTTGGTCAATTCGGTGCGCAGCGCCTGGACCCGCTCGCATTCCTGCAGGCGCAGACGTCCCAAGTCGATGAAGCGGACCGGATGATTTTCCAAGGAAGCCAGCGTGATGGCCGTCATGATGCTGTCTCCCAAGTCGCTCTCGCGGGAAACCTCGCCCGGAAGATCAAGGAAGTCCGGATACCGGGCATCAACTTGCCATCCAGAACTGGGCCAACGGGCCACTTCGACCCGGTTTTTGCCCATTAGGCGGGCAGCACCCCAGAAGTAACTGCCGCTGGAGGCGTCGGGCTCCACCTGAAAATTGCCACCGGAGTGCGGGAAGGACTCGACCAGTCGACAGGTCATCTCGACATACGGCAACTCATCCGGATTGGCATCGGCGATTTGCACTTCCCAACCCGCCACCTTGCCCGGAAGCAGGAGGGCCGAAGCAAATTGCGAACTCTCCGCCACGCTGACCCGGCATGCCCCAGTCCGAGGACCAGTTCCGTGGATCACAGCAGGCAAACGGTCTCCAGGTGCGTCCACCCGATATCCCAAAGAGCGGAGGGCCTGAAGCAAGGCCGCCTGGGGGCGCTCATGCATTCGTGGCACACCCGACAACCGGTAGCACCCCTCTCCCAAGCACACCATGGCCGCCAGAAAACGGGCCGCCGTCCCAGCATTTCCCACATACAATTCCAGGGGTGAAGACTCCGTGCCGGCCTTGGGAATCCGCCCCCCCAACCCTTCCACCTGAATGACGCGATTGGCCTCCTCGGCCAAGTCCTGGGCCACACCCACGGCAAACCCCAACTGACGCAGGCACTCGGTCATGACTTGAGTGTCTTCGCTCCACAGTGCCCCGGTCAGCGTGACCGTGCCAGACGACAAGGCCGCCAGGATCAGGGCACGATTGGTGATGCTCTTGGATCCCGGCACCGTGATGGACACGAAGGCGGGAGAGGGCGGAGGAACGATCTCAATGAGGTCAGGCAGCGGCATCGGCTCAGGCGGTTTTCTTGGGCTCGGGATCGGGAAAACGGAGATCTCTTCGAGATTTGGCCTGGCGGAAGAAATCTTCGATGGATTTCTCATCGCCCGCGTCCAGAGCCAGTCGAAATTCAGACAAATCTTCGATGAAGACTCCCAGCACCCGGGAGAGATGACGCCGGTTGGCCAAGGCGATGTCTTTCCACATTTCCGGGGAACCGGAGGCAATGCGGGTCGTGTCGCGAAATCCACCCGCACAGAGATCGGATTGTTCCTTCGGATGAACCGGGCTCAGGACGTAGTTGGCCAACTCAGCGGCCACCACATGCGGCAGGTGACTCGAGCGGGCCACTAAATCGTCATGGAGCACCGGATTCATTTGTAGCACCCGCGAGCCGACCGCCTCCCACAAGGAGCGGATAGCGAGCACGGCGGAGGGATCGCTCGCCGACGTAGGCGTCACCACGCAGACCGCTCCCTCGAAGAGGTCAGCCCGGGCATGGGCCGGACCACTCTTCTCGGCCCCGGCCATTGGATGACTGCCGACGAATCGAACCCCAGCCCCCAGGGCCAACGGCTCAACCTCGGCCACCAGGTCGGATTTCACGCTGCCCACATCCGTCACGAGGCAATCGGGAGACAAGTGCCGAGACATCTCTCGGAACAACCCGGGTATCTGCCCGACCGGGGAACACAAGACCACTAGGTCGGCGTCCACCACAGCTTCGGCTAGATTGCGCGAACAGCGGTCTACCACGCCCAGAGCCAGACACTCGGCCACCGACGAAGCCCGCCGGACGAAGCCCTGGACCTCATCCGCCAAGCCACGGCGCCGCAGCGCCATACCGAGCGAACCGCCCAGCAGGCCCACGCCCACCAACGTCACCTTGCGGAAATGCACGGCCCCAACCTACCGAAGCCGAGAGGCGTGAGGGAAGCATTGAACCGTGGAGTCACGGGAAGAAACCAACACTGGATCCGGGGCGAAGCTGTTAAACTATCTCCATCGGGCACGAGGGGATCGATTCCAGAAACGCCTTGCCGTAGCGTTTGGTCAGCACGCGATTGTCCAAAATCACTACGATTCCGGTGTCGGTCTTGGTTCGGATGAGCCGTCCGACGCCTTGCCGAAACTTGAGAATGGCCTCCGGAAGGCTGAAGGCGCTGAAGGCGTTACCACCCTCGGCTTCGATTTGCTCGATCCGGGCTTCCACCAATGGGTGGTCCGGCACGGCAAAGGGCAACCGAGTGATGATGACATTGCTCAGGGCATCACCCGGCACGTCCACCCCCTGCCAAAAGCTGTCGGTTCCGAAGAGGACCGAATCTCGGTTTTCTCGGAATTTCTCCAACATGGTTGATCGAGGCGTCCCCGTATTCTGCACGTAACACTCGACCCCGAGTCGGCCAAAGAACGACTCCATCCGCCCCGCAACCTGGAGCATCAATCGGTGACTCGTGAACAACACGAACGCCTTGCCATGGGTTCGAGTAATAAAGTGCTCGATCCAATGAACCAACGCATCCTCGTAACCGGCATCTCGGGGATCGGGCATCTTGCCGGCAACAAAAAGAGTCATCTGCCGGGGATAATCAAAGGGGGAACCCACCTGAAGTCCCTGAGCCTCTTCACCTCCCACCCTTCCAGCCACATAGCGGAGCGCCGCAATCGAGCCCGCTCTGGGAAGCGCAGAGCCAATGGGGTACGCCCCAGACATCGGAGACCGTGGGACCGAAATCGAAGGAGTGGCCGCCAGATTAGAAGGACCGGTTGTCCCCAGGGTCGCACTCGTCAGGATCACGGAAGTGCCCGATTCAAAGAGGCGCTGACGCAAAAAGTCGGCCACCTGGACTGGAGCCGCATTCAACGAAAGATTCTTCTGAGTCTTCCCAGAACGCTCCACCCAATAGACATGATCCTCGGCCGTCTGACTCAGAAAAGTGGAGACGGCCACCTTGAGGTCCGCCAAGCGACGGTTGCATTCCATCAACTCCTCGCCGGTCTCCTTGTCTTCGGAGGTCTGGATGAGTTCGTGGATTTGCTCGCGCAAGCGCTGCAGCGGCAGGGTCAGACTGTCTTGGACAAGGTCCGGCCGGCGGATCCGCAACTCTTTCCAAACCCGGGAGGGCTGTTCAGTGGGCGTCGTCCGATCCGTCTCCGACGAAGTGGCCGATCGGGCTAATTCCTGACAGGAATCCTCCACCCGCACAAAGAAGTCGTCGGTCTCCTTCAGCACATCCGACACCAATCGAACGTTGGATGCCGAACGCAAGGTGGACAAAAGGCCCTTCTCGGTCCGTGGGTTCCAGAGACGCTGGAGCGCATAGCGGACCTGACCACTGCTCACCCGGACCCCGATATGCCGCGCAGCGACTGATTCGACCGTGTGTGCCTCGTCGAAGATCACGAAGTCGTTCTTAAAGAGGACCCCGCCCTCGGGATCGGCCTCGACTCCGTTGAGCAATGTAAAAAACAGGGTGTGGTTGAGCACCAACACATCGGCTCCGAGAATCTTCTGGCGGGCGCGCTGGAAGAAACAAACGGGCCCCAGCTTGGCCTGATCACTCTGGAAACCGCATTTCTTGGGTGTGCACAACCCGCGCTCAGAGCAGACGTGCTCCCAGACCTTGGGATCCGGTTCGATCGAGAAATCACTCAGCGAACCATCCTGGGTGTTGCGACTCCACTCTTCGATCCGACGCAACTCCGCCGCTTCCGGAGAGGTGAAGAGCGAATCACATTGCTGCATGGCCTTGCGAAGGCGACGGGTGCACAGGTAATTCGAGCGCCCCTTCAGCATCGCAAAACTAAAGTCCACCGGGAGCACCTGCTTCAGAACAGGCAGGTCTTTTTCCACCAACTGCTCCTGCAAATTAATCGTGTGGGTGGAGATCACCGCCTTCTTCTTCTGCCCGACGGCGAAAAGAATGGCAGGAATCAGGTACGCAAAACTTTTACCGACACCAGTACCAGCTTCTACGAGTAAATGCCGCCGGTCCTGAAGTGCCGAGGCCACGGCCATGGCCATCTGCTGTTGCTCAGGGCGGTACTCAAAGTTGCTGGCCCGGGAAAGCAGTCCGCTTGGGGAGAAGATCTCCCGAACAGGCTCCACCCAATTGGTAGGCTCCTGTCCCGCGGAGGTGTCGGCCAACGAAATCACTCGCGGAGGCTACGGCGAGTGCTGCGTTTGAGGAAGAAGGCATTGCGCAGCGAGCGCGCCGGATTCCGCTCAGCCCGATCGTGACGCTGCTGATTCAAAGCACACCTCTTGAGATCCTTGAATTCCACACGGCGAATACCTGACCTACGGCGCCAGAACCCAAAGGCTCGCGCTGAATGGTCATCAGTTCGTGGTTTTTACAGCCATGTCAGAATTGGCTCCCTCGGAAGCGGGTTTTAGTTCTGCAGTGTAGAGGTGGACCAAAGTGCGCATAAAGCGCTCGTTTTCCTGCTCGAGCATCTCGAGTTCAATGGTAACGCCAGTGATGTCAGCCAGCCTCAACTGAGCTTCAAGCCGCGTAATGACCACCGAGAGACGCTCGTCGCCCACCATCTGGATGGATCCTCTGAGGGCGTTGACGCGGAGGGCCGCAGCCTGCCATCGATCCCGGCTAATCGAAGAACGCACAAAGGTGATGGACTCGCCGATGGCACGCGAGAAACCCGTCGACAACTCGAAGTAGGCCTTGTCATCGAGGCACAGGCGTTGCTGAGCCTCGAAGAGGGCCGACCCCTTGCTACTGACCTCCTTCAGGGCGGCCTCGATGGCGTCGCTCAGGTCTTTCCGCTCCAAGGGTTTGCGTAAAAAACGAGTAACCTTGAGCGCGGCAGCCTTGGCAACGTTGTCCTTGAACGCATTGGCCGAGATCATGACCACCGGGATATTGGAGAATCGCGGAAGGGCGCGAAGGCGGGCAATAAACTCCAAACCATCCATGTTAGGCATCAACACGTCACAGACAATGATGTCCGGGTACGGGGGCTTCTCCATCATGCTCAAGGCCGCCTGACCGTCTTCGGCCTCGGTGATGGACACTTTAAGTTCTTTGGGCAGCAGGGCCCGTATGAAACGCCGGCTGGTCTGGTCATCCTCAACCAACAGCATTCGGGTAGAATGTTCGCCAGTGTGAGCCTCCATCATTTCTTCGACCTGGGGACGGGCCAGTTTGCGTCCCAAAGAATCGAGCATGATCTGCACCCCATCGACTTCTTCCTTGGATAGTGCCAAACCGACCTCCAACTGAGCCCCTCCCGTGAGTGTGGTGGTCACTCGCTCTCCCGCCTTGTCGATCATCGACCGCAATCCATCGAGAATCCCCAGCGGTTTTGGGACATTTTTAGCGATCGCCTCCTCTTCCAAATCGCGGATCTTTCCCTGGAGAAAAACAGATCGATCTTGGAGGCGTTCGTTCTGGGACTCGAGACCCTTGCACTTCTTCTCAGAATTCGCCACGGCCCGAGAGGCCTCCGCCAGCGCCTTGCCTTGGGTGTCTTCGAACTCTTGGGCGGGCATTTTCTCAAAGTCGGCCAAGGCCGTTCGGGTCAAGGAACCCAAAGCGCCCATCGACGCTGCGGCAACGGCCGCAATCCACCAGCTAGAATACTTACCCATCCCCTCTCCCAACAGCCCTCGAACTGAGACTATTAGAACAGGTGAGATTGCGGCGGAGACGGTCAGTATCAGGATACGATTACGAACGGTTTGAATTTGCATGGCGCATACAAGCCGTGATCGCGAGTAACCTTTGAAAAGGAGTTCTCGGACCTGACCATCCTTGGGTATCGCCTGTTGCCGGAAATACTTTAGATTTATGCAACTTGAGAGGGAACGCGGGATTCTCAGACAAGACCTCAGCGAGGAGGCCACCCCCCCAGAAACCCCTCCAGAAACCACTTACCCACTCGACGCCGGAACCCTTCAACGGGCAGGAAAATACTGACTTGGCAGATTCTTTCGCGAGACCCGGTGTGAGCGAGGGGTGGGCCGGCCAAGACTCTACGGACACCGAGCTTCGCTCTGTAGAGAGCTAATCGAGCCATGGTGAGAGGTTTCTTCCGACAGCCACCCACTCCAGGGCCACCAACTAGGGCGCTTCCCCCGATGGACCCAAGCCCAGCACGAAGGCCATAATAGGACGACCGTCAGAGCTCCAACGAGCAGGCCAGCCCATACGTCCGAAGCCCGATGGGCGCCTAGGTGGAACCGAGACCAAGCCACGGCGAGAGCGAAGGCCAGGCCCAACCCTCCAGCCCGAGCACCCCAGACAAAGGCCATGAAACCCAAACCTGCTGCTATGGAGGCATGCCCGGAGGGAAACGATGCGTAGGCATGGCGTCCGATAATCCAACGTCCATCCTTGCGTGGACCGAACCACCCCTGCTCCACCGACACCTCCGGTCGGGTCCGGCCGATGATCGACCGCAGTCCCGTGCCTGCGACGCCCGATACGAGGCCGGCCAGCAACATCGCCCCCAGGACCCTGGCGGCCCTACGTTGCGAGCTGCGTTTGAACCACACACCCAACCCCACGACCGCGGGGATTAAAACAAATCCATTGGCCGAAGCGCTGATGGTGATAGCCAAGAGATTCCAACCCTTCCCGCTCAAGACTGAGCGTTGCGAGCGCAACCAATCATCGGTCCAAAACAACAGGCCCAAGAACGGCAAACCGATGAGTGCCCAACCCAAAAGCCAATACCCGACAGGATGCTGGTGATGGTCAGCGGCACCTGAGCCGAAATTGGCTGTTTCACTCGGGCGCGGATTTAATGGGTGCGTTGAATGCACGAGGCGAGACTGACAAAAACGACTCGGACTGGAACGTAACAAACTTGAAACATATCCAACGGCCCCATCTCGCTACCCCTTTGAAGCAGTGGATCAACTCTTAGCCAGCCCAGCCTCAACCCTTCGTCTTTCCGCTGACCCTCAAATTTGCCAGCCTTGGCAACCATGGAAGGCTCAATGGGGTCCCCGAGAAAACTCAGTCACTTGCCCGCTTGGAGCTGGGGAGCGCTGCTCGCGGTAGCCCTAGCCTGTTTCGGCGCTGGGTCTTGGTCGTTGCCTCTGATGGACCGAGATGAACCTCGTTTTGCTGAGGCCTCCCGGGAGATGCTCGAAACCGGCAACTGGATGGTGCCTCATTTGAATGGCGAGTACCGCTTCGACAAACCACCCCTGATTTACTGGTTCCAGGCTGGGAGCATCTCCCTTTTTGGTGTCTCCGAAATGGCGGTGCGTCTGCCCTCCATTCTCTGCGCCACACTGACCACCGGTTTGCTCGCCTTCTGGGGAAGACGCCTCGCCGGAGACGGTGCCGGAATGATGGCCGGCATTCTTTGGGTCACCTGCCCCCAAGCCTTTGTCCATGCCCACCTCGCCGTCGCTGACATGGCTATGGTGTTTTTCTTCACCCTGTCGAGCTGGTCCGGGTGGGAACTGCATCAGGCCCGCGGGCGCGGACGAGCCATTGCCGGGTGGTTCTGGGTTTTCTTCACCTCATTGGCCTTAGGATTTCTCGCCAAGGGGCCCGTGGCTTGGCTCGCGGCTATGCCGGCCATTTTCTTGGCCTTTGGACGACTATCTTCGCCGTCCGATCCTCCCAGTCCTTGGCGGCAACCCAAACTGTGGTGGTTCGGCGGAGTGCTCACCCTGGGGCTTGTGGCCATTTGGGGCATTCCATCCCTGTTGGCGACCCGGGGCGAATATTTCGAGGTGGGTATCGGTAAGCACGTCGTGGCTCGGTCTGTCGGGGTATTGGAAGGTCACGGACTAAAGGGATTGCGCGGCTATCTAAGCAGTTTGCCCTTCTACGGACTAACGCTGCTGGTCGGATTTCTTCCCTGGTCTCCTTGGCTAGTTACTTTGGTCTGGCGCGCTCGAACAGCCACTGCCCTCTCCCCCATCGACCGATACCTTTTGGCGGGTGTCGCCGGAGTGTTTGTCGTCTTCACCCTAATCCGAACCAAACTCCCGCACTATACTTTGCCGGCGTTCCCTCTCATCGCGCTCTGGTTGGGCAAGGCCATTGCGAGCGGTCCACCGGCTTGGCGACTATTCGGGAAACTGACAATCGGGACCTTGGCTATACTGCTGCTGATTGCCTTGCCGGGCCTGGGGCTATTTGCCCGCCTGCTGCCAGTGCCTCGCCTCGCCGAGGACTGTCGACACTGGATCAACCCCAAGACCGAACTGGCAACCCTCGAATTTCAGGAACCCAGCCTCTACTGGTACCTGCGACCCAAGGGTGGGCCCTGGATCCAGCACCTGAAAGACGAGGCGGCCGCGCGGGAATTTCTGGCCCGACCCGGATCGCGACTTTGTGTTTTGCCCGACGGAGAGTCCTTCGATCACCTGAGCGCACGGTTTCCCGAGCTGCGCACAATCCGTGTATGGGGCTTCAACCCGGCCAATGGCAGGGGCATCGAATTGAGAGCATTGATCCGGGAAACGCCTTAAGCAGGACTGAAAGCCGGCGAGCGAATCGGGAAGTGGAGCTCGGAGGAAGAATGGACGATCGCTAATTTTGATGATCGGACACTTGAAGGCGGGGCCCTTCCCGTTCGATGGTCTCCTCATGTTCCGCAGACTCGTCCTCGCCGGTGCGCTGCTGCTTGTCCCGGTCGCTTCTCAGGCCGACAACGCCAGCGACGCGGCTCAACGGCTTGAAACCCTCTCGAAACTGGTCCAAGACACCCACCCGAGGGTTCGTCTGGAGGCCCTTCGGGCTCTAGCCAAGATTCCGGGAGCCCGATCTGCCGAGTTGGCTCTGAGCGTCCTCGAGCAGCCGATGGATCCCACCCTAGACTACGCGCTCTGGTTGACGATCAACGAACTGTCCGAGCCGTGGATCGCTGCCTTGGAATCGGGTGCCTGGAAATCCGAGGGGCGCGAAAAACAATTGGCCTTCGCCCTGAAGGCTATCCGAGCCGAACAGGCCAGCCGAGTTTTGGGGCGCGTCATCCAAGAGCGCCGTCTCCCGCGGGATGGCTCCGGCCCCTGGATCGAGCTCATCGGTCAGGCCGGTGGCCCCAAAGAATTGGGAGCGCTGCTGCGGCAGACCGTCTCGGGTGGTTTCGATGATGCTGCCACGGCTCGCGCCCTGACCTCGCTGGGCGAGGCGGCCAGAACCCGCAAGGTGCGGCCCGAGGGCGATGCCACGGGCATTCTGGGATTGCTGGAATCCTCGAACGACTCCGTCCGTGCAGCCACGTTGCGCCTCACCGGCGATTGGAAGACTCCGCCTCCAGCCCAATCCTTGACCCGCCTGGCCAATGACCCGTCCGAACAAGTCCGAACCACAGTCTTCGAGGTCCTTCGCCTCCAAGGGGCCGGAAGCCTGCCTCTCCTCAAGCAACTGGCGGAAGACAAAGATCCCGCGACCCGACGCCGTGCGGTTTTGACTTGGGCAGCGCTAGACCTCAGTGGGGCCGGGCCTGCTCTGGTGTCCGCCATCCAAGGGTTGGATCAAGAACAAATCGCCCAGGAGTTCTGGCGTTCATTGCTGGCAATCAAGGGTTCTGGAAAACACCTAGCAGCCCTCTTGCCCGCTTCGGGAATCCCAGCCGCGGCAGCCCGTACCGGCATGCGAGTGGCACGCGAAGGCGGTCGCAATGACATGGAATTGGTGCTCACTCTCGCCAAGGGGGCTGGTTTGTCTGCCGACACTCAGGCCTTCACCGACCAACTTATCCGCGAAATGGCCACCCGGGCGGCGGCCAGCGGCAATCCTCAACGCGGTGAGCTCGTCTACCGCCGATCCGACCTAGCCTGCATCACCTGCCACGCCATTGGCGGAGCGGGTGGACGGGTCGGTCCGGACATGACTTCCATCGGTGCCAGCGCGCAGCCCGATTACTTGGTGGAATCGCTGCTCATGCCCAACGCCAAAATCAAAGAGGGTTACCATGGCGTGGTCGTGGAGACCAAGGATGGCCAGACCCTGTCCGGAACCGTGGTCCGAGAGTCCGCGAGCGAGCTGGTCCTGCGCGGCACGGCCAACCAGGAAATCGTCCTCGCCAAGTCGAACCTGGAATCTCGCACTCAAGCCTCCGCCTCATTAATGCCGGCCGGCCTCCTCGACTCGCTCAATGAAGCCGAGCAGCTCGATCTGGTTGCGTTCCTCTCACAACTGGGCAAACCCGGTGAATTCGATGCTAGCAAGGGTGGCGTGGCCCGCAAATGGCGCTTGGCCAATATCGTCCACACCGACCAGCAAAATGGCCAGTCCGACTGGATGTGGAAAAAACCCCTCGAGGACAAGCGCTGGACCGAGGTCCTCTCCCGGGTCAATGGAGATCTGACGCGGACCCTCATGGAGGGCGCAACCAAGGCCAACATTTGGTCATCAAAAATCGCCGTGCTGGCGGTGACCGAGATTCAGCTGGCCCAGCCAGGCACCGTCCGGTTCCAACTCACCGCCGCTCAGGGCGCCGAGCTTTGGGTGGACGGATCGAAGGTGAACGGCTCAGTAGCCCTAGCCGCCGGCACACACCGCGTCTTGGTGCGCATCGACCCCAACCACATCCCTGACAAGATTCGTCTGGAAACCAAAGACGCCTCGTTCGTGCTGAACTAATCCGGAAGGATGCCGTTGGCACGGCGGTGATTGCAGTGCCAATTTCTTTTCCAAGACAAGGCGTTGGCACTCTCCATGGCAGGCAATCACGACGGGCAGTGCTGCAGCGCCGGACCGCTCGGAGATCGGGTCCCTACCTCGGAAGCCCTCAGGCTGCATCCGGGGGGTGGTAGGGCCTCCGGGGGTGTTAGGAGGTCCTTGGGCGGCCTCCGGGTTGCCGAAAAAAACTGTCAGTGACGGTGTGAAAACTACTGAGCCCAGAAACTCAACAGCCTCCTCTCTGGCGTCCTCAGCGAGTGGCAGCGTCCCGGGAACGTTTCACCGCCTCGACGATGGCCAAATCGTCATCGCCGCAGTCGCGCACCTGTTCCAGAAATCCTGGCAACGTGAGTCCCATACGCCGAAGAAACGGCCGGTCGCCTCCGCACCCGTACATAAGATCCGGTGGCATTTCTCCGCGCAGCTTGAGCCGCGCCTTGACGATCAAACGAGGCAACCAAGCGATTCCATCGACAGCATCGGTCTTGAGCGGCAACGCCGACATGGGCACCACCTGCCCTGTCCATTCTCCGCGCAGAACTCCCAAAAAGTAATCCCTCCGGATCCTCTGAACATCGAGGACCGTTTCCAAATCGGGCTCGCCATAATCTACGGCGTCCTCAACGAAATCGTAGAGCTCCTGAACGGAGCATCCGCCGTTCAGCAAGAAGGCGGTATCGGCCGGATCACACAAGGTCGCTGGCGAAGAGCGCCCCGAACGGAATGCCGAGAGGGCCCGATTGTACACGGCCCGGAACTGCTCGCCCCATGCGTCGGTCTCCGGCACTTCCGCCAGGAACTGAAGCGCGGACTCCACTTGGTCGGCAGGCACCTTCACTTGAATACCCCCCGCACCCATGGAGTAGCCACCGCTACTGAGGGCAGCATCGACCCCGTGAATAAATGGGGTGAACCCGGCGGATTCCAATCGGGTCGCCATGAGGTCAGCCTCGACCAAAACAAAGACTCGGGAGAGTGTCACCAATTCCATTTAAGGAAGGTCTAACCCTCACCCGCGACTGTCAATCGGTCCGGCCCGCAGTGCCCGGAAGGAACGATCGTCGGTCCATCAGCCACGAAATGGTCCTGGCTCAGCGGAACGGACCGCGACCTGGATAGCCAGTGGTGTTGGTCAGCGGTTCCACACGGCGTGGCTTCCAGAAAAGACCGTTGTGGGCGAGGTTGCTCGACACGGTGTTGAGATTGCCCAGCGTAGCCCCCAATTCGGACTGCAGCTTAGGATCCTTCAGCAAAGCACCCACAGCACCACGCCCCGCCTGAAGATCTTGCGTCAAGTCGCGCACCGCCAGAGAGGCATCTCGAAATCCACCCAATGCTTCGCGCAACGTGGCCTCATTGGTGGCGACCAGAGTGTCAGCACGCACCAATAGCGAGTCGGCCCGGGCCGCCAAGGCCCCGACCTGCCCCGCCAGCGGAGTCAAGGTCGCCGAGAATGCCCGAAGATTGCTCACCGTCACCGCAACGGCAGGCTTCTCGGAGGACACCAGCAATTCGACCTCGCCCAGCGTGCGATCCAACCGCTCGGAAGTCCGCCGCAAATTGGCCAGCGTGTTGGTCACGTCCTTGAGGGTCGACGCCGAGAGAATCATGCGGTCCACCCGCTCGACGACCTGATCCAGTCGGGTCATGAGGCCCACGGCACTGCGGGCCGCCTCCTGCAAATTAAAGGGATCCACGGCGGTCACGATGGCCCCGTCCTGAAGCGGCGGAGCCGCATTCTTCGTGGGAATGATCGCAATGAACTGGTCACCCAGGAACCCGCTCTGCTCAATTTCGAAGCGGGCGTCACCAAAGATGGTCACTGGTTTTTCAATGCGGCACTGGATAGACACCCTCCGGCCGTCGGCCGAGAGAGAGATATCCTCGACAGAACCAATGCGGACACCGGACATGTTGACCGGCGCGCCTACGGCCAACCCACCGACATTGCCGGCGGAAACCACGATCGTTCGGCCGGAACGCCAAAAGGAGGCTCCCTTGCTGAAATGGATAAGCAATGCGGCGATCAGCACGAGTCCGATTAGGACAAAGAGGCCGACTTGTGCTGCGGGGGATTTTCGTTCCATGGACTCACTCATTGAGATTTCTGTGGCGTCGAGATGCCGTTGACGAATCGATAAATCACTGGATCCGTCGATTCCAAAATCTCCGAAGTCGGTCCCTCGGAGTAAATTCGTCCCTCATGAAGCATGAGGATTCTGTTGCTGATCGTGCGGGCGCTCTTCATGTCATGGGTCACAGCGATACTGGTGACGTGAAGGGTTTCCCAAACCCGTCGGATGAGGCGATCAATGTTGTCGGCGGCGATCGGGTCCAAGCCGGTGGTCGGCTCGTCGTAGAGCACGATCTCCGGCCGGTAAACAATCGCCCGGGCCAAACCGACCCGCTTGCGCATCCCGCCGGAGAGTTCGCTGGGCATCTTATGACCAATCCCCGGCAATTCTACCATGTCTAGGGCCTCATCGATTCGGCGACGAATCTCGGTCTCCGACTCCAGACCCTGCCGGCGGAGCACAAAACCCACGTTCTCTTCGACGGTCAACGAATCAAAGAGGGCCGCCATCTGGAAGAGCATGCCATACTTCCGTCGCACCCGAAGGAGGCTGCGCTCATTCATTGCGGTGATGTCATCTCCGTCCACCCGCACAATCCCAGAATCGGGTTGGAGCAGACCGATGAGATGCTTGAGCAGGATGCTCTTGCCCCCGCCACTTCGACCGATGATGACCACCGCCTCACCCCGACGAATGTCTAGGGAAACTCCTCGCAAGACCTGCTGGGTCCCGAAGCTCTTGGTGACGTCTCGAACCTCAATCATAGATTCAAGTTAGGAGTAGAATAGACGCGACAGGAACAGCGTGAGGAAGAAGTTAACGATCAAAATACTAATGCTCGCAACCACCACCGCCTCGGTCGTGGCTTTTCCAACCCCTTCGGCCCCTCCCTGACACGTGAGCCCCTTGTGGCAACTCACCACCGCGATGATGGCACCGAAAACAAGGGATTTGATCAAACCCGTCAGAACGTCCGGGGGGTCGGTGTACCGGGTCATGTTCACCAGATAGTACGCACTGTCGATGCCGAGCAAATTCACCCCCACCCACCAACTGGAGACGATGCCCACCACCACCGATTCGGCGGTCAGCAACGGGGCCGAAGCCAACAGCGCCAGGAATCGCGGCACCACCAGTGTGTCCACCGGGTGCGCTGCAAGGGTCCGGAGGGCATCGATTTGCTCAGTCACCTTCATGGTACCCAACTCGGCGGTCATGGAGGCCCCCACTCGACCGGTGAGCATCAAGGCCGCGAGCACCGGCCCTAACTCACTGCTCATTCCGATGCTGACCACCGCGCCCGTCGCGGTATCCATCTTCACCTTGTGAAACTGCAAGAACGTCTGGGCACAGAGCACCATGCCCGTGGCTGCTCCCGTGGTAATGACCACGCTCTGGCTTTTCACCCCGATGAACTGGAGTTGGTAGAGAAAATCTTTCCAAGACGGTCGCTGATGGCGAAAGGAGCCGATGGACTCCATTAGTAATTGGCAAACCTCTCCAAGCTGGGTGATGAAGGAGCGGAACCGTTGATGGATGAGTTGGACCGGCACGTAGGATTTCAGTGAATTTCAGAGTGTCTTGCGGCCCTACCCAATTAACAACCCTCCCAGCGAAAACTCGCCGAGAGGGGCACTGTGGACCTTCAAAGAAGTCGTTGGAGATGAACTCCTGACTCGGTCGCCTAAGAGCTCAACGCCCCCTCGATCGCCTCATCTCGCTGTTTAAAAATCAGTTTCTCCTTATCGGCGGTGACCTTGACGGGCTGCCCATCGATCAACGTCCCACGCAAGATTTCCTCAGCGAGAGGATCTTCGAGATGCTTCTCGATGGCTCGACGCATTGGACGAGCGCCGTACTGAGGATCAAACCCCTTCTCAATAAGGAATTCCCGAGCCTTGTCGTCGAGAATGACCGTGACGTTCTTACGGCGAATCCGATCCAACACCTTGGTGATTTCCAGATCGAGAATCGTATCGAGCTCGGGCTTGCCCAAGGAGCGGAAGACCACGATGTCATCCAAACGGTTGAGGAACTCGGGCCGGAAGAACTTCTTGGCTTCGTCCAACACCCGACCCCGCATGGCCTCGTAGCTCGCATCGTCGCTGGACTTTGAAAAGCCCATGCTGCCCTGCTTGCGCAACGCCTCGGATCCCACGTTAGAGGTCAAGAGGACGATTGTGTTGCGGAAATCGACCACTCGTCCCAAGGAATCGGTAAGTTTACCTTCCTCCAAGATTTGCAGAAGCATGTTGGTCACGTCGGGATGGGCCTTTTCGATCTCATCGAAGAGCACCACGGAATAGGGCTGACGACGCACCTTCTCGGTGAGTTGACCGCCTTCTTCGTGACCCACGTAGCCCGGCGGTGAACCAATCAATCGACTCACAGTGAACTTCTCCATGTACTCAGACATGTCGAGCTGGATGAGGGCCTGATTGCTGCCAAACATCTGCTCAGCCAACGTGCGCGCCAACAGTGTCTTTCCGACGCCGGTCGGGCCCAGCAAGGCGAAGCAGCCAATGGGACGCTTAGGATCTTTGAGGTCCGTTCGGGCGCGACGCAGTGCCTTAGCTAGCGCGGCAACGGCATCTTTCTGGCCGACGACCAATTTGGCCAACTCATCTTCAATGGCCAAGAGCTTCTGCATGTCGGATTGGCCCATCCGCTTGAGGGGAATGCCCGTCCACTTAGCGACCACTTGAAGGATGTCGTCCTCGGTGACCACCACCCGCTTCTCGTCCTTGGCAGTCTTCCAGTCGGCCAGCGTCTTCTCGAGGCGCTCCTTGGCCGATTTCTCATGATCGCGCAACTGGGCCGCTCCCTCGAAGTCTTGATCCTTAATGGCCTGCTCTTTCTTCTGCCGCAGTGACTCGATCTCCGCCTCGATTTCCTTAATGTTGGGCGGCCGTTGCATTGCTCCGATTCGTGCCTTGGATCCGGCTTCATCGAGCACATCAATGGCCTTATCCGGCAGGAATCGAGCCGTGATGTAACGATCGGAAAGCTTCACGCAGGCTTCCACCGCATCGGAGGTGAACTCGGCCTTGTGATGGTCTTCGTACTTGGACTTCAGACCGATTAGGATAGCAATCGCATCTTCGACCGACGGCGGCTCCACCTTGACCGTTTGGAAACGGCGCTCGAGAGCAGAGTCTTTTTCGATGTATTTGCGATACTCCGTGAGCGTCGTGGCACCCACGATTTGCAGCTCTCCGCGGCTGAGGGCCGGCTTGAAGATGTTAGAGGCATCCATGGTGCCCTCGGCCGAACCAGCCCCCACGATGGTGTGCAACTCATCAATAAACAGGATGACGTTCTTGGCCTTCTTGATTTCGTCCATCACGGCCTTGATGCGCTCCTCAAATTGGCCTCGGTACTTGGTACCCGCCACCATCAACGCGAGATCCAAAGTGATCACCCGCTTGGCGGCTAAGAGCTCAGGCACGTTGCCCTTAGCGATTTCTTGAGCCAACCCCTCCACGATGGCCGTTTTGCCCACGCCGGCCTCGCCCAGCAGCACCGGGTTGTTTTTGGTGCGGCGACAGAGAATCTGGATCACCCGCTCGATCTCGTTGCTACGACCGATGACCGGATCCATATCGCCCTTCTTCGCAATCTCGGTGAGATCACGACCGAAGGCCTTGAGAGCGGGTGTCTTCTGATCCTTGTTCTTGTCGCCGCGAGTCGGAGCCTTACCGGCCTCAACGGTTTCGGCAGCTGGCTCCTTTTCGCCGCCCTCTTCCTCGCCGGCCTGGAACTGAGGATCGAGCTCCTTGAGGATTTCTTGGCGGCATTGCTCGATGTCGACCTCCAAGTTCCGGAGCACCTTGGCCGCCACGCCATCGCCCTCGCGCAATAGACCCAGCAAGATGTGCTCGGTGCCCACATAGGTGTGGTTCAATGCTTTGGCTTCTTTGGCAGCCAGAGCCAAGACCTTCTTCACCCGCGGCGTGTAGGGAATATTGCCGCCCGACTTACCCTCCCCGCCGCCCCGGACTTCCTTCTCCACCTCTTGGCGAACCGTATCCAGATCCAGCCCCATTTTTTGGAGAACATTGACCGCTACACCCTGCCCCAGCTTGATCAGCCCGAGGAGCAGATGTTCGGTGCCAACGAAGTTATGGTTGAAGCGATCAGCCTCCTTGCGCGCCAGGGCTAGAACCTGCTGGGCGCGAGGGGTAAAGTTGTTGAGGGATTCTTCGCTCATGGTCTCAAAAGTGCCGGCGCAGCTGTGCGCCCGACGCCCCTAATCTGGTCACCGAAGCCACATACGTCAAAAGTTCTTCAGTATACCCCCAATTTTCACAGCCTTTACGAAACCCCTAACCGGGAAATTTTTTCGATCCACCCAGGCTCAAGCTCGGGGATGGGCTGCGGCATAGACAGCTTTCAAACGTTCCACGGTGACATGGGTATAGACCTCGGTTGTCTTGAGGTTTTTGTGCCCTAGCAACTCTTGGACGGCCCGCAAGTCCGCCCCGTCCTCCAAGAGGTGGGTGGCGAAACTATGGCGCAGTTTGTGGGGCGTCAGCGCGGGGTCCAGCCCGGCCTGGGCCAAATACCGCTTCAGGCGGGTCTGAACGCGGATGGGGCTCAACGGAACCCCACCGCGCCCCTGAAACACGGGATCTGAGGGTTTTTGCTGAGGTCCAATCCATCGCCAATAGGCCTCCAAGGCGGCCAGCGCCGGACCGCCGAAGGGAATCACCCGTTCCTTGCGCCCCTTGCCGAGGACCCGGAGCGTCTGGCCGTTGAGATCCACTTGATCGACCCGCAACCCGCAAACTTCGCTGACCCGCAGGCCCGCCGAATAAATTAATTCTAGGACCGCCGCATCCCTCAACCACTCCGTGGGATCGGGGGCTGACCCCGTATCGGCCACGGATTGCAGGCGGCGGTGTTCCTCGAGGGGAGCCTGCAACAATCGCTCCATGTCGGGCACCGATAAAAATCGAGGCAACCGACGTTCCTCTTTCGGGACTCGCAAACCCCGAACCGGTTGCTCAACGACGGCTTTCTGCTGCAATAAGTGCCGGTAGAAGGTGCGCAAAGCACTCAACCGAAGGCGCACCGAAGCACGACCCAAGCGCTTTCGGCCCAACCAACGCAAGTACTGCCGAAAATGATCCCGTGAAAGCGCGACCCAGTCTGGGGCGGCTCCTGCGGCAACACCCCGATGCCACTCCGAGAATTCCTCCAAAGCCTGCCGATAGTTGCGGACTGTTTAGTCAGAAGCCACCCGCACCGCCCCTAAATCGGCCAGAAAGCTGGATGCCAAGGGATCCAATTGAGGGGTCTCCGCCACGCTGAGAGGCTAGGTTCGTTTCCCGGATTTCGAAACGCCAAAAGACACCCACGTAGGCCCAGTTCCCTCACCCGGCGTCTGTAGGGAACAGAGGGGAAACGGAACGATTTCCGAATTGGGCTCCGCCGCACTTTCGCCACCGATGACCGATGCTCCGACAAGGACACTGGGCTATGAGAACTTACCTCACCCGCAACTCCCGGGATTGGCTGCGACAAAAAAATAGACCTCAAGTCTTCGCCACCGCCGCCGATCCATCTATGGAGTTTTCAGCGGGAATCGGCCCAGCACTCAAGGGATGGGGTGCGGGTCGCTTTTGGGTATTTCCATGGGTCGACCAAGCTATGCAACATTTCTGCCACGGACGGCACAATAAAGGATCCACATCATCGTGTCTTTTCGAAGTTTGGCAGCGAGTCATCGTTTTTGTGCTGCTGATCTTCCTCTCCGAGACTGCCTGCGCTCAGGAATCCCTCTTTGAGGACGTCCCGCTGAAGGCGATCCTTTCGGCCAAGCGGCTCCCCTCCTCTCCCGGAGCCGAGGAAGGTGCCCGCCGATCGCGCGTCGTCCGCATCGACCCGTCGCGCCTTCGGGATCCCAAGGCCGCGCTTCAACAGCCCTCGCCAACCTTCCAGAAGCGGTCCGCCTCCCGCCTTCGGCTCAACCTCTTTCCCGACCTGAATACCGTCCTCCATGTCGAACGGACCGAATTCTTACCGGAAGGACGTTATGTGGCTCACGGCGTGGTAGAAGGGGCACCCGGCAGCCTGGTCCTGATCAGCGCGGATGGCGACGTCCTTGCCGCCACCATCTCCATCCCCGGACAAGAGGCCATCAAGGTCCGATACCTTGGCCAGGGACTGCATGAGGTCGTCCAGTTGGACTCGAGCCAGTTCCGTCCGTGCAATCCCCTGACTCCCGAACTGTCCATGATTTCAGACTCCGCGAAGTCCAAGGCCGACCTGACTCCCAAGTCCCAGGCCTCCGGAGCGGCGGCAGCCACGAGCGTCCTCGACATCATGGTGGTCTATACCAGTGCGGCAAAGACCGGCGCCGGTGGCGATGCCGGCATCCGGAGCCTCATCAATCTTGCGGTGGCCGAGGCCAATGACACTTACGTCCGCAGCCTTGTGGCTGCAGAGCTCCATCTCGTCTAAGCCGGGGAGGTCGCCTACACCGAGTCCGGCGATGCGACCACAGACCTGAACCGCCTGCAGAATCCCACGGATGGCCAACTGGACGGCGTCCATGCCCTACGCAACCAATACGGGGCCGACCTCGTGTGCCTCTTCACCGAGGCGATGAACTACTACGCCGGCCTCGGTTATGTGATGAACCCGCCGCGCGCGGGCTTCGCTGACCATGCCTTCACCGTAGTGCGCCGCATGTTCGCCAATGGCCAGTACGTCTTTGCCCACGAGATCGGCCATAACCTCGGTTGTCAGCACGACCGAAACAACGCCACAGCGACCGGCTCGTTCGCCTATTCCTACGGTCACCGATTCGTCGCAGGCATCACCACTTATCGGACGGTGATGGCCTACGCGCCGGGCGTTCCCATCCCCCACTTTTCTAATCCATCGGTCACTTACAAGGGAGTAGCCACCGGCGTTTCTGCGGGTCAGGCCACCGCCGCCGACAATGCCCAAACCCTCAATCTCACCGTCCCGGTCGCCGCCGGGTTCCGAGGCCAGGTGAACGTGGTCCAGATGGCATCCGCCACCATGACGGTGTCCGAAGGGGACGGAAACGTATCGGTGAGCGTGGTTCGTTCGGGCGATGTCAGCCGGTCTTCCAGCGTCTGGTATTCGGTCTCCAATGGAACCGCAGTGGCTGGCTTAGATTTTACAGCCGTACCCAACGCGCAGATAACCTTCGATGCGGGAGAAACAAACAAGGTGATCACTGTACCCATCCTCGAGGACTCCTTGATGGAAGCTACCGAGACGATCCGCATCAACCTCGGCCAACCCGCCGGGGCGACGCTCGGGGCCGTAACGGTCACCACGCTCAGCATTGCCGACAACGAATCCAGCGTGGGGATGGCGGCGACAGTGGCCTCCGTCGTTGAGAATGCCGGAACGGTCCAGATCGAAGTCCGGCGCCTTGGTTTGACCGAAGCCTCGGCCTCGGTCGGCTATACCACCCTCGCTGGGACTGCCGCGGCTGGCAGCGACTTCACCACCACCACGGGAAGGCTTTCCTTTGCATCTGGGGCTACCAACGGATTCATCACCGTATCGGTTACGGATGACACCTCGATCGAGTCCACCGAGACGTTCATTGTTCGCCTTTCTAATCCGGTCGGCACGCTGCTCGGTTCTCCCACGGACACCACGGTGCAGATCCTCGAGAACGACTGTCGCATCGAGTTCGCGCGAGCCACGACGAGTGTGCTCGAAAACGGCGGACAACTGTCGGTAACCGTGCTGCGGGCCGGTGGAACAGCCGCGGTGGCTACCGTGGCCTACGCCACTGAAAATGGCACCGCGACGTCCGGTTCGGACTACTCCTCTGCCAGCGGGATACTTCAGTTCAACCCCGGCGAGACAAACAAAACGCTGCTCGTTCCCATCATCAACGATGCTGCTGTCGAGCCGACCGAGACCTTTACCCTGGCGCTTTCGTCCCCCACGGGTAGCGCCCAGGTCGGGTCGATTTCGACCCTGACCGCCAGCGTGGTTGACAACGATAGCTCGTTGGCCTTCGACCTTGCCTCTGAAACACTGCTCGAGTCCGCAGGGACGAAAGCGGTAATCGTCCGCCGTACCGGAAGTCTCAACACGGTGACCACCGTCAACTTTGCGGCCACCGGAGGAACAGCGACCGCGTCCGCCGACTACACCCTGGCCGCGGGAGTCCTGATCTTCGCTGTGGGAGAGGCCAACAAGGTCATCGGCATTCCTATCGTCAACGATCAACTGGTGGAAGGGACTGAAACCCTCCTTCTTGGCCTTTCCAACCCAACCGGCGAGGCCGTCCTCGGGGGCAACACTACCGAGACCCTTTCCATCCAAGACAACGACCTCTTCACCTTCGCCCTGTCGCCTTCCACGGCGGCAGTTTCCGAGTCTGCCGGATCGCTCCAGCTCACCCTGACGCGCACGGGAACGATCGACGGGGCTGCCACCGTACTGGTCAGCACCCGCGACAGCACGGCAAGGGCCGGAACCGACTACACCGCGTTGAACACCACAGTGTCCTTTGCCGCGGGTGAATCTTCCAAGACGGTCGACGTAGCTCTGATCAACGACAGCGTGATCGAGACGAGGGAATCCTTGAGTGTCCTGCTCAGTGCACCCACCGGCGGCGGTGTCCTCGGCGCAAGCGCGGTCTCCACGGTATCCATCATCGATGACGATGTGGCCTTCGCCATGGCCGCCACCGCCTTTGCCATTGGTGAGAATACCAACATGGTGGTGCTCAGTGTTCGTCGCTCCGGTGACACCAATGCTGTGGTGTCGGTCGACTTCATCACCACGGATAGGACCGCGACGGCCGGTTCGGACTACACGGCCGCGAGCGGCACCTTGAGTTTCGGGGTCGGCGAGGTGCTGAAAACCGTGTCGGTGGCAATCCTCAATGATTCTACAATAGAGGCCAACGAGACCTTCTCCGTAAACCTGCTAAAACCAGTTGGAGGATTGGTTATCGCACCCACCAATGCGGTGATCACCATTCTAGAGGATGACTGCCGCCTCCGCTTTTCGACCACCAACTACAACGTCCTCGAGAACGCCGGGTTCGCCACCCTGGTCGTCCTGCGCGAGGGAAGCCCCCTCATTCCGGTGAGCGTCACCCTGAAGACCTCGGATGGCACCGCCTCGGCGGGCAGCGACTACACTGCGACTACCGTCACGGTCTCCCTCGCCGCGGGAGCCGTTTTCGGGACAGCCACCATCCCGGTGCTCAACGACGTGGTGATTGACTCGGATGAGACGGTCAACGTGACCTTGGAGTCGCCGGTTAGTGGCACTTTGGGAACTCCAGCGGCAGCGGTGCTAACCATTCGAAACACGGACAGCGAGTTCGCGTTCTCTGGGGACAAGTCGTTCCCGGAAAACGCAGCCAGTGCTGGGGTCTGGGTCACCCGCACCGGTGGGGTATTCACACCAGCGACAGTTCGGTACTCGACAGCTAATGGCTCAGCCACTGCCGGGGCCGATTACTTGGCCGCCTCGTCGATATTGAACTTTGCGGCCGGTGAGACCTCAAAACAGGTCCTGATTACCCTTCGCGACGACCTGGCCGTGGAAGGCAACGAGGCCTTTACCGTAGTGCTGTCCCAACCGACCGGGGAGACGACGCTCGGCGTGCTGAACCGCGTGACAGTGACGTTGGTCGATAACGACGGTGGGGCGGGCGCAGTGTTCGACGGTATCCACATGTCACTCCGTCGTCCGGAGGGCAAGACAGTGCCCGAGTTGCGATTGACTGGACCCGCGGGATCCCAGGTGCGCCTGGAGTCATCCACCAACAGGACCACTTGGATAACGCGAGAAACCCTCACATTAGAAACCGGCGAAGCGGTATGGACCGAGCCGGAGGATGCGGCGGAGGGACGATTCTATCGGGCCGTGGTCGTGGAGACACCCGAGAATCATTGAGGCACCGAGCCTGCTATTCCCTGCCCCATTTTTCGCCACCCCACACGCCCAGTTGCAATACTACTGTGCTAATCCCCGCCGGATCACCGGTCCTCAGCGGGGGACGTTGGTAACCCGAAGTTCCCGGAAATAGGCCTGCAATGCGTCGAGCACTTTCGGCTCAAGATCCGTGAACGGCGGCATCTTCGAGGTCGGCTGCACCGACTTCGGATTGACCACGTACTTCCGAAAGTAGTTGGTGTTCGCCGCCCAAGTCTTGATCAGTAGCCAGGGCCTTCCCGATAGGGTGCCCCCGAAGTCGGCATGGCCGTGGCAACCGAAGCACTCGCGAATGGCGATCTCCTGTCCCTGTCTGGCCAACGTCGAGGCATCCCCCGCCAGGCGGATCCGGTCCAGCGTGGCCGCCGCCATCCTAAATTCGATGCGCACCACGCTGTACGGGAAATGCAGGGGCTCGGGCCTTCCGAGGACCGTCTGGTCGGCTCGCGGCCTGAAGTCCGCGGCGTTGATATAGTACGGCGCCATCTGCAGGCCGGTCAGCGTGCTGCGGCCCCAGGCCTCCGGACCGGCGCCGTCGATCTCGAGAATCAGGATCGAATGGAACGCGTCGAGGTAGTCGGCCGGGAACTCCTTCGAGTAACCGTCGCTGCAAACCGCGAAGAGCGTGTCGGCACTGGAGACATCCAAGCCCAAGAGCGATCGAAGTTGCTGGAGCGGGATGCCCCGATATACGGCCGGTGCCTTGCGGGCCAGATCCATCGAATTGGTGACCACCGTCAGCGGCAGGGCCATCAGGCGCTCGCGGGAGATGTACCCATTGGTGCGACCGCTCGGGAAAGGTCCCGTCACCTCGAGGTCGGTCGGCGAGGAGCGGGTCGGCCGAATCGATCCGACGAGGCCGGCCCCATCGTCGGCATCCACCTGCCCGATCGTGAACCACGTCAGCAACCCAATGAGTACTGCCACCATGGAATCTCTGTTCAGCATACTCTCGACTCCCCTGATTTTTTGATTAGAAAACCTAACCGCACCCCGAAGTATCGGGCAACGGGATTCAGAGCCGCTTGCCCGTGATTTCCCGGGAATCCCTGCGCCGCTTGCCACGAAGAGGTCTCCTGATCGCAGAGCCTCAAAAAAGAAATAAACTCTCTATCCCTCAAGAATAGCGCGCCAATCCGACCACGCCCGCCACCGCCAGCACGCCTCCAATGAGGGATCGTCGGGTGGGGCGTTCTTGTTCTAACCAATAGGCCAGCGGAATGACGGCCAGCGGCACCATGGCGACCACCGGCAGCACCTGGGAAACCGGGTGTCGGGCCAACGCCCACTGGTAGCACACCACCCCCAAGGTCGGACCGGCCAAGGCGTTGGCCAGAAGCCATCCGCGTCCCTTCGAAAGTGCCGGGCCCAAGGGAACCGGACCGGACCGGAGACGGGCCGCTCCGTACCAGAGCCCGCCCACCACCAAACCGGCCAAGGCCCGTTGGAGGGTCACCGTCATGGGATGCGCCTGCTCTCCAGCCAGCCTCGCCAATTCGAACCCCTGTCGGCTCAGGACCGCCCCACCCGATTGTCCGAGTGCCGCCAAGAGTCCAAACCACACACCGGATTTCCACTCCACTCCCGCCCAGGCAGAACCGCGCTGTGGCGCCAATGCCAAGAACACACCCGACAAGATCGTCAAACCGGCCACCAACTGCACACCGGTGGGGACCTGCCCACGCCATGCCCATTCCAGAAGCGCCCCGATCGGAGCCGCGAGGCATTGGGTCATGAGGGACGTCAGCCGAGAACCCAACCGGGGCAGTGCCAGAAAAACCCCCGCATCCCCAAGGCCATAGCCCACCACGCCACTCCACAGGAACCAGGACAGGGAAGGACCGGAAAATCCGGAGCCCATCATGAGGACAAATGACACCAACAGCAGGACAGCGAGGATTTGCCGGAAGAAATTCGCCGTTGCGGGTCCGAAGATGCCCACCGATCGACGAGCGCTCACCGATGAAACGGCGAAAAGCACCATGGCCAAAAGAGAGGGAATCATTTCAGGGAAGCAGGGTTCCAATACCGGACAAAAAACCGGACAAAAAACCAGACCAAAGACTGGCCCCTAAGACCGAGCCCAAACACTGGCCAAGAACTCGGACCGTACACCAATTCAGAGCAATTCTTGGGCGGCCGGAATCAACCGCTCCCGCAAGCGCTGAACCGCCTGACCCATATTGCGTTTACCGAAAAGATGCGTGCCGGCCACGAAGACATTGGCACCGGCCCGGGCACATTCACGGCCGGTGATGTCGTTGATGCCGCCATCGACCTGAATGCGGAACTTGAGGCCCATCTCACGGCGCCAGGCCTCGAGCCGCTGGATCTTGGGGACACATTCTTCGATGAACGACTGCCCGCCAAATCCGGGATTCACCGTCATCACCAGCACTAGGTCCACTTGGGCCAGGTAGGGCTTCACCGCATCAATATTCGTCGGTGGATTGACGGCCAACCCCACTTGCTTGCCCATCGACCGGATGCGCCACAGGAGCGGATTAACCAGATCGCCCAACTCCACGTGGATGGTCATGGAATCAGCCCCGGCCTTCACGAATGGCTCGAGCAAGATCTCCGGCTTCGAGCACATCAGATGAACGTCCAGGTGCCGCCGGAACACCTTGCGGACCGCCTTAGCCACCTCAGGCCCGAAGGAAATGTTGGGGACGAAGTGCCCATCCATGATGTCCAAATGCAACCACTCCGCACTCGAACGCTGGACGCGCGCTGCCTCATGGGCAAAGCGACCAAAATCCGAGGCCAGTAGAGAGGGGGCGATAATCATCGGGATGGCACGTTGAAAGAGATCTAGATTCGGGGGCCACGCACAGGTTTAGACAACTCCGGGCAACTTTGGGCGGCAACCGAGTCCGGGGCTCAGAGCAGGTCCGCCTCGGTCAAGGTCTTGAGGATCAACTCGCGCGTGGCGGTCGACGAGGGCACCAGCGGCAGGCGCACTTCCTCGCCCATCATGCCCTTCAAGGCCAACGCGGTCTTGCACGGTGACGGATTGGTCTCGACGAAGAGGTTCTTGAAGAGCGGGTACAAGCGGGTGTGCAACTTCAGCGCCCCCTTGGCATCCCCGGCCGCAAACGCGCGCACCATCTTGGACACCTCTCGCGGCGCCACATTGGAGGCCACGCTGATAACGCCCTGAGCACCGACGCTCATGAAGGGCAGCGTCAGGGAATCATCGCCGCTGACGATCTGAAATTTTGGTCCGCAGGCCGCTCGCAATTGGCTGACGCGGTCGCAAGAACCCCCAGCTTCTTTGATGCCGACGATATTCTTAAAGTCCGTTGCCAAGCGCTTAACGGTGTCGATACCGATCTCGATGCCGCAACGACCCGGAATACTGTAAAGCAAGATAGGCAACCGTGTGGACCGGGCGATGGCCGCGAAGTGCTGATACACGCCTTCCTGCGTGGGCTTGTTGTAGTACGGGGCCACCTGGAGCGAGCCATCCACTCCCAGCTTCTGGGCCTCTTGAGTCAGGAAGATGGCCTCTTGCGTAGAATTGCCACCCGTACCCGCCAAGACTGGCAACTTGCCGCCCGAAAACTTCACGGCCAACTCGATCACCTTCAGGTGTTCGTCATAATCCAGTGTCGGAGACTCACCGGTGGTTCCCATGGGCACGATGCCATCCACCCCGCCCTTAATCTGGGAGCGAACCAATTTCTCAAAGGCCGCTTCGTCCAATTCTCCATCGCGAAACGGGGTGACCAATGCCGTGAAAGTGCCAGTAAACATAGCCAAGGACCTAAAAATGCGTGAAACAGGGCCGTTTTGGAAGGGTGTTTTCGGCCGGGTGCAATTCCTGCCTCAGGCATCGTTCAAAAAAACTGTGCTGTTCCCTCAGGCGGGGCGACCCGGAAAGCGCTTCTCGAAGAGAGCATCTGTCCGCCGGGCCTTCCGCACGAGTTTTGGCAGGATGGATTTCCACTGCGCAGCCAGCCAACGGGGATGCTTTAAGCTTTCCAAGGCGTACCGGCCCGTGGCATCGGCCATTTTCAAATCGGCGATCAAGGTCGCTTCGTCCTGATTGTTGGCGATCCGAAGCACTTTGCCACTAGGATGAACGATCTTCGAGTCACCAGCCGACCATTTCCCCTGCCCTTGTGGGCCCACCGAATTGGCAAAGACATAGTACACCGCATTCTCGAAGGCGCGGACCGCCATCCCGTCCCGCCCCCCACGCTTCTTTCGGGAAACCGCCAACGAATCCATCCCGGCATTCGGATGGAACACGATGCGGGCGCCGGCCATCGCGGAGATCCGAGGCAATTCGGGGTATCGTCGCTCGTGGCAAATGAAGGTCGAGGCCGGGATGCCATCGAGTTCGAAGAGCGAGATATCCTCACCGGCTGAAAACCACTGACGGTCTGACTGGGTCAACTGGCACTTGGCATACGCATGCACCAACCGGCCGGATCGATTGAACACCAACAAGGCATTGTAAAGCCGTCCGCTGCGAAAGACCGGGCTCCCCACCAACAACTGCACCCGCAAATCGGCGGCCAGTTGGGAAATGGCGTTCAAGGCCTGATCCACCGCGCTCGGCTTGAGGTTCCCGAAATCCATCGCATAGCCAGTCGTGGCGCATTCCGGGAACAGGACGGCATCCGCACCTTTCCGCGCCGCCGCGGTGGCCGCCCGCTCGATCTTCGCCCAATTGGCCGCCATGGACTCGGCAAAGATCATTTGCACAGCTCCCACCCGGAAAACTCTGGTGGATTCAGGACTCGGAATATTCGGCGCAAGGTCTTGCATGGGAAATCGTTCGCAACCCTTCTCCAAGCGCCTCACGCAGGCCACCTCAAACCGGACACACTGAAGTCTGCCGGCCCCGGGACTTGAACCTCACCCTCCCGTTGACACGACAACGATCCGCGCACTCAACCCAGGAAAACCCGTTCCAACATCCACCGAGAGCTTCGTTCTTAATGGTTGGGCCGGATGCGCTGGACCGGCTGTTCTCATGAGCCATCCGGCCCACGCCGCAGCAACCGACGGCCCCAGTCGTCGAAAATCGCATAACTCACCGGCGTGACGAGGAGCGTCAATAACAGACAGAGCATCTGACCGCCGATGATCACCTTGGCCATCGAGGCCCGCCCTGCCGCACCGGGACCCACGCCCAGCGCGATGGGAATCATCGACGCGACCAGCAACAACGTGGTCATGAGGATGGGTCGCAACCGAACCTGATTGGCCTCGAGGATGGCCTCATCCCGAGGCACCCCCCGCTCCCGGAGCACCCGCGTGTAGTCGATTTGCATGATGCCGTTTTTCTTCACGATACCCACCAACATGAAGAGCCCGAAAATGGCATAGATATTGAGCTGCTCATTGATGAAGACCATCCAAGCCAGGGCGAACGGCAACGACAACGGAACCGCCAACAAGATTGAGATGGGATAGATGAAGTGCTCGAACTGGGCTGCCAACACCATGTACATGAAGATGACCGCCACCACGAAGGCCATCAGGAAATTGGTCAAGGTCTCCCGCAACTGCTTGGCGCGCCCCACCATCACCATCTGATATTCCGGCGGTAGATCCATCTGGGCCACCACCCGCTCGACCTCTTGCACCGCTTCGCCCAGCGAATAAGTCCCCAGATTGGCCACCAAGGTCACGCGGCGCTGACGCTGGAAACG
>Ga0114969_10000502_pt1 | contig 33719 bp, 25 predicted proteins | sample M_130807_MF_Meta_FD_87316 | JGI IMG/M metagenome (GOLD analysis project Ga0114969, IMG submission 87316) | Freshwater microbial communities from Lake Montjoie, Canada to study carbon cycling - M_130807_MF_MetaG | ecosystem: Environmental > Aquatic > Freshwater > Lake | place: Lake Montjoie...
GTAAAGCACTAATTCCTGAAACGCTTTAGCGTTCAGTTTTTTAGTGGTTATCATTTCTGTTTTGTTGGTCGGCTTTTTTGCTTCAATGATTACACCAACAGAACTACTTGCGTTGTTTCCATTATGAATAACAAGGTCGTTTCTACCTTTGGTATTTATAAAATGGTTTGGATCGTAATAAGTTTTCTTTAAAAAGTCAATGACAAGATTTTTATGAAACTCTTCACTTTCGGTGTCATTTGTCCTGTCGAGTAACTGGATAAGATTGGTCTTGAAACCTTCAATTTCAGTCCTGTTCGGCTTTACTTTTAAAAAGGCTTTGTTTAGTGCCTTTCTGGGTTTCAATTCTTTTAATTCCATCTACAATTTTATATTCTTTTTTCAGTCGGTTAAGATAAGTTTTAATGTCGAAACGATGTCAGTGCGTTGGCAAAAAAATGGCTCTTTTGGTTTTGCGAAGCGTTGGCTTTTGTGTCGGGCAAAACCAAATGTGCTAAAATGTGCGGCTGGCTTTCCTATTTCTTTTCTGTCTTTATGCAGCAAAAATTTCATTGTCATTGTGTCGTCTGTTTTTTTTCGGCTTACTTGTAACGTGGTATATACGATGTGATCCGGCATTTTAAAGCGACACAATCAGCATTCATATTAAACTTGACGAATTAACTGGAAAAAGGTACATCCTACTTCAAAAATTAGAAAATAAAGAATTAGTCTTTTTCATTTTGATTAAAAAGATGCTTTCCTCGTTGGGAGGAATTGAGGGAGGTAATTGAAATGTTTTTTCAGAGAAAGAATAATAAAAGCCTTAAAATTCAACATGTTACATCATAAATAGTGTCCCAAAAGTTGTAAATAATCAGCGTTCTAAAGGTTTGCAATTAAGCATATAACTATTGCTTTGTTAAAAAATTCCATTAGCTTTTTATTTGATTTTAACTACCTTTGCGCCTCTGTTGAGCCTATAGGTCTACGTATTATGATGAAAATCAGTAAGTTATCTCTTATTCTAATCCTTACCTTCCTTGCATTTACGGTTGCATTTTCTATCTCCAACCATGCACAGGAAGCACAACCGTCTAATCTCCCAGCTTCGCATGAAATGCAGGCTGAAAGTACTAGTACTGAATCTACCAAACCAGCTGAAAAGTTAAATGCAGGAAAGGTGATTATGGAACATATTGCGGATAGCCATGGATGGCATTTGTGGGGACACACCGAAATCCCATTGCCAGTTATTATATATAGTAAAGAGCGTGGACTAGTTACTTTTATGTCGAGTGAATTTAAGCATGGCCATATGGCTTATGAAGGATTCAAGCTTGAAGAAGGAAAAGTAGTAGCAGTAAATGAAACGGCTCCTGTTCCTGCTGAAGAAACAAGTGTAAATGAAGAAATTACTGCTGGAATGTTTGACATTTCAATCACTAAAAATGTTATGTCGTTATTTATTTCAATAGGCTTAATGCTTTTGATTTTCACAAATGTTGCTGGTGCATATACTCGTAAAAGAAAAGGCTTAGCACCAACAGGTTTACAAAATGCAATTGAACCAATAATTTTATTTGTTCGTGATGAAGTAATTAAACCTGGTATTGGCGAAAAGAAATTTGAGAAATACGTTCCTTATTTATTAACTGTTTTCTTTTTTATCTGGATTTCAAATTTAATGGGATTGATTCCTGTATTTCCAGGAGGAGCAAATCTTACAGGAAATATTGCTGTAACAATGACGCTAGCAATTTTCACTTTTATCATTGTTTCGGTAAGCGCAAATAAAGGGTATTGGTTACATATTTTCGCAATGCCAGGGGTTCCTAAACCAATTTTAATTCTGTTAACACCAATCGAAATTCTTGGAGTATTCCTTCGTCCGTTTGTATTGATGATTCGACTTTTTGCAAACATTACTGCTGGTCATATTATTGGCCTTGCGTTCTTCTGTTTGATTTTCATCTTTGGGGAGAATGGAACGGGTATCGGCTTGGCAGTATCTCCATTATCTTTAGTATTTACTGTCTTCATGACAACACTTGAGTTGTTAGTTGCATTTCTTCAGGCGTATGTTTTCACAATGCTTTCTGCCGTTTATATTGGAGCAGCAGTAGAAGAGCCACATCATGAAAAACATTAATTATTATTACTCTCAAATAGAAATTATTTAATCCTTAATACTCAATACAATGTTATCAACTCTCTTACTCGACGCAGCTACTAATGGTGCCAATATCGGAATCGGTTATGGTCTAGGTGCTGTTGGAGCAGGTCTTGCAGCTGTTGGCGCAGGTCTAGGTATCGGCCGTATCGGCGGAAGTGCTCTTGAATCAATTGCTCGTCAACCTGAAGTTGCAGGTGATATCCGTAGCAACATGATTCTTGCTGCTGCTCTCGTTGAAGGTGCTGCCTTCTTCGCGATGGTTATCGGCCTTCTTGCAATCCTTACGAAGTAATTCGTACGATTGCTCGCAAATCTATTAACCGGTGCGAAAGCGATTGGCCTAGCACCGGTTTATTTGATTCGCAAAAAAAAACAATTATTAGCTATTTATTAGCCTCTAAATAAAACTGTAAAAAATTAATTAATATGGAACTCGTTAAACCCGACTTTGGCCTCGTTTTTTGGATGACCGTATCCTTCCTGATTGTTGTTTTCTTAATGCGCAAATTTGCATGGGGACCAATCTTGTCATCATTAAAGGAACGTGAAACTTCTATTCAAGATGCATTAAATTCTGCTAAAAAAGCCAAAGAAGAAGTGGCTAATATGAAAGCAGAAAACGAACGCATTTTACAAGAAGCACGCAACGAACGTGATATTATGTTGAAGGAAGCCCGTGAAGCTAAAGATGCAATTGTTAATGAAGCACGTTCAAGAGCAACTGTTGAAGCGGATCGGTTGTTAAATATCGCTCGCGAATCAATCCAGAATGAAAAGATGGCTGCAATCACTGAATTAAAAAATCAAGTTGCAACACTTTCAATTGGCATTGCTGAAAAAGTTATTCGTGTTCAATTAGCAAACGACGAAAAACAAAAAGCTTTAGTACAAGATTTGTTAAAAGAAGTAAAGTTAAACTAACAAAAGTTTAATCGATATTAATAATTGTCGCAATACAATTTAACATTGAAATTAATCTTAAAATATTGAACCAATAAAAATGGTTGATTCAAAAGTAGCACGCAGATATGCAAAGTCACTTATCGGACTTGCACAGGAGCGTAACCTTACAGATAAAGTATATGCCGATATGGAGTTGGTGAGATCCGTTTGTGATGCAAATCGCGACTTTGTCTTAATGCTAAATAACCCTATCGTTCAAACTGATAAAAAAAACAATGTTTTAAAAGCAATTTTTGCAGGCAAAACAGATACTTTGACTACTTCTTTTATGGATATAATTACCCGTAAAGGACGTGAAGCATATCTTCCAGCTATCGCTGCCGAATTTATTAATATGTATAAATTCATAAATGGAGTTAAAACAGCATTTGTAAAAACGGCTACGCCAATGGATACAGCGTTAAGAGCTGAAATTATGGGGTTGCTAAAAAAATCACAAGGAGAAAAAGTAGAGTTAGTTGAAGAAGTAGATAAAGACCTTATAGGAGGATTCGTTCTTCGTGTAGGTGATAAACAACATGATGCAAGTGTAAGTACTAAATTACGTCAATTGAAAAATGAATTCGATGACAACTTGTACATCAAAGAAATTTAAAAAACGATTATAATATTATTAAATAACCAAAGTAATGGTAGATGTAAGACCCGATGAAGTATCAGCTATCCTGCGCCAACAGTTGGCAGGATTTAAGTCAGCTACTGAATTAGAAGAAGTAGGTACTGTACTCCAAGTTGGAGACGGTATTGCTCGTATTTACGGACTCACTCAAGTGCAGTCTGGTGAGCTTATCGAATTTGAAAACGGCCTTAAAGGGATCGTATTAAATCTCGAAGAAGATAACGTTGGAGTCGTTTTATTAGGCGCTTCAAACGATATTAAAGAAGGTGATACAGTAAAGCGTACAGGTAAAATTGCTTCTATCCGTGTTGGTGAAGGAATGCTTGGGCGAGTTGTTGACACTTTAGGAAATCCAATGGATGGTAAAGGTCCTATTACGGGTGATACGTATGAAATGCCACTTGAGCGTAAAGCTCCTGGTGTAATTTATCGTCAACCTGTTGCTGAGCCTTTGCAAACTGGGATTAAAGCAATTGATGCAATGATCCCAATTGGCCGCGGTCAACGTGAGTTAATTATTGGTGATCGTCAAACAGGAAAAACTGCTGTTGCCATCGATACAATTATTAATCAAAAAGAATTTTACGATAAAGGTAAAACTGTATATTGTATTTATGTTGCAATTGGACAGAAAGGTTCAACAGTTGCAAACATTGTAAAGACATTAGAAGAACGTGGTGCAATGCCCTACACCGTTGTTGTAGCTGCTCCAGCTTCTGATTCTGCACCAATGCAGTTTTACGCTCCAATGGCTGGCGCGTCAATCGGTGAATTTTTCCGCGATACTGGTCGTCCAGCTTTAGTTGTTTATGATGATTTGTCAAAACAAGCTGTGGCTTATCGTGAAGTTTCTTTATTACTTCGTCGTCCTCCAGGTCGTGAAGCTTATCCTGGCGATGTATTTTACTTACACAGTCGTTTATTAGAGCGTGCTGCTAAAGTAATTCAGTCGGATGACATTGCTTCGCAAATGAATGACTTGCCAGTTTCTTTAAAAGGGATGGTAAAAGGTGGAGGATCTTTAACAGCACTTCCAATTATTGAAACACAAGCAGGTGACGTATCAGCATATATTCCTACTAACGTAATTTCTATTACGGATGGTCAGATTTTCCTTGAAGCAAATTTATTCAACGCAGGTGTTCGACCAGCAATTAACGTAGGTATTTCGGTATCACGTGTTGGAGGAAATGCGCAAATTAAATCAATGAAAAAAGTTGCTGGAACATTGAAACTTGATCAAGCACAATATCGCGAATTAGAAGCGTTTTCAAAATTTGGTTCTGACTTAGATGCTGCAACAAAAGCAGTAATCGACAAAGGATCACGTAACGTTGAGATTTTGAAGCAAGGACAATATTCACCATTTCGTGTTGAAGAACAAGTTGCAATTATATATCTTGGAACAAAAGGATTATTACAAAGTGTTCCATTGCGTAAAGTTCGTGAGTTTGAAAATGATTATTTAACGCTATTAAAAGCAAGTCACGCATCAGTTCTTGAGCAATTAGGAAAAGGAGTTATCAATGATGAGGTTACATCCGTACTTGAAAAAGTTGCAAAAGATCTTTCGAAGAAATACGCTGCGTAATTCAGAATTATAAATTGAAAAGATGGCAAATTTAAAAGAGGTTCGTTTACGAATAGTATCGGTTAATAGCACCCAGCAGATCACCAAAGCAATGAAGATGGTGAGTGCGTCGAAGCTTCGTCGTGCACAAAATGCTATTACACAATTACGTCCTTATGCAAATAAATTACGTGATATTTTAGAAAATCTATCTTCTTCGATGGAAGGTTCTGATGGAAGTGTATATGCACAAGTTCGTCCTGTAAATAATATTTTAATTATTGCAATTACTTCTAATAGAGGATTAGCAGGAGCGTTTAATGCAAATATTATTCGTACAGCAAATCGTTTATTAGCGGATGAATATAGCAAGCTAAATAAGACAGGAAATGTAAAAGTGCTTTGCATTGGAAAAAAGGCAAGTGACTCTTTTAGTAAACAGAAAGATTTATATGTTGGTCATCATAATGAGATTTATAGCCATTTAAATTTTGATGCTGCTTCAGTAATTGCAACAGATGTGATGAATGATTTTAAAACTGGTAAGTTTGATAAAGTGGTTGTTATTTACAATCAATTTAAAAATGCAGCAGTTCAAATTGTACAAACAGAACAATTGTTACCATTACAACCTCCTGCTCCAAAAGCTGAAGCAAGTAAAATGTTACATGATTACACCTTCGAGCCAAGTAAAGAAGAAATCGTTTTGGATTTAATTCCAAAATCTATTAAAACTCAATTATACAAAGCGTTATTAGATTCTCATGCTTCGGAGCATGGCGCACGTATGACAGCAATGAGTAAGGCTACAGACAATGCAGGAGAATTAATTAAGGATCTTAAGCTTTCTTACAATAAAGCGCGTCAAGCGTCTATTACTAATGAGATTCTTGAAATTGTTGCTGGTGCTGAAGCCTTGAACGGATAAAAAAAAATAGTAAACATATTTTTAAGAGCCATCCCAAAAGGGTGGCTCTTTGCTTTTGTGGCAAATCCATTCACTAAAGCAATTAATTTTTTAATAAAATTTGATACATTTGATTTACCTAATCAATAAAACAATGAAAACTAAAGCCTTACTTCTACTTTTATTGTTATCACTCTTTAACAGATCGTTCGCAGCTCCAACTCCCATTACTATTGTTTTGCAAGGGAAAGATGAAGCCTGTAGTGGTGCAAATGGCGTTATTGTAATTCAGACGCTATATGGCGGAAGTGCTCCATATTCTTTTTTATGGTCGAATGGAGCGATAACTTCAAGTGTTAATACAAATTTAATAGCGGGTACATACACCATTCTTGTTACTGATGTGAATGGTGATACGGCATCTACATCATATACAATTAATGATAATCCCTTTTTAACTGGAGGGGCATTAACTTTTTTGGTGCCAGGTGCGATGAGTGGAGGCGCCCATCCATGTGGTAGTGCTTGTAATGGTATTGCTTTTTTAGACATTAACGATCTTAACGGCTCTTCTCCTTATAATTTGTATGCTTATTGTCAAACAAATCCATTAATAATTGGGGGATATAATTTTACCTATAATGCACTTACCGTTGAGAATATTTGTTCCAATGATATTTATTCAGTTCAAGTAACGGATGTTAATGGATGTACAGGAAACGTTTTACAAACAATAAACTATAGTCCAATTAGCTTTGCGTTTAATGCAACAATAAATGCTGCATGTAATAATGTTATTAATGGCTCAGTAACTTTTGATTTTTATGATTCACAATATTTTCCTTATGCTATTTCATTTACTGGTCCTTCTCCTTCGGTTTATTCTAATTTTCAAGGAACAGTTAGTGTTGGAAATTTATTGCCGGGTACTTATCAATTTACTGTAACAAACACAGTAACTACAAATCAATGCGATTCAATTTTTTCAATCGTAATTCCGAATGCAGGAACGAATTGTGGTTCCGTTAGCGGACAAGTTTATTTAGATACCATTCGTAATTGTAATTATGATTTTAATGAACCAATGTTGTCAGGAAGATTAATCGAATTTACTCCTGGCAATTATTTTGCTACATCCGACAATTCTGGAAATTACACTGCACAATTACCTTACGGAACCTATACAGCAAGTACTGTTTCTGTTTCAAATTATTATTCTGTTTGCAATAGTTCGGGTATTGTAGTAAGTACATTAAATAATACAATTACAAATGTAAATCTTGCTGATTCAACTAATGTTGGGCTTGATGTTTCGGTTGGGTTGTTCAATTCAACAATTCGTCCAGGTTTTAATTTTTCATTGTATGTATCAGAGAAAAATCTTGGATATATTTTATGTGGTAATTCAACAGTAAGTGTAGTATTCCCAAGTAATTTAACATTTGTTTCATCTACTTTGCCATATACTCTTGTCGGAAACAACGAAATTATTTTAGATTTTGGAGCCATTAATTCATTTCAAACTAATACTGCTGAAATCGTATTTACAACGCCTCCTGATCCAAATTTGATAGGAACATTTTTTGGTTTTAATGCAACTTTAACAACAGGATGTAATGAAAATTATATTGTAAATAATTATTCAAATATCAATCCGATGATAAGAGGTAGTTATGATCCTAATGAGAAATATTCAGAAACAAATTTTGGCGGATCTAATATAGTATTAGTTGATATTAATTCGATAATTCGTTATACCGTACGTTTTCAAAATACAGGAACTGATACCGCATTTAATATTGTTGTAATTGACACACTGGATGCAAACCTAAACGTTGCTTCTATAGAATTGATTGGGGCATCACATCCCTATCATTGGGAACTAACGGGCCAAAACATTCTTAAAGTTTATTTTGATAATATTTTGTTGCCAGATAGTAATACAAACGAGGCGGCTAGTCATGGTGTGTTTAGTTACAAAATATTAACGAAAGATGTTTCGCAAATTCCAGCATTCCCTAGTTACGTTTACAACAAAGCAGATATTTATTTTGATTTTAATCCACCCATTACCACGAATACAACTACCAACGTTCTTGAAATTTCTGTTGGCCTAAATGAACAAAATAAAGAAAGCTCATTCCATATTTATCCAAATCCTGTAAGTAAAACTGTAACAATAAATGTTGATGAATCACTAAGTATTTTCAGCATTCGAATACTCGATATGCAAGGACGCGTAGTACGAAAAAGTAATCAAACCGGAAAAAATGTTTCGTTAGATATTGCTACTATCCAATCAGGAATTTATTTAATCGAAGTTGATGTGAAAGATGCAAAAGGCATCGTGAATCATTTAACTCCACAGAGGATTTTAAAGAATTAAAAATTACAGAAATCAATGTGCTAATTTGCCAATGAAAATAAATTAAAATACAGCTCACTACGAATTACAGAGGGTTCTAATTAAGAATTTAATTACGAAGCGCTATAATTTCCATGCATATAAATGTGTGCGGCTGGGGTCAAGCGCAAGAGCGAACTATCAATGGGTTAACCGAAGGAGAAAAATAGAAACCACTGCCATTTATTTTTCACTTAATAGCGATAGAAATTTGAACACTGTTAAATTGATAGTTTGTTACGCTTGTGCCTTTTTCTTTGGTTCGTTTCTTTTGGGCAAGCAAAAGGAATGAACAAACATAATAGGAACACGTAAACTAAATTTTATTGATTAACTTTTAAGTATGAAAAATACTTTCTCTGTAATAATTTATGGTATATTAGAACCCTTTCACCCACTCACGACGTGTTAACATTTTAGCAATCGTAATCTTTTCGTAAGACTCTGAAATAATTTAAATCCCGATAGCTATAGTGAAACGAATTACGAAAAATTACCAATCACTTCAAACTTAAACCCCTTTTCACTGTAATATTCTAAAACTTTAGGGAGTGCATACAGCATGTTTTCGCTTGCTTTAATGCTATCGTGAAAAACGATGATGGAACCTTTTTTTGTATGTCTTATAACATTATTGTAAACAGTTTCTTTAGAGATATTTTTATCAAAATCGTAGCTAATTACATTCCATAAGATAATACGATATTTCTTTTTTAATACGAATAAGGTTTGTTGTTTTAGTTTGCCATACGGTGGACGAAATAATTTCGAATCAATATATTTTGATGCTTCTTCAACATCTTTTAAATAAAGACTTGATTTTACTTTCCAATTATTGTAGTGATGAAAAGTATGATTCCCTATTGTATGTCCGTTTTGCAATATTGATTTATATACTTCAGGATTTTTTTTTACGTTTTCGCCGATGCAAAAAAAAGTTGCTTTCGCATTGTATTGTTTGAGCATTTCAAGAACTTTCGGCGTTACTTCGGGAGCAGGACCATCGTCAAATGTTAAATACACTATTTTTTCCTTAGTAGGGAGATTCCAAACTACACCAGGATATAGAAAGCGAACTAATAGTGGCGGTCTTACCATGTTACGAAGATAGGTTGTTATGCCTATATAATTAAAACGGGGGGTTCTGTTTCCAGAACCCCCCGTTTTAATGCTTAATTTATTTTCTATTAGCGGAAATCTCCACCATAATTATCTTCTAGTTTCTTAAAGCGAGGTTCTAGTTGCTTCACAATTGCATCTTGTTTCGCTTCTTTCGCCATTCTTATCAATTCATTAAACACAGCCATCGATTGGTTTTTATCGCGCTCAATAAATTTCATGTATTCAGTTCCTTTAAGAGAGAAATAATATTTCAAATCATCTTCACAAATATCAGCCATACGCATAGTAATTTTATTTGCAGTTTCTATAGCATGCTTCTGACGTTGTTCAGGTAATTCAACTGAGCTGGTTGTTAATGTACCTTCAGGCGTAATCATTTGCTTTCCTCTAGCAGCAGAATAATACATCTCAATAGGACGTAACATCATCACATTATAAGGAACTGTTTTATCAGGCATCATATCATTCATATGATCTAATGCACTAATGGCAGAATCTCTTTTTCCATCATCAATTAATGATTCCGCTAAACGAGCGAAATTATTTCTGAAGTTCATGGTCATGTTAAGGTTGTTCTGATCTAAATAAACATCTTCACGATTCATATTTCCCCAAACAAATTTGTTCATCATGTTATTATACATGTTTTTATTATCAACTCTTCCAGTTTGACTGTTAGGGTCTGAATTTGTTTTGATAGGAACCAAACGATAAGCAAGTCCTTCTAATTGGAAATAAGGCTCAAGATTCAAATAACTATCATTACCAACAGTAACAGCAAAATAGATTGGTCGTTTCCAATTGTTAGTTGCTATTAAATCAAGGATCATTAAATCAGCTTTCATCAAATATGTTTTGTCAACTTCCCAAGCTAAGGTGTCAACAATTTTTGAAGCATCTTCTGCACGAACTGTTCCTGATTTTATTACCGCATCCTTATCAATTTTCATAAAGAATTTTTTGGTTGGGAAATAGTTCAACTCCGATCCTGATTGAGTTTTAACTCTATAATCACTTCCATCATTACCAATAAAATCAATCACATCTTTTAAGTCAGTATATCCAGGAACCTGACGATCATAAAAGGGAACATAGTCACGTGTACCTTGTATGTATTTATCATGCGTTAGGCTAAAAGGAACAGGGTCACTTTGGTAAGCTTTTCTTTTCATTTGATCAATATACCAATCCGTATTTAAAAGACTTAAATTAATAATACGAACATCAGTTCTAACACCTTCTACATCTTGTGCATACCAAAGAGGGAATGTATCATTATCACCATTTGTAAAGATGATTGCATTAGGCGCACAACTTTGTAAATAGTTCCAAGCAAAGTCGCGTGAAGTATAACGATGTGAACGATTATGATCATCAAATCCATCTTTTGCCATCACGGCAGGTACAGCGATTAAGCATAAACCAGTTGCTAAACTTGCTGCTGCAGATGCAGGAACTTTTTTTCTAAGGCTTTCATAGATTGCTAATACGCCTAATCCAATCCAAATTGCAAATGCATAGAACGAAGCGGCATAAGCATAATCTCGTTCACGAGGCTGATAAGGTGTTTGGTTAAGATATATAACGATAGCCATTCCTGTAAAGAAGAATAATAACATTACTGTCCAAGCATCTTTATTATCACGTTTATAATGCCAAACAACTCCGATGATGCCCAGAATTAATGGAAGAAAATAAAAGCAATTTCTTGCTTTATTATCAGTCATACTTTTTGGTAATTGATCTTGAGGACCAAGTCGCATTTCATCAATAAACTTAATACCACTAATCCAATTTCCTTTGGTAATACTTCCATGTCCTTGAATATCATTTTGACGGCCAACAAAATTCCACATGAAATAACGCAAGTACATATGAATTACTTGATAGTTCCAGAAGAACTTTAAGTTTTGTGCAAAGGTTGGTTTGTCATCTCCTTTTATACCAGCCCAATCTTTATATCCTTGAATATGATTATCCTGCGAGCTATACATACGAGGGAAGAAAGTACTTCCAGCAGGATCGTAAAGCGGACTAATTTTTTTCGTTGTCGGTTTATATTTACTTCCTTCTACAACGTATTGCATAGCACCTTCTTCTAAATCAGTTTGGCGTGTGTTATAATATTGACCATAAAATAGTGGCCTGTCGCCATACTGCTCACGGTTGATATAACTTAGTAAGTTGAATGCTTGTTCAGGATCATTTTCATCCATTGGAGGATTCGCTGAAGAACGTACAACAATCATTGTGTAAGAAGAATATCCTAATAAGATAAAAGCAAAGCATAATAATCCGAGATTTAAAAGTGGTTTATTTTGTTTAGTAGAATAAAACAATCCATAAATAGTTCCACCAATAATTAATGCTAAGAAGAATACGAACCCTGACCAAAAAGGCATCCCTAAAGAATTCACAAAAAACAAATCAAATTTTGACGCGATACTTACAAGTTCTGAAATAATTCCAAACTGTATAACACCAAGAATTAATACCCCAGCAAATGCAGTTTTAATTACTCCAAATTTCGTTACTTTAAATTTACGGAAATAATAAAGAAATGCAAGAGCAGGAATAGTAAGTAAATTCAGTAAGTGAATTCCAATTGATAATCCCATAAGATATGCGATTAGGATAATCCATCTATCCCCGTGCTTTTCATCTGCAACAGATTCCCATTTGAACATTGCCCAAAATACAATAGCAGTGAAAAAAGAAGAAGAAGCATATACTTCACCTTCAACAGCGGAGAACCAGAATGAATCAGAGAAAGTATAAGCAAGAGCACCAACAGCACCAGCGCCCATAATTGCTATAATTTGATCAGTTGCAATTTCTTTTCCTTTGCCAACAACCTTTTTTGCTAATGCTGTAATTGTCCAGAACATGAACAGGATCGTTAATGAACTCATTAAAGCCGAAAGAACATTGATTAATATTGAAACGTTTTTCACATTTCCGCCTGCCAAAAGACTGAAGATCCTTCCAAGCATTAAAAACAAAGGGGCTCCTGGAGGATGGCCTACTTGAAGTTTAAACGAAGAGGCGATAAACTCGCCGCAATCCCAAAAACTTCCTGTTGGTTCGATGGTGCTGATGTAAACATAAGAGGCGATTACAAAAATTATCCAGCCGCAAATGTTATTAATACTTTTGTATTGTTTCATAATTAATGATAGTCCTGGCGAAATTATAAATTATTTGCCTCCTTGGATGTTTTTAAAGAGTAGCTTCATCTGAAATCCTGATATATTATCACTTTTTGCCGTTTATTGGCCTTATTTGTTGAGCCCTTTTGCGAAGAAAACGTCTTTTAACTAGACCTAGTTCAAATGAAAAAATTTAAAGTAAATAATTATTGAAAGAATTGCCCAAACATTTTTCCTGTTTTAACGATTTAGCAACGTAGAAATGACTTTAATATAATTTTTAGATAAGAAATTTGTGATCGAAAAAAAACGATGAAGCCAACATCATTAATTTTTAATAAAAACGCTGAAAAAGCAACCTTTTGCCCAAAATGTGGTAATGAAATGGATAAAATAGCGTTAAATAGACATGATATAAGACTAAATCGTATTACTTTAGGGATATTAAAAGCGGAGAGATTTTTGTGTTTTGGCTGTTTTTGGGCAGAAAAGAGATTTAATGGAATTAAAAGCAAAAGAAACGCTATCAATTTAATAAGGTTGTGTTCCTGATTTTATTTAAATTATAGTAATAATTCCAGTTTTAGGAGTAAATTTGTATCCCTCATTAAATAAACCGTCCTTGACCGGACACAACCAATACCAAATGAAAAAAATCTTTACTCTATTAACACTTGCCTTGCTTGCATTCGGCGCAAAGGCACAAATTAACACTTTCCCTAATAATCAAGGCTTTGAAGCAGCTTTCGATACAGGGTTTAATGTAATGTTTATCCCAAATTGGGTAGGTAGTTACGTAAGACCAGGTGTTGCAACGCAAAGAATTTTTTCTGATTCAGTTAATTTTCGTTCTGGGGCTGCTGCATTAGCTGCGATACCAACATCAACAACTCCTGACACATTGGTTGTAAATTTAGATTTAAGCACAAGTGCAAATCTTACAATGAGTTTATATGCACGAGCAGAAATTAATGGAACAGGAACACGTTCAGCAGTTGCTTATGCCAGTACTTCAATTGATGGTGGTGTAACTTATGGGGCAGCTACTCAAATTGGAGATAGTGTCATCTTTGCAAATACAACTGGGCAGTCTTATAACTTATATACTTATCCATTCGCTGCGAATACTAATAATCAACAAAATGTTCGTTTAAGAATGATTATTTCTCGTGGTGCAGGATTGGGATCAGGAACTGCTGCACGTTTTTTAATGGATGATGTAACGTTTACCTCATCAACGGTTGACGTGTTTCCTCCAACTGCAATAGTTGCTGTTGCAAATTCTACAAGCACAGTTGAAGTTACATTCTCTGAGGCCGTAAATGCTTCAGCTACAAACACGGCAAATTATACAGGAATTTCTGGTTTATCATCTATTGTATTAAATGGAACCAATGATAAAGCAACGTTAACGTTTTCACCAGCACTTGTAGAAGGAAACTTTTATACATTAAACGTAACTTCTGTTGCTGATTTAGCTGGAAACGTAATGGTTGGAAGTTCTAATTTCCCAATTGTTTTTAATGATAATACAGGTAATGTTAAAATTACTGAAATCAATTATAATGATCCAGGTGCAGGTATTGATTCTCTTGAATTCTTAGAAATAAAAAACTTAGATGCTAATGCAATTAATATTGGTGGATGGAAATTTAATTCTGGCATTACTTATACTTTTCCATCTGGATCTCAAATTCAAGGCGGACAATATTTAGTGTTTGCTCGTTTCCCTGCCGCTATTCAAACGGTTTATGGTAAAACTTCTACTGCATGGGATGCAAATCAAGCATTAAATAATACTGGTGGAGAAACGATTACTCTTGCTAATGCATCAAATGTTACAATCAACACAGTTACGTATAACAATGCAGCCCCATGGGATACAACTGCAAATGGTTTAGGTCATTCGTTAGTTCTTTGTGATGAAAATGCTGATAATAGTCAATCAGGAAATTGGACAGGATCATTAGATCTTGTCGGGACATATATTGGATTAAATATTTATGGAACTCCAGGTGGTCCATGTATTACTGTTGGTATCAATGAAGTTAAATCAAATGATTTCGCTTTATCGGCATATCCAAACCCAACTGCTGATCAAGTTAATGTTATTTTCAATTCTGCAACTAGTGGAAATTACAATTTGAAAATCGTTGACTTAACAGGACGCGTATTAAATGTTGTTACCGGTAATGCAGTTTTCGGAAAAAATCATGTTAACATGAATGCTTCAACTTTAGCATCTGGAGTATATTTAATCGTTGTTGAAAGTGCTGATGGAAAAAGTCAGTTACGTTTCATGAAAAAATAATTAATTAAAACCCAAAAACCCTGAAGTGTGTGCATTTGCACTCTACTTCAGGGTTTTTTATTGAAGTAACAAATCATTAATTTCTATTAGTGATAAATAGGGTCGTATTACACGATCAGATTTTGTAGCTGCTATTTTATCAATGCGATTACGTTTCACATGATACCACAACTGTATGTGATACCCTTGTAGGTGATACAGATTTACACGATACTGTTTGTTTTGTCGTACCATCATAAAAGTAGCATGATGCCAAACATGCCAGGCTTTTTCATCGAAATTGAGTTGGTTAAATAACTCGTCTGAGGGAATTTCTTTTGTCATATTTTTTCGTTCAACTCACGCAAAATAGTATCGGAACATCACCAACTACCACTCTAATTTGGCGAATAGATCAAAAATCAAGGCTAAACGAACGAAATCACTTACAAATCAAAAATTAAGTAATAAGATAACTCATTAATAAAAGAGTAGCATCTGCATTACAAAGGAATATTACCATGCTTTTTCTTAGGCAACTTAGCAACTTTGTTTTCCAGCATCTCAAAAGCTTTAATTAATTTGATACGCGTAACATCAGGTGTAATTACTTCATCAACATAACCGCGTTCTGCTGCACGATAAGGATTAGCAAAATGTGCTACGTATTCTTCCTCTTTCTCTCTAAGTTTAGCAGCAGGATCTTTTGCTTTCGCTATTTCATTTTTAAAAATAATTTCAGCAGCACCACGAGCACCCATCACCGCAATCTCAGCAGAGGGCCAAGCATAATTCATATCAGCACCAATATGCTTCGAGTTCATCACATCATAAGCGCCACCATAAGCCTTGCGTGTAATCACTGTAATGCGTGGAACTGTTGCTTCGCTAAATGCATATAATAACTTAGCTCCATTGGTAATTATTCCATGCCATTCTTGATCAGTACCCGGTAAAAAACCAGGAACATCTTCTAATACAAGCAATGGAATATTAAAGCAATCGCAGAAGCGCACAAAACGAGCAGCCTTTGTGGAGGAATTAATATCAAGTACGCCCGCCAAAAATGCAGGTTGATTAGCAACAATACCAATTGATCTTCCCGCTAATCGTGCAAAGCCAACAACAATATTTTCTGCAAAGTTTTTATGTACTTCACAAAATCCTTGATCCCCTTCATCAATAACCTCATAAATTACTTCACGGATATCATAAGGCTGATTAGGGTTTTCAGGAATAATTTTATTTAACTGCGGACGAAGTTCATTGCCAGCTTGGTACGGACGACGAGGAGCCGTCTCTTCGCAATTAGAAGGCATGTGGCTTAGTAAACGCTTCACATTTTGAATACACTCTATTTCATTAGCACAAGCAAAATGGGTAACACCCGATTTACTGCTATGAGTATATGCCCCGCCTAATTCTTCACTCGTAACTTCCTCATGCGTAACAGTTTTCACAACATTCGGACCTGTAACAAACATATAACTGGTTTTTTCGACCATCAGGATAAAGTCGGTAATTGCTGGAGAATAAACCGCTCCACCAGCACATGGTCCCATGATTGCAGAAATTTGTGGGATCACTCCCGATGCACGTGTGTTCTTGTAAAAGATATCAGCATAGCCACCTAAAGAAACTACGCCTTCTTGAATTCGAGCGCCACCAGAGTCGTTTAAACCAATAACGGGAGCCCCATTTTCCATCGCCAAATCCATAATACGACAAATCTTCTCTGCATGTGATTCAGATAAGGAGCCACCAAAAACGGTAAAGTCTTGAGCAAAAACATAAACTAATCTACCATCAACACGACCGTATCCAGTTACAACGCCATCACCTAAATATTTCTCTTTATCGAGACCGAATTCTGATGAACGATGAGTAACAAACATGCCTATTTCTTCAAAGCTACCTTCGTCAAGTAAAAAATGTAAACGCTCACGCGCTGTAAGCTTTCCTTTTTTATGTTGTGATGCAATACGTGCTTCTCCACCACCTAATTGTGCAGTAGCAATATTTTGATCAAGGGTCTTTAGTTTTTCATTCATAAATTAAAGGTAAACGGTAATGTGAAACGTTTCTGCAAAAATGCAAATCTCTTAGCCGTTATCAAAACATCTTTTGCAAATTGATCAATCATTTCTGTATTAACTGTCAGAATAAGCCATAAAAAAACCGATAACAAAAGATTTGTTATCGGAGGTATAAATTATTAAACGTTTTTACCAACCTAGAATATTTATCCCAAATTGAAATGGATGCAAAACCGGACCACGATCTTTTCTAAATAATTCAGTTAATGTACAAACTTCAGGGGTGTAACGAGGGGGGTGGAGTATTTTAGAACTGCAAGTTCGCTCCGATAGCAAATGCGTCAAGTGAGTTTTTCACTTTTACATCTACATCAAGAGGTTGTGCATTTAATGCTTTTATTGTTTGGGTGTTGTAAAAAGTGTGCATATAACCACATGTTAATGTTACCGATTTTCCTGCTTTATAAGAGAATCCTGTGTTTAAATTATAGTTGTCTTCTGCTGCAACTTCATAAGCTCCAAGTTTAGTGTAATATCCGTTGTGATCTGCATATTGATTATCAGCATATCCACCACCTACGCTCCATAAAAATTTAGGAGTAGCATTAAAGGTGATACCAAAATTATATGCAACCGCATTACCTGCTAAGTCTGACCATTTTTTCTCGTCCGTTACAACAGTTGAGTTCGACCAGTTTGCTTGTTTCTGAAAATAATAATTTACATCAGCATAAACTTTAACCGTAGAACTAGCAGAATATGCACCACCCCAAGCTAAAACTGCTGGTAAATCACGACGACTTTTTGCTCCGTTTGTTGTAGCACCAAAATCATTCGTTTTTGTTGTTGTTTCAAAATCTAATTTAACAGCTGTTTCATAACGAAGTGTCATATCAAATTTGGGAGTTGCTTTAAACATAGTACTTAACACAGCGCCATAGCTTGAAGCGTTATCAGAAGTGTTTAATGAAAATTCTACATCTTGTAATCCGAATGGTGATTGAGTTAATGTCATTCCTGCTTGGGTTTTATTGGTAGCATTAATAAATCGTCCTGCAACAGCAAATGATAAACGATCATTAACTGCATAAGCAGTACCTATAGTAGATGTTAAATATACCGAGCTAGCTTTTAAGTGTTGATTTTCAATTGCACCATACGCGCCTTGTGCTTGCATCAAAAGTTGTAATGCAATTAGGTCGGTATTAATTGATCCATTAGGATAATTTGCGGTTGCACCACCACCACTAATAAAGATGCCAGTGAATAATGCCCACTGATCTTTTTTGTAAGAAGCATAAAGGTTTGGAATAAATGCATCAACCCCATCTTGCTGAAAACTTTGTTCACCAGCTCCAAGACCTAGATCATAAGTATGAGTTGGTTTACGAAAAAGTGATTGGTTCCCAAGGTTGATAGTAAAACCATTATTTAGTCGTACTAATCCTGCTGGATTGTAAACAACAATATCTCCTGCATCGGTAGCTGCATTTCTCGCTGGAGTACGCATCCACTCAGCACTTGAATTGATTAAATTATCAAGCTGTGCATATGCACCTTGAGTAATAAATAATATTGCTATAGCCGCAATTATTCTAACTTGTTTCATGTCGGTCTCTTTATTTTCCGTACATTTTACGTAAGTTTCGAAAAGAGGTTACATTTTAGCTTTGTAAAGAGGATAAAATCAATGTGCTTCGAGCCAGTTTTTACCAACTCCAATTTCTACTTCAACAGGGACTGATAGTGATAAAGCAGTTCTCATCTTTTCTTCAATCAGCGGACGAACAATTTCAAGCTCATCTTTATGCACATCAAAAACCAATTCATCATGAACTTGTAACAACATTCGCGTACGTAAATTTTGTTCATTCAAAGCTTGATGAATATTAATCATTGCAATTTTAATCATATCCGCTGCCGAACCTTGAATTGGTGCATTGATTGCATTACGTTCCGCAAAACCACGAACAGTTGCGTTGTTGCTATTTATATCACGCAAGTTTCTACGACGACCTAATACAGTTTCAACAAACCCTTTTTCACGAGCTTGTTCAATTGAACTATCCATGAAATCTTTTATCAATGGATACTTAATAAAATATTGCTCAATGATGGAAGCTGCTTCTCTACGAGGTATATTTAATCGTTCAGAAAGTCCGAAGGCGGAAATACCATATATAATTCCAAAGTTCACCATCTTCGCTTTTCGGCGCATATCCGAATTTACATCATCTAATTCAACTCCAAAAACTTTAGCTGCTGTTGCGGAATGTACATCTTGTCCGTTGTTAAATGCTTCTAACAAACCAGGATCTTTGCATAACTCCGCCATGATGCGCAATTCAATTTGGGAATAATCGGCAGAGAGTAAAAGATAATCCTCGTTACGAGCAACAAATGCTTTTCTTACTTCTCTCCCTCGTATCGTACGAATTGGAATGTTTTGAAGATTTGGATTATCAGAACTCAAACGACCAGTAACAGCTACGACTTGATTATACGAAGTATGAATTCTTCCAGTGCGTGGATTTACTAATTGAGGTAACGCATCTACATACGTGCTTTTTAATTTTACAAGCTCACGATAATCTAATATTTTATCTACGATTTCATGTTTGCCACTAAGTTTTGATAATACATCTTCACTTGTAGCATATTGTCCTGTTTTTGTTTTCTTAGGTTTTTCATCAATCTTTAAAATTTCAAATAAAATATCTCCAACTTGTTTTGGTGACGAAACATTAAATTTTGTACCGGCTAATTGTTGTATTTCACTTTCAATGGTAATGATATCAGTTTCTAGTACTTTACTAAAATCATTTAATACAGGAATATCTAATTTAATTCCTTCGCGTTCCATTGCACCAAGTACCGTAATGAGAGGGACTTCAACTTGATTAAAAAGTTTTTCTGTTAATGATTCTTTTAAAAGCGGTTCAAACTTTTGTTTTAATTGTAAAGTAACATCAGTATCTTCAGCTGCATATTCACTAATTAAATCAATAGCAACCGATCTCATTGTTTGTTGATCTTTTCCTTTTTTACCAATTAATGTTTCAATCGAAACGGGGGAATAATTAAGATACGTTTCAGATAATACGGTCATATTATGACGCATCTCTGGTTGTATCAAATAATGGGCTACCATCGTATCAAATAAAGGACCTTTAATTGCAATGTTATACCAATGCAAAACATTCATATCGTACTTAATGTTCTGACCAATTTTTAGGATTTTTTCACTCTCATAAACAGGTTTAAATTCCTGTAAAATACTTAATGCTTCATCATAATTTTCTGGTATCGGAATATACCATCCTTCATGAACATTAATTGAAAACGAAAGTCCAACCAGCTCCACTTGATTTGCATCTAACCCTGTTGTTTCTGTATCAAAACTTACTTCTTTTTGTTGGAGTAATAATTCAATTAATTTCTTTCGATCATCAGCAGTAGCGATGGTTACATAAATATGTTGTACATCAGCTATTGTTTTAAAAGTTACAGCTACTTCTTCTTGACCATCTGTAATTTTTATTGCACTTTCAGTCGATGCTATACCAAACATATCCATTTGTCCTTGTGGATTAATTGCAGCAACTGAAGCTGGTAATTCTTCACCAAGAATTGTAATTGCTAATCTTCTAAATTCTAGTTCTTGTAAAATTTCTTTTAACGCTTCACGGTTTGGTTCCTTATGCCTTAAGTCTTCTTCAATAAAAGGAACAGGAACATCACGATGAATTGTTGCAAGCTGTTTTGATAAAATTGCAAGATCTTTATTAAGCTCTACTTTTTCTTTTAATTTTCCTTTTAACTGATCAGTATTCGCTAAAAGATTTTCTACACTTCCGAATTGTTGAATGAGTGTCATTGCTGTTTTTTCTCCAACACCTGGTATTCCGGGAATATTATCAGAAGCATCGCCCATTAAGCCAAGGATATCAATTACCTGAATAGGTCGTTCAATCCCATATCGCTCACATACCTCTTTAATACCAAGTTTTTCGGCCCCATTTCCTGCTCTTGATGGTCGATACATGTAAACATGTTCAGTAACCATTTGCATATAATCCTTATCAGGAGTCATCATATAGGTCTCGAAACCAGCTTCTTCTGCCTTTATAGAAAATGTCCCGATTATATCATCGGCTTCATAGCCATCTAGTTCTATTACAGGAATATTAAACGCTTCTATTAATTGTTTTACATAAGGAATAGCTTTGGCAAGATCCTCAGGAATTGCTTCTCGATGAGCCTTATAATCACTAAAGGCATCATGACGATGAGTTGGTGCTGCGGTGTCAAATACTACTGCAATATGTGTAGGTTGTTCTTTTTTAAGGACTTCAAGAAGGGTATTTATAAATCCAAACATGGCAGAGGTGTTAAGTCCTTTAGAGTTAACCCTATGATTGGTACTAAAGGCAAAATAGGCTCTATAAACAAGAGCCATTGCATCAAGTAGAAATAGTTTTTTTGTCGGTGTAGACATGTTTTATGCTTTTACCGCAAAGCGGCATTGATTAATATTAGGAGAGCCCGAAATTATTGCAATTTTGCTGTGTTATCTTTGTTCTTAAAGAATAAAAATATTACAAATATGTACCTCGAGGAGTTAAGAGAATATTGTATCGCTAAAAAAGGGGTTGTGGAGAGCCTTCCTTTTGATGATAATGTTCTAGTTTTTAAAGTGATGGGGAAGATTTTCGCACTTACAAGCATTTCTTCAGGTGATAGGGTAAACTTAAAATGTGATCCAGCCTATGCTATGGAGTTACGAGAGCAATATCCTGAAATTCAACCTGGGTTTCACATGAACAAGAAGCATTGGAACACCGTTTTATTGAATGAAAGTCTTGATCACAAAATCATATACGAACTAATCGACCATAGCTATGATCTTGTTGCTGCATCATTACCCAAAAAGGATCAAATAGTACACGCTGGGTTATAAATCAAACAAAAAATTGATTGGATCGTTTTTTACCTGTAATATTCATGTGCTTTATGGATATTTGCACTCGGAAACGGAATCGTTAATTACAGGAACTTAATTTTAACGAATATTTTATGTGATTTCGAGAAGATTTTATTAAAAAATTAGGAATTAAATTATGAAAAAAATAGCAGGTTATTTCCTTCAAGGATTACTTTTCGTGGTGCCAACAGTTGTAACTTTTTATATCGTTTATATGTCTGTTATTTGGTTGGATAATTTATTACCAATTAAAGTTTCATTGCCTTTGCCGGGTTTTGAAGGGTCGAAATTACCAGGCCTTGGAATATTGCTTATTGTATTTGTAATCAGTATATTAGGGTATATAGGAACTCGTTTTGTACGGAATCCTTTTTTCGTAATGTTTGAGGCAATTATAGAGCGAACTCCATTATTGAAAATAATTTATAGTTCAGTAAAAGATTTGATTGAAGCCTTTGTAGGGGAGAAAAAACGATTTAATCAACCAGTTTTAGTAACTGTAAACAATAATCCGGTTGTTCAACGAATTGGGTTTATTACGGAAAATGATCTCTCTGATTTAGGACTTCCTAAAAATAAGATGGCTGTATATTTACCTTTTTCATATGGCTTTAATGGTCAACTAGTAATTGTTGAATCGGATAATGTTTTTAAATTGGATGCTTCAGGTACCGAAATGATGAAGTTCATAATTTCGGGTGGAGTTACAGAGATCAACGATCATCCACTTTCTAAACCATAAAAATAGTATGAGAAAATACTTCTTACTTATATATTTATTAATACCTACTTCATTTTTGTTTGCACAGAAAGTGAAAGTGGAAAACAATATTGAAAATATTGGGAATGGATATAACGCTGCTTTTAAAGTAACTCTTCCATATACTGACCTTAAATCAGCAACAAAAAAATGGACTACCTTTTTAAAAGATAACCATGGAAAAGTGAAAACATCAAAAAGCGGTATCAAAGCACAAAACATGGTAATAAATGGGATGAGTAGTGATTCAATAACTGTTTATTCTCGCATTACTGAAATGGATAGTAGTTGTTTACTCATTGCTGCATTTCAGAAAAAGGGAACTTTTATAGGTCCAGAAACTGATGCCCCAAATACAGAAGTGCTTACAAAGTTATTAAACGATATTGGTAAAAAATTAGCACTTGAAGGAATAGAAACAAGATCAAAAATTGCTACGAGTATTCTTAATTTAAAATTAAAAGAAAAGAGTGAACTTACTAAAGCAAATCAAAGTAGGGTTTCGGATAATGAGAAAAGGAGAAAAGAAATTCTTAAAAATGAAACAGCAATTTCTAATGATTCATTAAGGGTCGAAGTATTGAAAAAAGAAATTACTTCACAAAAGTCATTGCTAGAAGCAATCAAATTAAAAACAAAAGAGATAGAATAAATATGATGACGAATTCTGATACAGTTTTGGTGTTAGGATCTGCAGGACAGATTGGCACTGACTTAGTTTACACACTTCGTGAACAATTAGGCGGAAGTCGTGTAATTGCTGCTGATGTTAAGGATCAACAAGGTTATTTGAGAGAGTCGGGACCATTTTATATTCTTGATGTACTTGATAAAAATGCTGTTGCAGATATTATCAATAAGCATAAGGTTACGAGAGTATATTTACTAGCCGCATTATTAAGTGCAACTGCCGAACAGAAAATGAAGTCAGCATGGAACCTGAATATGGAAGGTCTCTTTACTATTTTGGATATCGCAAAAGAGAAAAAAGAAATTCGAATTTTCTGGCCAAGTAGCATCGCTGTTTTCGGACCAACAACTCCTAGGGTTTTAACACCACAGTTCACAGTGATGGAACCAACTACTGTTTACGGAATCAGTAAACAAGCAGGTGAAAGATGGTGCGAATATTATCATGCAAAGTTTGGAGTAGATGTAAGAAGCATTCGATATCCAGGATTAATAAGTTATAAAGCATTCCCTGGTGGAGGAACTACTGATTATGCAGTTGATATTTATCACCAAGCACTTGATAAAGGGAATTATACTTGCTTTCTGGATGAAAATACTGCATTACCAATGATGTATATGCCAGATGCAATTAGAGCAACTTTGGAATTAATGGAAGCATCAGATGAAGAAATAAAAATTAGAAGTAGTTATAATTTAGGAGGAATGAGTTTTACTCCTAAACAAATTGCAGTTGAGATTAAAAGACATATTCCTGATTTTACAATTAATTATGAGCCAGATTTCCGTCAACAAATTGCTGACTCTTGGCCTCAATCAATTGATGATTCACGTGCACAAAGTGACTGGGGTTGGAAACAAGAATTTGATTTAGTAAGTATGACAAAAGATATGCTAACACATCTTAAAGAAGCAAGGCAGCTCGCTTAAAATATATTTATCAATTTAATTCATATTTTAAAAATACATTTTCATTTAGTAAAATATTATGCAACATCCGCTACATATTACCAATTCGCTTTCTCGTCAGAAAGAGCAATTTATCCCATTAAATGCACCACTTGTAGGGTTGTATGTTTGCGGACCAACGGTTTATGGAGAGGCGCATCTAGGCCATGCAAGACCGTATATAACTTTTGATATTTTAAATCGCTATTTACTTCATCTAGGATATAAAGTTCGATATGTACGTAACATTACCGATGTTGGTCATTTAGTAGATGATGCTGATCAAGGGGAGGATAAGATCGCTAAAAAAGCTCGTCTTGAACTGTTGGAACCAATGGAAGTAGTAGAGTTATATACTACAAGTTTTCATGATTCTATGCGATCATTAAACATATTGCCACCAAGTATTGAACCTCGTGCCTCTGGTCACATCATCGAGCAAATAAAAATGATCGAAGAAATCATTACCAATGGTTTTGCTTATGAATCTAATGGATCGGTTTATTTTGATGTTATAAAATACAGTGCAACTCACGATTACGGAAAACTCTCTGGTCGTATAATTGAAGATTTAATAGCCGGAGCTGGAAATGAAAAGCGTGTTTTAGAAGGACAAGATGAAAAGCAAAATCCTGCCGACTTTGCGCTATGGAAGAAAGCTTCTCCTGAGCATATCATGAGGTGGCCTTCGCCATGGAGTGATGGGTTTCCGGGCTGGCATATTGAATGTTCGGCAATGAGCAAAAAATATTTAGGAGAAAATTTTGATATTCATGGTGGAGGAATGGATTTATTGTTTCCGCATCATGAAAGTGAGATAGCTCAATCAAAAGGAAGTTGTGGGAAATCCCCAGTACGTTATTGGATGCATAATAATATGATCACCATTAATGGACAAAAGATGGGAAAATCATTAGGAAATTTTATTAATCTTAAACAACTTTTTGAAGGAAATCATAAACTATTAGTGCAAGCATACAGTCCTATGGCAATTCGCTTTTTTATATTACAAGCACATTATCGTAGTACTCTTGATTTTTCTAATGAAGGATTGCAAGCAGCTGAGAAAGGGTTTAATCGCTTAATAGCTGCGTTAGATTTGTTGCCATCACTAAAGGCTTCAAAAGAATCAAGTTATGATGTAACTGCTTTTAAGGCTAAATGTTATAATGCAATTAATGACGATATGAATACTGCAATCGTCATTTCTCATTTATTTGATGCTGCAAGAGTTATTAATTCAGTTAACGGGGGAACAGAGAAATTAACGGAAGAGGATATTGCATTACTTGACGAAACCATGAAACAATTTGTATTTAATATTCTTGGTTTAGTTAAAGAAGAAAAAGCAGATTCAACAGATATGGATGGAGTAATGAAATTAATTCTTTCATTACGTGAGGAAGCAAAACAGAAAAAAGATTTTGCTACTTCAGATAAAATTCGTGACGAACTAAGTAAATTAAATTTCATCATTAAAGATGAAAAAGAAGGTGCTTCATGGGTGAAGGGGTAAACTTATATTCAATCATTTTTTTCGCATTTTAAAATGAGAGAAAGTGGTGCAGGCATCTTTCAATATTGATAATTAATTAAAAAAATGAAATCATTAAAATATTATTCTAAATTCTTTTTGTTTTTTGCGTTTTTAGGTACTTCATGTAATCAATCCAACAATAGTAATGTAATTAATACACCACCTGCTGTTACTGTTACTGTTCCGCAAACTTTTAACGGTGATTCAGCGTTTGTTTATACTAAAAAACAAGTTGATTTTGGTCCACGAATTCCAAATTCAACTGCTCATGAAAAATGTGCTGCATGGATTATGGAAGAGCTAAAACAATATATGGATACCGTAATTGTTCAGCAATATAAATCGCGTGCATTTGATGGGAAACTGTTGGATGGGAAAAATATTATTGGATCTATCCACCCGGGTAAAGGAAATAGAATTTTACTTTGTTCTCATTGGGATACTCGTCCATGGGCAGATCAAGACTCTGTTCGAAAAAATGAACCTATCGATGGTGCAAATGATGGTGCTAGTGGAGTTGGAACATTAATAGAAATTGCTCGACAACTATCTATCAACAAACCAGACATTGGTGTTGATATAATCCTTTTTGATTTAGAAGATTACGGTCAACCTGAAAACTCTGGTTATCCTGAGAATGAAGATTCCTATTGTTTAGGAACTCAGTATTGGGCAAAGAATTTACATGTTCCAAATTACTTTGCAAAATTCGGAATCTTACTTGATATGACTGGAGCTTCAAATGCAACTTTCACACAAGAAGGAACATCACGACAGTATGCTTCGGAAATCGTTGATAAGGTTTGGAAGGCTAGCAATAAGGCTGGGTATGGTCAATACTTTTTAGCTGATAAAACAAATTCAATTATTGATGATCACTACTATATTAACGGACTTGCCAGTATGAAAGTTATAGATATTATTCACTACGATTTCAATACTAGATCACATTTTTGGAAGCATTGGCACACCCATGGCGATACTATAGATAAGATTGATCCAATTACATTAAAAGCTGTAGGGCAAACTTTATTACAAGTATTGTACGAAGAGCTCGCTAATTACTAATTGTTACATTCCAAATTACTTAAATTTCTCACAAATAATAACTGTTCGGTGCTACCAAATAAATTTACAAGTAAAATTATTTATCGTTTTAATGTTATACTGTTTGCATTAATTTTTAATGGCATAATCACTAATGCCCAACGTCCAAATTTTTTAAGTGATTCTACAAAGTTTAACAAATCGGGGAGGGATACTTCATTCCTGAGAAATCTTCCTGCGATTGGGAAAGTAATTGGAATTCTTCGTGATTCATCAAATAAAGAGTTTGTAGAATTTGCTTCGGTGGCTTTGATTCGTATTCGTGATTCTTCTGCAGTTGCAGGAGCTCTTACAGATAATAAAGGACACTTTACAATAGAAGAAGTTCCTCCAGGGAAATATGTATTGAGAATTTCTAGTATTGGATATCGCAAAATGGATTCGAAACCATTTCTATTAATTCCATCGGATCCATTAAAGGATTTTGGAACTGTTTATGTTGGAACATCATTAAAGAAGTTAAAAGAGGTAGATATTTCAACTGAAAAAATTGATTATGTAAGTACAATCGACAAAAAAATATATAATGCAGATAAAGACCTGTTAAGTGTTGGCGGTACCGCAAGTGATTTATTAAAAAATGTTCCTTCTGTAAATGTAGATGTTGACGGTAAAATAAGTTTACGAGGTAATGAAAATGTAACAATATTAATTGATGGTAAGCCATCTGGAATTGGTGGTGGTGACAAAAATGCATTACTTCAGCAATTACCTGCAGGATCAATAGATCAGGTAGAAGTAGTTACAAATCCTTCCGCCCGTTACGATGCAGAAGGTATGGCTGGCATCATAAATATCATAACCAAAAAGGATAAGCGAAGTGGTGTTAATGGTACAGTTACAGTTGGATCCGGAACACGGGATAAATATAATGCAGGTTTCACTTTAAATAATCGTACTAAAAAAACAAATCTTTACGCGCAGTATACTTACAGAGACGAAACAAAAGCACAAAGCAATGAAACGCATCGTTTTAATAAATATACAAATCCAGGAACAGAATATAGTAGTATTTCGTCAGGAGTAAATAAAAACAAAACACATAATGCGAAACTTGGTTCTGATTTTTATTTGAATGATTACAATACAGTAAGTGCAAGTGCAGGTTATAATCATCGTGATGAAGATAAGCCTGAAACAGTTCTTTATACTTTCAATACTATAACAGGCGATTACTATTTGCCTAGTTACAATAGTAATAATAATTCTATTGAGAAATCAGCGGGTGGAGAGGGAAATTTAGATTATCGCCATCTTTTTCCAGGAACAAAAAGAGAATTTACCTCTAGTGCAATTTATTCAATAAATAATCGTGATAATAATGAACAATATGTTACAACAGTAAACGATACTATTGCTGATAGTCGGGTAGCAATTACTAATGGGAAATATACTGTTGGCACTTTTCAATCAGATTATATTCATCCTATTAACGACAAATCAAAATTTGAAACAGGAATAAAAATTGCACTTAGAGAAAATGATAATGACGTAATCGGAAAGAAATCTAAATCAGATGGAGTTCTATATGTAGATCCGAAATACACTGATCATTTTATTTATGAAGATCGTATTTATGCTGGTTATGCCCAATATAGTAGTCGAATAAATAAGTTTGATTTCATCGCTGGTTTACGTGCAGAGAAGTCTGAAATAATTGGAGATTCAAAAACGGATACTGCTGATTTTAAAATAGATTATTTTGATTTTTTCCCAAGTGCAACTTTAAAATATACTTTGAAGCAATTTAATGAATTTCAGTTAAGTTATAGTCGCAGAATTAATCGACCAGGCCAACAACAATTAAATCCATTTACTGATTATTCAGATAGTTTAAATATTAGGAAAGGAAATCCACAATTGGATCCTGAATATGTTGGCAGTTATGAGTTAGGATATTTTCGCCGATTCAAAGAACAGTCAATTGGGGTAACTTTATATTATCGCCAAACGGATAATCTTATTACACGATATCGAACTCTTGATTCTTTAACTGGAATTACTAGCGTTACATTTAGAAATTTTAGTAGCTCATCTAATACAGGACTTGAAGTTGTAATTCGTAATCAAATTGGAAAAAAAATATCAGCAACCACCAGCTTTAATTTATTTGAGAATAAAGTTGATGGAACTAATGTAGATGCAGAACTGCAAAGTAGTACAACAAGTTGGAATATTCGAACTAGCATTAGTTGGAAAATTCAAACAACAACTTCATTTCAAGTTTCTGCAAATTATATGTCGCCAAATAAATTACCGCAAGGAAGTTTTAAAGGGATGAGTGGTGTTGATATTGGCTTACGACAAGATTTTTTGAAAGGCAAATTAACTTTAAGTGCTAATATAACAGATGTATTTGATACTCGTAAATTCATCATTCATAATGAAGGTGCAGGATTTACTTTTGATCAAGCACGAAAACGTGAAACACAAATTGCAAATTTCTCATTGGTGTATAAATTTGGAAAATCGGATGCTAATATCTTCGGGAAGAAGCGATCCGCAAAAAGTGATAATCAGCAACAAGACTTTAATAACTCAGATTTTTAATATTATTCGACGTATTAATTATTTTATCGTTAATTTTATTACAACATTGTTAATGGATGAACATTCGTGAATTTCTTCATTCAACAATATTTGCTTTTGCTTCTGCTGCTATGATATCACAAAATAAATTTGCTGCATCTGCAAAAAACCTAAAAGGGGAGTCTCAACGCATGCAAAAATATTTCACCACCAAAAGCAATTCTTTGCGTTTCGGCACACTGGAGGGCTACTGCAACGTTCTTTAATGTTTTCCCTAAGCCAGAAACTATTCATGATTTTTATGGATTCCCTCCTGAATTATTTGCTGCGAATTACCCCGCTACTGGTTCACCTGATTTTATAAAACAAACTATTGAGCTAGCAAACAATGAAGTGTAACCCACTACTGATTGTGGGCAGGATCATGGATGTTGGTCTGTTTTATTAGCGATGTTTCCTGCTGCAGATATTCCTTTTTATCAGTTAAGTCTTGATCTCGTCCAACTTCCCTCTTATCATTATAATTTAGCAAAACAATTAAAAGAGCTTCAAAATCGTGGTGTATTAATTATTGGGAGTGGGAATATCGTTCATAATTTAGGAATGATGCAATTGGATAATAAGGCCTTTGATTGGGCAATAGAGTTTGATGTTTGGCCTAAGGATCGGATTGAAGCGGTTGATTATTAAGTACTTATCGATTATGATAAAAAGGGAAGGATTGCGAAATTGGCGATTCCGACAAACGAACATTATCTACCACTTTTATACACTTTAGCATTACAAGAAAAGGTAGAAGGGTTGGGTTTCTTCAATGACCAATCTTTAATGGCATCAATTTCAATGCGATCATTGATTATCAGTTAAACTGCTGAATTATACATTTTCGGGTAACTTTGTCGTTCTTGACCTATGAAAAAGTGGCTTCAAATTCCCCCCGCATTCCGTAAGTATATCCTTGTACTTTGGCTAATCATTATTGGACCAATTATTTTAATCTTTCTATTAATAACGGCTACTTCTTTTGGGCTGTTTGGTGATCTTCCAACGTTTGAAGAGTTAGAGAATCCTAATAGCAGTTTAGCAAGCGAAATTTATTCTGCTGATCAAATAACGCTTGGAAAATATTATTTTCAGAATCGTGTAAACATTCATTACAAAGAACTTTCACCGAATATTATTAATGCGTTAAAGGCAACAGAAGATGTTCGTTTTGAAGAGCATTCTGGTGTTGATATTCGTGGATTGATGCGAGTATTAGTAAAGACAATTGTTTTGCATCAAGATGCTGGTGGTGGAAGTACCCTAACACAACAACTTGCAAAAAATCTTTTTCCTCGCGAGAATATGAACAAGTTTAAAATTGTTTCTAGGAAAGTGAAGGAATGGATTATTGCGGTAAAACTAGAACGTAATTATACTAAGCAAGAGATTCTTGCAATGTATTTAAATACTGTTGAGTTTGGTAATAATGCTTTCGGAATTAAATCAGCATGTACAACGTATTTTAAAAAAGATCCTAAAGATGTAAATATTCAAGAAGCTGCAATGTTAGTAGGGTTGTTACAAGCACCTTCAAAATATAATCCTGTTCGTAATCCAAAAACTGCTCTTATACGACGTAATACTGTAATTAGTCAACTCGAAAAATATAAATTCATTACTGAAGCCCAGTCGGACTCCGTTAGTAAGTTGCCAATTAAATTAAGCTATCAACAAGAAGGACATACTGAAGGCCGCGCAACGTATTTCCGTGAAGTGTTACGTCAGGATTTATTAAAGTGGTGTAAAGAACATAAAAAGGCAGATGGTACTTCTTATAATCTTTACAGAGATGGATTGCATATTTATACAACAATTGATTCACGCATGCAAGACTACGCGGAATGGGCAGTACGTGAACAGTTAAAGGAATTACAAAAAACTTTTTATGATCATTGGAAAGGAAAAGTTGCTTGGGCTGATCATCCTGAAATTATTGCTGATGCAATGAAAAATTCGGAACGTTATCATGCAATGAAAGATAGTGGCGCAACTGAATCACAAATTAAAAAAGTTTTCGATAAAAAAATTCCAATGACTGTCTTTACATGGAAAGGGGAGACGGATACAATTATGAGCCCGTTGGATTCAATCAAATATTATAAAATGTTTTTGCGTACTGGTTTTATGTCGATGGAACCACAAACAGGTTTTGTACGTGCATGGGTTGGCGGCAACGATTATAAATATTTTCAATATGATCAAGTAAAGGAAGGAAGAAGACAAGTTGGCTCTACATTTAAACCATTCTTGTATACACTTGCAATGCAAGAAGGATATTCACCTTGCTATGAAGTGCCGAATGTTCCTGTAACTATTATTGATGGTAATGGAAAAGAATGGACACCATCAAATTCAGATGGTAAATATGGCGGAATGTTATCTTTGAAAGAAGCATTAGCAAATTCTGTGAATTGTGTTTCTGCGTATTTGATGAAACAATTTGGTCCTGATGCTGTGGTGCAAGTTGCAAGAAAGATGGGAATAACAAGTCCTATTGATGCAGTGCCTTCATTGGCATTAGGAACTGCAGATGTTTCTGTTTTTGAAATGGTGGGTGCTTATGGAACATTTGCAAACAAAGGTGTATGGACAGAGCCAACATATATTTTACGTATTGAAGATAAAAACGGTGTTGTATTACAAGATTTTGTTCCTCGTAAAGTGGAAGCAATTAATGAAGAGACGGCCTTTCTAATGTTAAATTTAATGCAAGGTGTAGTGCAATTTGGAACAGGTTCGCGCTTACGTGGAAGTAAGTTTGCATTATCAAATCCTATTGCGGGAAAAACAGGAACTACACAAAATAATAGTGATGGTTGGTTTATGGGTGTAACGCCTGAATTGGTGAGCGGCTGTTGGGTTGGATGTGAAGATCGATCAATACACTTCCGTACAACTACACTCGGACAAGGAGCTAATACAGCGTTACCTATCTGGGGATACTACATGAAAAAAGTATTAGCGGATCCAGATTTAAATTACTCTCATGGTGAATTCGAACGACCGGAGAAACCATTGAATGTTGAGCTGGATTGTTCGAAGTATAAAAGTCCTGGTGGTACATCAGGGAAGAATGATGATTTTGGAATACAATAAACTGATTTGAAGATTTGGTAATTTGAAAATGAGTGGATGAATTATTATTTATCATTAATTTTCATTTTCAAATTAACTGATTTTCAAATTTTCAAATTATTAATTATGAATAAAGTTGTAAGTAATGCAGAGGAAGCTATTCGTGATATTCACGATGGTGCTGTGATTATGTTAGGAGGATTTGGCTTATGTGGAATCCCTGAAAATAGTATTACAGCATTAGTGAAAAGAGGCACAAAAAATTTAACATGTATTTCTAACAACGCAGGTGTTGATGATTTTGGAATTGGTTTGATGTTGCAAACACGTCAAGTAAAGAAGATGATCTCTTCTTATGTTGGTGAAAATGCAGAATTCGAACGTCAATTATTAAGTGGAGAATTGGAGGTAGAACTTATTCCTCAAGGAACATTGGCCACAAGATGTTTAGCTTCAGCGTATGGGATGCCTGCAGTTTTTGTACGTGCAGGAGTGGGAACCGAAGTTGCAATTGGAAAGGAAACAAGAACCTTCGACGGTGTGGAGTATCTTTTAGAACACGCCTTTAATGCAGATTTCTCAATTGTTAAAGCGTGGAAGGGTGATGCTCACGGAAATTTAATTTTCCGAAAAACATCTCGTAACTTCAATCCAATGATGGCGATGTCAGGAAAAATTTCGATTGCAGAAGTAGAGCAATTAGTTCCTGCAGGTGAATTAGATCCCGATCAAATTCATGTACCAGGAATATATATTCATCGCATTTTCAAAGGCTCAAATTATGAAAAGAGAATTGAACAGAGAACGGTTCGGAAGAAATAATGTGCCA
>Ga0114969_10000504_pt1 | contig 33608 bp, 26 predicted proteins | sample M_130807_MF_Meta_FD_87316 | JGI IMG/M metagenome (GOLD analysis project Ga0114969, IMG submission 87316) | Freshwater microbial communities from Lake Montjoie, Canada to study carbon cycling - M_130807_MF_MetaG | ecosystem: Environmental > Aquatic > Freshwater > Lake | place: Lake Montjoie...
CCCTACCACCTGCTGCTGATCGGTGGCGGGCGCGATGCGACCCCTGCGCGCAACATCACCGTCATGCCCTACCGCCGTGCCGGTGTCGAGCTGGCGGAATGGCTGGCGTCCTGCGATGCGCTGGTGCATGCCGGTTGCAACGAAACCTTCGGGCTGGTGCTGCTGGAAGCGATGGCCTGCGGCCTGCCGGTGATCGGTGCCAACGCCGGTGCGGTTCCTGCATGCGTCGACGCGGCGGTGGGACAGCTGGCTGCGCCGTGCGACGCCGAGAGCATGGCGGGCGCCATCTCTGATCTGTACCAGAGGGATCTGGGTGCCCTCGGTGCGGCCGCGCGGCGTCGCGTACTGGATCGCTACACCTGGACGCTGGCCTTCGACCAGTTGCTGCGCACCTACTCGAGCCTCGGCCTTGCGCTGGGCAGCGACGCCACGGCGGGAACCCTCGCGGCCTGAAGCCCGTCTCAGGGCGCACAGCACACACCTGTCAACATTGACGGTTGCCATGCGTATTGGCCTGCGCACAATCCGCGCATGCCGTTCGATTACGTGATGTGTGTACGGAACGCGGGCAGTGACGGCTTCGGCGTGCATGTGGGCCGCACACGCTATCTCGCAGTCCCTGCCGGGGCACAGCCGCTGCCCACACACGCCATTGCGGCAGGAACATGGTTTCGCCGTGTCCGACAGGCCGGGGAATGGCGCAACGATCGCAACGAACCGCGCGGCGACATCCTGTTCGTGGTCCACGGCTACAACATGACCGAAGAGGAGGTCATCGACCGTCACCGACGGCTGGTGCGCGCGCTGGCAGCCCAGCCGCAACCCTTCCGCGGCGTGGTCGTCAGCTTCGACTGGCCCACGCAGGGCAGCGCGCTGGCCTATATGCCCGACCGCCACAAGGCCAAGGCTTCGGCGCTGCGACTGGTCACGGATGGCATCCGCCCGCTGTCCATGCGACAGCTCCCTGACTGCAGCATGAACCTGCACCTGCTGGGACACTCCACCGGCGCCTATGTACTCCGCGAGGCATTCGACGACGCCGATGACATGCAGCTGCGCAACGCGGCCTGGAATGTCAGCCAGATATGCCTGGTCGCGGCAGACATCTCCTCGCAGTCGCTGGCATCCGGAAATCCGGAAGGCGCTGCGCTTTACACGCATTGCCAGCGACTCACCAACTACTATAGCCGCCACGACAGTGCTCTCGACCTGTCCAATGCAAAGCGCGTGGGCCTTGCACCGCGTGCAGGCCGACGCGGGCTAGCGGCGAACGTGCCAGACAAAGCCGTGGACATCGATTGTTCCGATTACTACCGCCGGCTCCAGGCCGAACCGGCCCTGCAGAAAAAGGACCAGCCAGAGGGCTTCAGCGGCGTGCACAGCCACTCGTGGTACTTCGGCAACCTGGCGTTTACGCGCGACTTGTATTCAACCCTCACGGGCACAGATCGCGCAGGCATGACAACGCGCATGAAGGATGCCGACGGCGGCCTGCAGTTGGCGTCAGACTGATCGGACGCGGCTCACTCAGCTGGCCGGGTCATCCGCATAGGCCGAAGACGCAGTGCGGCTGCCCAGGAAGCGAGTCAGCCGGTCCAGGTAAAGGTAGATCACCGGGGTTGTGAAGAGCGTCAGTACCTGCGAGACCAGCAGTCCACCGACGAGGGCAACGCCCACCGGCGCACGCAGCTCGGAACCTGCGCCGGTTCCAAAGGCCAGCGGCAAGGCGCCGAACAGCGCGGCACATGTGGTCATCATGATCGGGCGAAAACGCAGCATGCAGGCGTGATGTATGGCATCGCGCGGATTGCTGTCTACGGTGCGCTCAAGCTCCAGCGCCACATCCACCATCATGATGGCATTCTTTTTGACGATGCCGATCAGCAGGATGATGCCGATCATGGAGATGACGTTCAGGTCGTAATGGAACAGCCACAGCGCCAGCAGCGCGCCGAGACCAGCGGAGGGCAGCGTGCTCAGGATGGTCAGCGGATGGATGTAACTCTCGTAGAGTATGCCCAGCACAACGTACACGGCGACGATGGCCGCCAGGATCAGCCAGGGCTGGCTGCCGGTGGACGCCTGGAAGGCACGCGCGTTGCCCTGGAAGCTGCCGTGCAGGGTGGTTGGCAGTGCCATCTGCGCGATGGCGTGTTCCACTGCGACAACCGCGTCGCCGAGTGCGATGTCAGGCGAGAGGTTGAACGACAGCGTCACCGCCGGGAACTGGCCTTGGTGGTTGATCTGCAGCGGCACGACGGATTCCTGCAGATGACTGAAGCTCACCAGCGGTACCAGTTCGCCGTTGGCAGCAGGAACGCGCAGCTGCAGCAGCGCCTCGTTGTCGACTTTCTGGGAAGGATCGAGCTCGAGCACCACGTGGTACTGATCGATCTGACTGAATACAGTGGCCACCTGTCGCTGGCCCAGCGCGTCGTACAGCGTGTCGTCGATGATCTGGGGTGAGATTCCAAACTGTGCTGCACGATCGCGGTCAATGACGATGGTCGTACGCGGCGCCGCGTTCTGCATGTCGCTGGTCACGTCCGTGACCTGCGGAACCTTGCGCAGCCCGGCCACCAGCTTCGGCACCCAGGTGTAGAGCTCCTCGAGGTTCGTGTCCTCGAGTGTGTACTGGAACTGCGTAGCGCTGGTGCGCCCTCCCACCTGCAGTTCCTGACGGAGCCGCAAGCGCAGTTCGATGCCGGGCAACCCGGCGACCTTCTTCTTGAGGCGCGCCATGATCTTCTCGGCACTGTCGGTACGCTGCGCAAACGGCTTGAGATTGACGTTCAGCCGCCCCTGATTCATCGGGGATGAACCCGTCCAGCTGTAGACGCTGGCCACATCCGGATCGGCCATGATCAGGCGCACCAGTTCCAGCTGCCGCAGCGCAATCGCTGGTGCCGAAATATCGCTCGGCGCCTCGCTGGTACCCTGAATCTGGCCCGTGTCCTGGTTCGGAAAAAAGCCTTTTGGGATGTACAGGAACAGCGCAACCGTCAGCAGCAGCACCACCACCGCGGACGCCAGAGTGATCGCCGGGCGACTCAGCACCCGTACCAGCGCCCGGTCATAGAGCGCTGCCAGGCCGGCAAACGCCGACGCCGCGGACTGCCCGACACGTCCCACCCGGTGCCGGGTATCGAGGTGCAGCAGCACACGGCACAACATCGGCGTGATGGTCAGCGAGACCAGCGCCGACACCAGAAGAGCGACGCTGACAGTCACCGAAAACTCTCGGAACAGCCGGCCGACAACACCGCTCATCAGAAGCAGCGGAATCAGCGCAGCGATCAGCGACAGCGTCATCGATACGACCGTGAAAGAAACCTCACGCGCACCTTCCAGCGCCGCCTTGAAGGGGTGCTCGCCGGCTTCAACATGGCGGATGATGTTCTCGATCACCACGATCGCATCGTCCACGACAAACCCGACGGCAACGGTGATTCCCATCAGTGACAGGTTGTCGATGCTGTAACCAGCGACCTGCAACACGCCAAACGTACCGGCCACCGACAGCGGGATAGCCATCGCCGGAATCAGCGTGGCCCAGAAGCCGCGCAGGAAAAGGAATACGACGAATACCACCAGCGCCACGGTAAGCAGCAGCGTGCGCTGCACATCCTTCAGGCTGGCACGGATGGTCTGCGTGCGGTCGTTGACGACCTGTACCTTGATGGCCGCCGGCAATGTGGCGATGAGGCTGGGAAGCACGGCACGGATATCGTCCACCGTCTGCACCACGTTTGCCCCAGGTTGCTTGTGAATGTCGACCAGGATCGCGCGATGGTCCTGGATCCACGCCGCCTGCTTGACGTCCTGTGGTCCATCGACCGCGTGGCCGATGTCGCGGACGCGGACCGGCGCGCCATGACGCCAGGCCAGCACCAGGTCTTCGTATTCCGCCGCCAGGGTGAGCTGGTCCGTCGCATCCACCGACACCGAGCGCTTCGGACCGTCGAGCGTGCCCTTCGGCGCATTGGCCGTAGCCGTCTTCAACGCGGCGCGCACCTGTTCGAGGCTCAGGCCCAGCGCATTGAGCTTTCCGGTATCGACCTGCACACGGATCGCTGGCTTCTGTTCACCATGCAGGTCGATCATCCCGACGCCGTTGATGCGCGACAGCTGCTGGGCGATGTAGGTGTCGGCATAGACGTTGACTTCATGAAGCGGCAGCACATCGGAGGTCACTGCCAGCGACATGATCTGGTAATCCGCCGGATTTGCCTTCTCCCACGTCGGCGGACTGGGCAGTGTCGGGGGCAGCATCCCGAGCGCGCTGTTGATGGCGGCCTGCACATCCTGCGCGGCTGCGTCGATGTTGCGGCTGAGGTCGAACTGGACCGCAATCGACGTGGTGCCCAGTGCGCTGGTCGAGATCAGATCGGTGACACCGGGAATGATCGCGAGCTGGCGCTCCAGCGGCGTAGCGACAGACGTGGCCATGACCTCGGCGCTCGCGCCCGGAAGCTTGGCTGAGACGTTGATGGTCGGGAGATCCACCGCTGGCAGCGCCGCGAGCGGCATCAGGGAAAGGCCAGCCACGCCGGCCAGTAGCAGCATCACCATGAACAGCGAGGTGGCAATGGGACGCCGGATGAACGGCGCGGAAATGTTCATGGACTTGCGGGTTGGCTGGAAGACGCAGAACTGACGGCAACGCGGGTCTTGTCGCGCAGGCGCGCCTGGCCACTGGTCACTACATGCTCACCCTCGGACAGGCCGGAGGTGATCACGCGCCAGGCCCCTGCCGTGGCACCCACCTCGAGATGACGCAGGGTGACGGTGGAATCCGCACCGACGACAAAAGCGTAGGCGCCGTCGACACCGTTCTCGACTGCTTCGACAGGGGCGGCCAGCGCCGCCATCAGCATGTCCAGCTGCAGGGTGACCTGCGCGAACTGACCGGGCGTCAGCATGGCATCGGCATTGGTGAATAGGGCCTTCGCCAGAATCGTGCCGCTGGTGGCATCGACGCCATTGTCGAGGAACGCGAGCCTGCCGGTCACCGGCTGGGCCATGCCGGCAACATTTGCCAGCACCTTCACTGCGCCTTTCCTCATGGCCAGCTTCACAGCCGCAAGCTGTGATTCAGGCAGAGGGAAGCTGACATAGATCGGGCTGACCTGGTTAATGACCAGCAGCGTCGAGTCGTTGGCCTTCACGCTGCTGCCCACCGGCAGCAGCACCGCACCGGCGATGCCATCCATGGGCGCCAGGATGCGGGTGTAGGCCAGCTGCACATGCATGCTGTCCACCGAGGCATGATCGGCCCTCACGCTGGCTTCGGCCGCGTGCACATCCGCTTCGGACTGATTCAGGACGCTCTGGGAAATGAAACCGCGCTCCTTGAGGGCCACATTGCGCTGGTAGTCATCGCGGGCTTTGGCGAGTTGCGCTTCATCGCGGGCGAGGATGCCTTCGGCCTGTCGCTGCTGCGCCTCCAGGAGGCTGGGATCGATGACAACCAGCGGCTGCCCCTTCTTGACCGGCCGGCCTTCGGCAAACGAAAGCTGCGCGATCTGTCCGTCGATGCGGGACTTCACCGCCACCGAGGCCTTGGCCTCGGCACGGCCCACAGCGCTGACGGTCAAGGGCAGGTCGCGCCGCTGCACGACTCCGACGCTGACCACCGGCAGCGGTACCGCGCTGGTCGCGGCATCAGGCGGCCTGCTGCCTGAGAAGAAGCGGACACTGAATGCAGCAACCGCAAGCAGCAGCACAGTCGGCAGTATGATTTTTTTTGCAGTCATCGGGCGGAGCTCAAGGGTGTTCGAGTTTAGCCTGATGGTCGCAGGCAGGCGCATGTTTGCCATGCGTCGCCACCACCGGCAGCTTGCGAGGCTGCTGGATTATGACACCGGGCGTTGCAGTCCGGGCGCCTCTGCAGGTGGATGGCTTTGCTGAAGCAAGACCTGTGTCAACCAACCTTTGTCACGCACGTTCGACACTGCATGGCCTGCGGAACTATCGAGTCGCAGGGGAAATCCAGTCAGATTAGACAAGGAAATGTCATGCAGCAGCGATCCGCCATCCCCTCTTGCTTCCGCCTGCTGCTGCCCATCACAGCCTGCCTGACGATACTCGGCTGCGGCAATCAGGACGGCAGTGGAACAACTGCTGCTGGCGCGGCATCCAGTCAGGCTGCGGCCGGCCAGGCATCGGACAAGATGTTGCCGCAGGCCACACTCCTCGACCCGGTGCTGAACGGCGAGGGAGCCTCCGCATCCGCGACCATTGCCGCATCGGGGAGAATCGATACAGCCAACCCCTTCTTCACCGCCATGGGCAACGGCCGCTCCTGCGCCAGCTGCCATGACAGCCAGGCGGGATGGACCGTCACACCGGAGAGCCTGTCGGTGCGCTTCGATGCCAGTGCCGGCTTGGATCCCGTATTCCGGCTCGTCGACGGCGCAAACTCGCCGCTGGCACCGGTTGGAACGCTGGATGAGCGGCGACGCGCATACAGCATGCTGCTGACGAAGGGGCTCATCCGGGTCGGCATACCGATGCCTGCAAATGCGGAGTTCGAACTCGTCGCCGTCGACGATCCCTATGGCTTTGCATCGGCGAGCGAGTTGTCATTGTTCAGGAGGCCATTGCCCACGACCAACCTGAAGTTTGTCTCGGACCTGATGTGGGACGGGCGCGAGCTCCAGCCTTCATTGACGACGGACCAATCCTCCTGCGTGCAGAACTTCGTTGCCCTGCGCTGCTACGCGTCGGTGGATTCCGGCCTGCTGCATCAGGCGAATTCAGCGGTCAAAGGCCACGCGCAGCAGGCACTCGGGCTCGAAGCCGGAGACCTGCGCACCATCGTGGATTTCGAGACCCAGCAATTCACTGCGCAGCTCTCCGATCTCGATGCCGGCAGGCTGGACAGCGACGGAGCGCTTGGCGGTCCCCTGGCGCTCGTGAATGCGCCCTTCTTCTTCGGTCTCAACGAGGTTGGCAGCCGCACCTTCAACCCTGTTGCAATGACAATTTTTGAAGCATGGGCAGCCAACCCGGCGGCGCCCCCGGCGCGGGACCGGCAGACTCTCGCGCGGCAGAAGCTGGCCCGTGGGGAGAGGATCTTCAACACGCGCCAGTTCACGATTTCCGGCGTACACGGATTCAATGACGAGCTTGGTCAGCAGCGCATAACGGGCACCTGCACCAGCTGCCATTCGACGCCGAACGTGGGCACCCATGCCGTTCCCCGGCTGATGGATACCGGCGTGGCTGCTGCTGATCGACGCACCCCGGACATGCCGCTCTACACCCTGCGGAATATCCGCACCGGCCAGACAGTGTCCACGACCGACCCCGGCGCGGCACTGCAGACCGGCAAGTGGACGGACATCGGCAAGATGAAGGTGCCCAGCCTGCGTGGCATCGAATCACGCTCGCCGTACTTCCATGACGGCTCGGAGAACGACATCAATGAGCTGGTGCGCTTCTATGACCGGCGCTTCGCGATCGGCCTGACGCTTGAGGAGGTTGACGACCTCGCTGCGTTCATCAAGGCGCTCTGAGGGCCGCATCACCTGCAAACTCATGTTAACTTTCATGCCGTCGCGAGCGGACTGTGAAAGGAATAACAATGAGTAGCACACCGACTGGCTCCGGGGGCGTGGATCGCAGGGCTTTCCTCCAGGGCGGCGCGGCCCTGGGCACGATGCTGCAGGGCACGGCGCAGGCCGCACAGAAGAGCGCCGATCACACGGCTGACATCATCGTCGTGGGTGCAGGCGCTTCCGGCCTGCCGGCGGCGATCATGGCCCGCGACCAGGGTGCCTCGGTCATCGTCATCGATGCCAACCACGACATCGGCGGACACGCCATGATCAGCGGCGGCCGCGTTCCGCTGGGTGGTGGCACGCGGCTGCAGAAGCAGTTCGGCGTCGCCGACTCCGCCGACCAGGTGTTCCTCGACCACACTGACCATCGCAACAAGGAGTTCCGCTTCGGCGATCGCGAGCTGGTGCGCATGTGGGCCGACGAGAACGCCGCCACCTTCGATTTCCTGCTCGACAACGGCGTGGTGTTCGATGAAGTGCCGCCCACCCTCGTCAATGGCGGCACGGTCCCGCGGCTGTTCATTGCCAAGCCCTATTCGGACAACCTGAAGGAAACCATCAACGGCAGTCCCGGCTCAGGCCTGATGCGCAATCTGGAGAAGAGCGCACGCTCCAAGGGTGCCAACATCCTGCTGAGCCACAAGCTGGTCAGGCTCATCCGTGAAAAGGATCGTGTTGCCGGACTGGTGGCCAGCGACCTGAGCAACGGCGGGCGCGAGGTGACGCTGCGGGCAAGGAAGGGCGTGATCCTCTGCTCCGGCGGTCACACTTCCAACGTCGAGTTCCGGCGCATGTTCGATCCGCGGCTCACAGAGGAGTACCAGACTGCCGGCGAACCTTGGACGCGGCAGATGGCCGAGGGCGAACTGGCGGCGATGGATCTGGGTGCAGCGCTGTGGGGCACTTCGAACACGGCCAACGAGAAGGGCTACACCATCACCAAGACCATTCACATCGGTTGCCGCTACGGTTACCGGAACCTGCAGTGGAATCCCAACAGTCCGATGTTTGCCCGCGCCGGTGCCAGCGGCCTGAGCGTGCGCGACTTCCAGAACGTCATCCTGGTCAATCAGGTCGGGCAGCGATTCTGGAACGAGATGGACGAGAGCTATGACTTCTTCAATGCCTGCCTCGGTACCAACGGCAGCCTTGGCGAGAGCAGCGGCGGCGGGCCCATCTGGGCGATCTTCGATGCCGCTGCAGTGGAGCGCCAGAAATGGGATCCGCGGCCGCCCAACGTCGATCCGAACGGCTGGTTCTTCAGTGCCCCGACACTTGGCGAGCTGGCGGACCGGATCGCCAATCCGTACCAGCGCAAGCCCGTGCCGCGAGGCAACCTGGAGCAGTCCGTGGCACGCTACAACACTCTCGTGGCAGGTGGTGCCGACACGGATTTCCAGAAGCCTGCGCCGAAATACCGGATCGAGAAGGCGCCCTTCTACGCCGCGTGGGCCACGCCCATTCTTCATGACTCGCTGACGGGTCTGCGCATCAATCGCCGCTGTCAGGTGATCGACCTGCACGGCCGCATCATTCCCGGACTCTATGCGGCTGGAGAGACAGCCGGTGGCTTCGCGTTGCATGGCCTGCCGCGAGTCATTGTGTTCGGCAGGGTCGCAGGCCGCGAAGCGGCACGGGCCTGAACAGCGCGCCGCGGCTGCGCTGCTGGCCCGGCCCCGCTACAGCGGTCAGGTGGGAATGTCGACGAAGCAGCCCTTGGTAGTGGCCTGCTTCTTCAGTTCGGTCACCTGACCCATGAGCACCGAGCGCGACTTGGCGATCTTCGGATCGTCATAAAGGTTGCTCGTTTCCCAGGGATCAGCCTGCAGGTCGAACAGTTCCCATGCCGTCCCGTTATAGAGCAGCTTGTAGCGGTCATCCCGTATCGCGAAGCGCTTTACCCCGGCGCCGTTGTTGGCACACATCTCGGTAAACGAATACTTCCTGCCCGTCGTGGCATGCGCGTTGCTCAGCAAAGGCACGAGGCTGTAGCTGTTGTAGATCGTGTTGTTCTTGAGCGGCACGCCGCTGAGCTGCGCGATGGTGGCGTACAGGTCGGGACCGGACACCAGATGCGGCTCGCGTCCCGTACGCGTCACGCCAGGGCCGGCGATGACGAGCGGAACGCGGACACCGCCTTCATAAATGGTTTCCTTGGAGCCCCGAATCCTCGACGCACTGTCTTTGACGGACTTGGGCGTGCCGTTGTCGCCCATGAAGATGATCACCGTGTTCTTGAGCTGGCCGGCTTCATCCATCGCCCGCAGCAAGCGGCCGATCTCGGTATCGAGCGCCTGGATCACCGACTGAAAGACCGGCACCACACCGTTGTAAACGACAGGAGATCCGGCAGGACGCCCACCGACATCCACGGTGAACAGATTGGCCGGCGGAACCTGGAAGCCGTCGTTGGGACTGGTGCCATGCGGCGCGTTGTAGGGCAGATAAACAAACCAGGGCTCATTCGACTTCTGGCCGCGAATGAAGTCGATGGCGTAATCCGTCAGTGCCGTCGTGGAATAGACGTTGGTGTGCAACGGCTCGCCATCACTGTTCTCGACGGTCCAGTCGTAGTAGTTCGAGATATGCGAATCCATGAAGCCGCGGAACAGTGGCACCCCGGTCTCCTTGACCACATGCGTCATACCGTCGGCGCGATGGCCGGCCAGATGCCACTTGCCGAACACGGCCATGTTGCGGCCCCGCGGGGACGACGAAGATGCGAGCAGTTCGAATATCGACACCGTGCTGCCAGGCAGGATGTTGAACACCGTGGTGACGCCGGTGTTGTGGCCATACAGGCCGCTCAGGACAGCGGCACGCGCCGGGGAGCAATTGGGCGAGGACCAGACTGTGTCGAACACGACGCCCCTCGACGCCAAGGCGCTGAGCGTAGGTGTTGGCGCCTGGCCAAGGGCCGCGGGCGCCTTGTCATCGTAGAGTGCCGGGTACAGCGCAGAGGACTCCGAGCCCAGATCATCTGCAAGGATGAACAGGACATTAGGGCGCGTTGCGCTGGCCGCCTGTGCTGCCTGTGCCAACAGGACCAGAGCGAGCACACTGAACATTCTCATGTGATAAAACCCCCGTAAATCTTTTTCGTCACTCATTCATGCCTAGACATCGCAGCCCATGATGCCGCGCCTGAAGATCGCGCCAGCCGTCGCCGCCATCGCCGTGGGACTGGCCGCAACGGACCGCCTCACGGGCGGTGCGCTGTCGTCCGCTGTTGCGCAATTCACTTGCGGAGCCGACTACATGGCTCCGCTGGACGGCAGCGTCACCGACCTTTCATGCGGCTTCAATGCCGACATGCACTTCATGCTGGCCATGGCGGCCCTGGCGGCCACGGCCGCCGCGGTTGCGCTCAAGCGCCGACGCTAGGAATCTTGCGAAGCGGCGCAGACCATGAGTGCACCGAGTGCGCAAAGCAGAGAGTTTTTCATCTACCCACCCTAGAAGTCCGCAGAGCCTGAGTGCAATGAAATAGGCACAATGTGCAGATATTGTGCAGATCAGCGACCAAGCCACTTAGTCCTTCGGCGGCGGCGGCAAATCCGGCGGCGGCTGAAGATCGAAGCGCTGCTGACCGGTGGCGGGATCGACGGAACGATCATAGCTCGGGCAAGCCGTGTACTCGCTCATCGTGTAGTCACGTCCGCGATAGTAGAGGTAGGTCACCTTTGCAGGCGCAGTCAACGCATCCGGCGCCTCCAGCGTCGTATCCACCTGCAGCGTATCGGCATCCTTGAGGAACATGCGCTCGGTGATGACGGCATTCGGGCCGATCGCCGTGCCGGGAATGTCGAGGGCGTTGGCCTGTGGCCTGAGTCCCACGGTTTTCACTACCAGCGTCTGGCCTTCCCAGTGCGCCACCGATGTACCGGCATCGGTGAGCTCGGGCGTGGCGGGCAGCGCGCGGCCGTCGGTGTAGAGACGTCGCACCAATCCCCCTTCCCAGATCAGCGTCACGCGACCCGGCGTGAAGAGGAATTCGATGCTGCCGTGAAAGCCGCCGCTGTAACCACCGAAAAACGGTGCAGGACAATAAGTGTTGCGGATATCCAGCTGATTGGCGCGCGACTTGTCGGCATAGGCCTTCAGCGCAGCCTGTCCTGCGGGCTTGAGTACGGGCTGCAATGCGGCGCTGGAATCAAGCAATGCCTGACGCATGGATCGCCATGCACCGCCCCAGTCGGGCAAGGCCTGGGCCGCTGTGGCTGCGGCGGCAGCCTGAGTGCAAAAGCCTGGCAGCACCAACAACAGTCCGGCCGCCAGCACAGGAACTCCGGTCCGCCTGTTCATCACTGCGGCCTCTTGCTCTTGTCGAAGGCGCTCGGTGCGTTGCCACCCGGCGCATCGGGCTCGTTGTTCGTGATGCGGCCATCCGCGTGCATGGCCTTGATGAAGGCGCCACCATTGCGGCCGTCCTTGAGCGGGAAGTATTCGATGCTGAGCTTCTCGCCCTTGGCCAGGGTTTCCGGAGTCCAGCCGTACCGCTTGAGCTCTGCCACGCCGCTGCTCTCGAACGAATACAGGTCGTAGCCGTCCTTGCCTTTGACGTACATCCACACAAAGGTGTGCGGATTCGTCCATTCGAGTTTGGCCACAACGCCCTCAACCACACGCCGCTGCGTCATGTCGAAAAGTGCGTATGAGTGATGCGCGAATGCCGGCGCGACTGCAACCAACAGCAACACGGCCAGCCCACGCATACGATGCCTGATCATAAAGCAGCCCCCGTTCTTGTCTGGGCGATCAGTCCATGCCGATCGCCGGGGGATGCTAGCACACGGCAATGGCTGCCCAAGCGCCGGCCAGCGGGCCCTGGAGCCCTCAGCGCGCGACGGCTGCTGCAGGCTCTGCGGTCATGACCTGGCCCTCGCGCCGCGAATCGGCGCCGCCATCCCATTGACCATTGCGCCACAAAACCCCGTGCAGGCCGGAGTCCTCGCCACCGCCGGTGCCAACGACCACGCCGCGCTCGGCCAGGCCACGGACCACCGCCTCGGGCATCTTGCTGCCCTCGCCGATGAACTGCGAACCGCGTGCCACGAGGTTGGGCAAGTCGATCGCCTGTTGCATTGGCAGGCCCCAGTCGAGAGCACCAACGAGCGCTTTACCCACATACGCAGGAATCGCGTTTCCGCCCGGTGACCCCAGCGCACCCAGCAGCCGCCCCTGCCGATCCAGAATGATCGTCGGCGACATGGAAGAGCGGGGACGCTTGCCCGGCGCGACGACATTGGGTCCTTCAGGGACAAAAGAAAAGTCCGTCATCTCGTTGTTGAGGAAGAACCCGGCCACCATGCGGCCGCTGCCGAAGAAAGACTCGACCGTGGTGGTCATCGCAACGGCATTGCCCTGCCCATCAACGATGACAAAATGCGAAGTGCCAGCAGACTCCTTGGTCGCGTCGACGCGTGGCGTCTCGCTTCCCGGTGGCGTGCCGGCCACGGGTGCAGCGCCGGCGCGCTTGCCAATCAGCGCGCGGCGACGCGCGACGTAGCTGCTGTCCAGCAGGCCCTTGGCGGGCACCGAGACGAACCCCGGATCACCGATCCATGCATCGCGATCGGCATACATGATGCGACTGGCTTCGGCGAACAGGTACCAGGACTGGGGGTCGGCTGGCCCAAGCTTGGCAATATCTGTGCCCTCGAGCATGGACATCAGCTGCAACAGTCCCACGCCGCTGCCGGGCGGCGGCGTCGAGCAAAGCTGATAAACACCGTGAGGCATACAGACCGCCTCACGCTTGACCGGGCGATAGGCTGCGAGATCGGCAGTGGTCATGCCGGCTGGATGTGCGCCCTGGTTGAGCCTGTCGGCGATCGCCTGCGCCACAGATCCCTGATACAGCGCAGCGGCACCTTCAGCACCGAGCCGACGCAGGAAAGCTGCATACGCAGGATTCTTCAGCGTGTCGCCGGTGTGTACGCGCTCGCCGTCCGGCTTGGTGAAATACGCCGCGACATCAGGCGCTGTGGCCTGCGGAAAACTACCGTGCACGAAACGGTCAAGCCGCGGGCTGATGGTGAATCCGGCATCGGCCTGACGGGCCGCAGCGTCGAACAATTGCGACCAGGGTAGCTTGCCATGCTCGCGATGCGCGAGCGCCAGCATCGCGATGACGCCGGGAACGCCGGTAGAGCGACCCGACAACATCGCCTCGCCGCGCGGCAGCGGCTGCGACGCATCGTCGAGGAACATCCGCGCAGTGGCCGCGGCCGGAGCCGTCTCGCGTCCATCGTAGACCTCGATGTGCTGCGTCTTGGCATCGAACCGCAGCATGAAGGCACCGCCACCGACGCCCGAACTCTGTGGCTCGACCAGGCCGAGCATGGCCTGCACGGCAATTGCAGCATCGACGGCGTCACCGCCCTTGCGCAGCACGTCGATGCCGGCCTGCACCGCCAGCGTGTTGGCAGCGGTGACAACCATGGGCCGCTGCGAGACGGCTGCGGCAGCAGATGCCTTGCCGCCTACGCCATCTGCCGCCTGGACGGTGCAGACCGCGAACAGCATCGCGATCCACTGCGAGGCACGTACGGTTTTTGAGCGACCCGTTTTCATGTTTGTTCCCGAGTTTCCGTGTCCTGAAGGAGCCCTTCCATTCGCGCAATGCTGGCCGTTGCGATGGAATTGCCCACGATATTGGTGCCGGTACGGCCCATGTCCATGATCTGGTCGATGCCGAGGATCAGCGCCACACCCTCGACCGGCAGGCCGAAGCTCGCCAGCGTCGCAGTCACGACAACGAGGCTTGCACGCGGCACAGCTGCGATGCCCTTGGATGTCACCATGAGCGTGAGCAGGATGGCCAGCTGCTTCTGCCAGGACAGCTCGACGTGATAGGCCTGTGCAATGAACAAGGTTGCAAAGCTCATGTACATCATCGAGCCGTCGAGATTGAAGCTGTAACCGAGCGGCAGGATGAATCCCGACAGACGCCGCGGTACGCCGAAATGATCCAGCTGACTGAACAGCTTGGGCAATGCCGCCTCGGACGACGCGGTGGAAAACGCCAGCAGGAACGGCTCGCGGATATGGCGCAACAGCGACCATATGCGCCCACGCAGGACAAGGAAGCCCACGCCGATCAGCACCAGCCAGAGCAGCAGCAGCCCGAAGTAGAACTGGCTGACGAGTTTGCCGAAGGTGGCGAGAATGCCCAGTCCCTGGATCGTGATCACGGCTGCGAGCGCGCCAAACACTGCCAGCGGCGCAAACCGCATCACGTAGCCGGTGATATGCAGCATCAGCTCGGCCAGCTGCTCGGAGCCACGCACGATCAGGCTGCCGCGCTCGCCGAGGGCGGACAGGCTGACTCCGGCAAACAGCGAGAAGACCACGATCTGCAGCACATTGTTCGTCGACAGTGATTCGAAGATTGAGGTGGGGAATATCTTCAGCACGAATTCGCGGAAGCCCGGGATCGTCGCAACAGCCGGATTCGCCGCCGTGTTGGCAGTCATCGCCAGATCGTGTCCCGGCTGGAAGAAGTTGACCAGCAGCATGCCGATGCCCAGCGACACTACGCTGGCGCACACGAACCAGACCAGGGCGCGAGTGCCGATCCGGCCCAGCGTGGCGGTGTCACCCATCTGCGCGATACCCACGACGATGGTGGCGAACACCAGCGGCGCGATGATCATCTTGATCAGCTTCAGGAAGATGTCGGGCAGCAGTTTCAGTTCGTCAGCCCAGAACGCGGCGACCTCGGCATTGCCGGCGAACTGACGGTGCAGGAAATATCCGACCAGCACACCCGCCGCCATGCCGAACAGGATGTAAAGGGTGAGGCGCTTTTCCATCGGTGAACTCCAGCGTGTGGCGATTAGCGGATGATGGCGACGGTACGCCGCGGCTTCATGGTGCAACCGCCAGGGCGCCGGGGCGCCGCGGATCCGATGCGCCAAGGAACAGTCCGTTCTCGATCATGACCGACTGCGCGCTGCCCATGGTCTCGCTGGCCTTGATCGGATGTCCGAGATTTCGCAGCTTCTCCAGCGTGTCGGGATTGAAATTGGGTTCGACGTTCAATGTGTCGGACGTCGTCTGGTAGATCCTCGGCTGGTGCGTGGCTTCGTCAACGTTGAGCCCGAAGTCGACCACGTTGACGATCACCTGCAACACTGTGTCGATGATGGTGCTGCCACCGGGCGAGCCCGTGATGAGCCAAGGCTTGCCGGCCTTCATCACGAGAGTCGGCATCATTGTCGAGAGCATGCGCTTGCCGGGCTCCATCGCATTCGGCGGCGCGGGCGCGCCCGTGCGCAAGGCTTCGGCGGCTGCCTCGTGGTCGAAGTTGTTCATCTGGTTGTTGAGCAGAACGCCGGTCCCTTTGATCATGACGCCCGAACCGAAGTCGGACCCCAGCGTGTAAGTCGTGCTGACGATGTTGCCCTGCGCGTCAGCGACCGAAAAATGGGTGGTCGACGGACTCTCGAATCGCCAGGGGTCCCCCACCTTGATCTGCTTGACCGGCGTGGCCCGGCGCTGGTTGACCAGCCGGGCGCGCTGCTGCGCATAGGACTTGGAAATGAAGCCCTCCACTGGAACCTTGGAGAAATCCGTATCGCCGAGGTACCGGCGGCGGTCCGCATAGCCGAGCTTCATTGTCTCGGCCATGACATGCAGCGATTGCGCCGAGCCGGCGCCCATGGGCTTGAGGTCGAACTGCTCGAGGATATTGAGCATGTTGAGCAGCGTTGCGCCACCCGCACTCGCCGGCGGCGCGGTAATGACCTGCAGGCCCCGATACGTACCGCGCAGCGGTTGCCGCTCGACGGCCCGATAGGCGGCCAGGTCTTCGGTGGTGATCAATCCGCCGTTTGCAGCCATGTCGGCCGCAAAGCGCTCCGCCACCGCTCCCTTGTAGAAGCCGTCGGCGCCACGCTCCGCGATCTGCGTCAGGGTCCACGCGAGGTCGGGTTGCTTCATCGTCTCGCCGGCGCGATACAACGATCCGTCGGCATGATAGTAAGTGGTCTTGGCAGACTCGCTGGCGGAGAGGCGCGTCTTGCCCCAGCTGAAGGCGAACGCTTCATCGGGCGTCAGCACCACGCCGTCGCGCGCCAGTGCGATTGCCGGCGCCACGACATCGGCCCAGGGGAGCTGTCCGTATTTCTTGTGTGCGAGATACAGCCCCGCCACCGTGCCCGGCACCGATGGCGCCATGTAGCCGCGGCTCGCGAGCTCCGCTTCCTTGCCCTTGTCCGTGAGGAACATCTTCAGCGTCGCGGACTTCGGCGCCACCGAGCGGAAATCGATGAACAACTCACCGCCCGTGCGGGCATCGTGGATGAGCATGAATCCGTCGCCGCCGAGGTTGCCGGCTCGCGGCAGCGTGACGGCCAGGGCAAACCCGATCGCGACCGCGGCATCGATGGCATTGCCACCGCGGCGGATGATGTTCGCGCCCACCTGCGATGCCGTGGCATTCTGCGACACGACCATGCCGTGTTCGCCCACCACCGGGGAGTGAATGCTCGGATACTCGAGCAGCGACTGCTGCGCCGCCATCACGGGCACGGCCAGCAGCACTGCTCCGGCGCAAATCAGAACCAGGCGGCGATAGATGTTCATGGTTTCCCTGCCTTGTCTTGCTCACCCAACAGCAACCCGGCCAGACGCTCCGCGGAGCCCATGGCGAAAGTCCAGCCGAGCATGCCATGACCCACGTTTAGCGCAAGTCTTGCCCCCACGCGTCGGATCACTGGAAGCGAGTTGGCAGTCATCGACCTGAGGCCCGCCCAGCCGTCGCCGGCCCGGGAATAGTCTGCCGCCTGAGGCAGAATCGAACGTGCCGTGCCGATCAGGCGTGCGAGTTCCGACCCATCGACGCTGGCATCCGGCGCTCCCAGGTCCGCACGACCGGCGACGCGGATCTTGCCGTTGAGCGGGCAGAGAACGAATTTTCTCGACACGTCGGTGATGCTGGTCCGTGGGGCGGCCGGCCCCTGGGGCGCGTTGAAGGAATAGCCCTTCATGGGCACGAGCGTTCCCTTCATCCCCAGCCGTCCGAGGAAGCGGCGTGCCTCAATCCCTGCGCAGATGACCAGTGCGTCGGCAACGATGTGTTCGCCCGTGGTGGTGACGACCGAAGCGCCGGCAGCGGAGTCGCGAACTTCCTTCACTTCGGTGCCCAGTTGCACGCTGACGGAATACTGGGTCCGCAACACCTGCAGCAGTCCGTTGCAGAAGCGGTAGGGATCGCCGCCCTCTTCCTGCGGCGAATAAACGGCTCCGGCAAACGGATCGAGCCGCGCTCGAAGTGCCGGTTCAATGCTCAGTGCCTCGGCCGGCGTCAACCGCTCCTGGATGGCACCGGCGCTGCGCTTCATCGCAACGACGTCAGCCGTTGCCGCAAAGCTGTCCGCGCTGTCGTAGATGTGCAGCTTGCCGGTGCTGGCGTGACCGAAATCAAGCGGGTGGCTCTCCAGCAGGCGATGCATGGCGGCGCGCGACTCGAGCCCGAGGCGCAGTGCTTCCAGTGTGTTGGCCCTGAATCTCCCTGCCGATGTGTTGCGCAGGAACCGCAGTAGCCAGGAGAAGTAGCCGGAATCGAAATTCATGCGCAGACGAAACGCCGGGTCCACCCCCAGCAGCAGCCCCGGCGCGTGACGCAACAGCGACGGACTCGCCAGGGCGTCGGTGTAGACGTAGCTGAGCTGTGCGCCATTGGCGAACGATGTGCCGCGGCCGGCTTCGTGCTGGCTGTCGATCAGCGTGACGGCCACACCCCGGCGCGCCAGTGCATACGCACTCGCCACACCGACAACGCCGGCACCCACCACGATGGCGGAACGGCAGGGAACCCCTGTCGCACCAGCCTGCTGTCCGCCGTACGAATGCACCATCACTTGCTTCCCGCGACCGAATTCCCCACGGGATTCTAGGTTCGCCCGCCGCGATGACAATCGGGCGATACACAGTAACTTTAGTGTCTTCCATAGCTCTAGGCTATGGGCTCAAGGCTATGGGCTGGGAGCCTGCCGCTGGCAGTTGCGGATGACGCGCTCCACGCATTTGACGAAACGGGTCGCAAGGATTCCCAGCGGCCGCTCGGCAAGCCAGGCCGCATGCATGCCGAAGCGCAGCGTCGGATTGATGCCGAAGACCTCGATATCGCGGCTCCGCAGGGCGCTGGCGGTAAATTCATCAACCATCGAGACGCCGCAGCCGTGGCGCACCAGCGCGGCCGCGATGAAGTAGGTCCCCACCGAGGCCACTTCGTGCAGGTCGACCTCTGCACGCTCCAGGGCTGCAGCGGCGATGGTTCCGATCGGGCCGCTCCCGATCACGCTGATCGCGTCACGGCCCGCGAGCTGGGTCAGCGGCAGGCTCTTGAGGGAGGCATCGAAGGTCTTTCTGGGCGCGATGACCAGCAGCTCTGCCGAGGTGAGCTTGCGCGTGGCCATGCGGGGGTTCGGCGGCGGATCGTAGCCAAAGGCGATGTCGCATTCGCGCTCGCGCAGCGCCCGCAGCATGTCGTTGTGATGCAGGGTCTGGACGTCGAAGGTGACCTTCTTGTGGGTTTGCCGGAACTCGGCAATAGCCGCCGGCAGGATCTCCAGGCCCAGTGAAGGCACCACGCCAACCCTCAGCTGCCCGGCGCTGGAACCGCGCAGATTACGGGCGGTTTGCTGAAGGGAGGCGACGCGAACCATCACCTCGCCCACTTCCCGGTAAAGCGCATGCGCCTCGTCGGTTGGGACGAGGCGCCCGCGGGAGACCTTGAACAGCTCGATGCCGAGTTGGATCTCGGTGTGGCGCAGCACCTTGCTGACCGAAGGCTGCGACACGTGCAGGGCACGCGCCGCAGCGCTTATGGAGCCGTTGGCGTAGACAGCCTCAAAGATCTCGATCTGACGCAGCCGCATGACCCGAGTCTACCCGGTCGGCTCGGGTCACACGGCCTGGATTCAGAAGTCCTTCGTCAGGTCCAGATAGATGTAGCGGCCGACGGCGTCGTGCAGCGATCCCAGGAAACCGTAGTTGCTGGAACTCAGCGGCGGCGCCTTGTCGTACAGGTTGCGGACACCGACGCGGGCACGCATGCCGCTGAAGGCCGTGTTCTTGTCCAGCACGCGGTACTGCCCATACAGGCCCAGCGTGTTGTAGCTGCTGAGCTTGTAGAACTGGCCGTTGACCTGCGCCGGGCCCGTGTCCTTCACCGGACCAACGTAGTTCACCAGCGCGCCGGCGCTGAGCGCCTTGCGGCTCCAGGACAGGTCGACCGAATAGCGCCACTCGGGGTTGCCGTTGACCTGAATCTGGCTGCCCGCCTGCGTGATGACAATGCCCGTACCGAGCTTGCCGGCGTTGTTGGCATCGATCAGCGTCTGCTGCAGCGTCGAGGGCGACTGCTCGAACTTGGTCAGCTTCGAGGCATTGATCTCGATGCTGAACTTGCCGTAGTCCGTGACCTCCGTCTCGTAGCTCGCGCCGAAGTCGTAGCCGGCCAGCTTGCGGGGCCCGAGGTTGAAGTAGTCGTCTTCGACGTACGACACGTCGCCGACCACCTGGGTGCCAACGGGCGCGATGCGCACGATGTTCGGGTTGGTCTTGCCGCCGAGCCGCTGCAGGTAGTCATACAGCAGCTGGTTCTGCGCGCCCTGCAGGCCGATGACGCCATCTTCCTTCAGTGACCAGTAGTCTGCCGTGAGCAGGATGCCGCGGTAGGGCTGCAGGACAACGCCGAAGGACGTGGTCACGGCATCTTCCGCGCTGAGGTTCTTGTTGCCGGAGCGCACTTCGAGAGTGCTCACGCCGGCGCAAGTGACATTGTTCAGGCGGCAGGCGGAATAGTCGGTACGCGTGTTGGACACCTGCGTGCCGGAGCTATAGAACTGCGCCAGGTTCGGCGCGCGGAAGCTCTGCGACCAGGAGGAGCGGAACTTCACACCCTCGATGACCGACCAGCTCGCTGCGGCCTTGGACTTCAGGACATTGCCGAAATCCGAATAGTGCTCGTCGCGCGCCGCCAGCTGCAGGTCGAACGACCGGACCAGCGGCACATGCATCGACTGGGAGACCACCGGCACCGCGAACTCCAGGAATGCGGCGGCTACCGAGCGATTCGCCCGGACGTCTGGCGACGGGCTGGCGCCCATGATGTCGGTGCCGTAGGTCGTGCCGGAGACGATGTCGGTGTAGGTGATCGTGCCGTCCAGACGCGAGTCGCGGTTGTCGGTGTACGTGTCGCGGCGCACTTCTACGCCGCTGGCCAGGCCCAGGCCGCCGGCCGGGAGTGCCAGCAGGTTGGGAGTCGAGACCTTGAAGTCCGCCATGGCCAGCGAAGTCGAGCTGATGCGATGCACGTCGACGAGGAAGCTGTTGATGGTTGCACGGCTGTTGGCCGTGGAGTCACCCAGCGAGTAGGCCTCCTGCGTGCCGCCATTGAACGGGTTGTAGGCGTCCGGCGTGGACAGTGCCAGCGCCTGCTGGAACAGCGTGTTGCTGATCGCGTTGTGGGTGTTGTCGTCGGTGCGGGCCCACGAATAGGACAGCGCCGAATCCCAGCTGAACTTGCCCCAGTCGCCGCGTGCGCCGAAGAGGCCATGGAGCATGTCGTCGCTGACGACGAACCTGCGCGGACCGGTGTCGACCGGGCGGTAGTTCGTGATGCGAATCGCCAGACCCGTGACCGGCACACCAGTGAGGTTGGCCAGGCGGTTGGGATTGGTGACACCGTTGATGGTCGTGGCGCCGAACGGATTGTAGTAGTTGGTGGCGGGGATGGTGATCACCGCGCTGGAGATGGGGGCCGACTGCTCGCGGGTGCCCGACAATGCAGCATTGTAGTAACCGGCTTCGCCATACAGTTCGATCTTGCCAACGGTCTGGCTGTAGGTGCCGAACACGTTCACGCGATCAAGCCCACCGCGGATCGTGCGGTCCGGGTTCTCGTCGTAGCGGAGCACGCGATCGGTGGTACCCGTGATGCCGCCGCTGCGCAGGCAGAGGTTGCCGGAATAAACCGTGCTGGAGCAGCCGGCCGCCGTGTTGGAAACCGGCTCGACGTGGAAGGCGCCCGTGGAGGTCAGCGATGCCGTGCCCTGCTTGACGAGGGTGGTTGAAGGCACCACGGTGAACGATCCCCAAGGTGATGAAGTCGAGCGGTTGTCGAATGAGGTGTCCCCTTCCCATGGGGTTCCCACCAGTCCGGCGCGGTGATCTTCGCTCGCCGCGAACTCGCGCGCGCTGGTGAGCAGCGGCGTGCGATGGGTATAACTGCCGAAGGCCATGAAGTTGGCGCCGAAGCGGGTGCTCGTGCCGGCCTTGAGCGCCACCGACGTCTCCTTGGTGCCATCGGCGAAGCCGTGGCGCGCGTTGGCGCGGAAGCCCTGGTAGCGATCGTCGGTGACCACGTTGACCACGCCTGCCACGGCATCGGCGCCGTAGATGGCGGCGGCGCCGTCACGCAGCACCTCGATACGGCGCACGGCGCCGATCGGCAGGGAGTTGGTGTTGGCCGTCTGCACCGGAACGAAGTTCTCGGTCTGCGTGCCCGGGGTCAGGATCATGCGGCGGCCGTTGAGCAGCACCAGCGTGTTGCCGGTGCCCACGCTGCGCAGGTTGATCGAGGCGTTGTCGCCACGCGCATCGTTCAGGTTGCCGGTGGTCCGCGATTCCTGGAACTGCACGTCGCTGGCCTGCGGAATCGAGCGGAACAGATCGTCGCCCGACACGCTGCCGGTCGCCTCGATGCGTTCCTGGCTGAGCACCGTCACCGGCAGGGTGCCGGCGGCCGTGGCGCCCTTGATCTGGCTGCCGACGACGACGATTTCACTCAGTTCCGTGTCCTGAGCGGCGGCGGTCTGCGCATTGGCCGCTGTTGCCAGCGCCAGCGACATTCCGGCCAGAATGTTCAAGCTGCTCCGAAAGGCAGTGGTCTTCCTCATAAGTCTCCCTGAATTGATCGCCATGCGAATCGTCTCGCATCCCCAGATCGCGCAGCACACATTGTTTACCAGTTGATTGCAAGTCAACTGACAGATTATTGAGCAACCTATAGCCTTTGGCTATGGGCTGGACAGCCCCGCAGGGCAGCAACGGCCTCTAGCGGCGCGCAGCCTTCTTCTCGGCCTTGGCGAGACGCTTCTCGAGCAGCGTCTTGGCTGGCTTCTTCTTGTCTTCCTTCTTGCGGTCCATTCCCTTCGACATGTGAGCCTCCCTCAGGTTGTGGTACGGGACCGGATATTAACCCAGCGTGCAATCGACCGGATCTCGGGAAACCCCCGGACGCCAAAGCGACAAGTGGCGGTCGGGCCGCACCGCGCGCGTGGCCGGCGTATTTTTCGCTACGATAGCGGCTATGACCCTCATCGGCACACCCCTGTCCCCCTCCGCCACCCGCGTCATGCTGCTCGGCTCCGGGGAGCTCGGCAAGGAAGTGGCGATCGAGCTGCAGCGCTTCGGCTGCGAGGTGATCGCGGTCGATCGCTACGCGAACGCACCGGCGATGCAGGTGGCGCATCGCTCGCACGTGATCAGCATGCTCGACGGCCAGGCGCTGCGCGCGGTGGTGGAACTCGAGCGGCCACAGCTGATCGTGCCGGAGATCGAAGCCATCGCCACGCCGACGCTGCTGGAACTGGAAGCCGAGGGCTACACGGTGATCCCGACGGCGCGCGCGGCGCGGCTGACGATGGATCGGGAAGGCATCCGGCGCCTGGCGGCCGAGACGCTGGGCCTGCGCACGTCGCCGTACCGCTTCGCGTCCACCGAGGCGGAGTATCGCGCCGCGGTCGCGGAGCTGGGCATGCCCTGCGTCGTCAAGCCGGTGATGAGTTCCTCGGGCAAGGGCCAGAGCGTGGTGCGCAGCGCCGCCGACCTGCAGCATGCCTGGGACTATTCACAGGCCGGCGGCCGCGCCGGCGGCGGGCGCATCATCGTCGAGGGTTTCATCCACTTCGATTACGAGATCACGCTGCTGACGGTCCGTCACGGCGGACACACGAGCTTCTGCGCGCCGATCGGCCACCTGCAGATCGACGGCGACTACCGCGAGAGCTGGCAACCGCAGGCGATGAGCGCCGCGGCGCTGGCCGAGTCGCAGCGCATCGCGGCGGCGGTGACCGGCAACCTCGGCGGCAGCGGCCTGTTCGGCGTCGAGCTGTTCATCGCCGGCGACACGGTGTACTTCAGCGAAGTGTCGCCGCGCCCGCACGACACCGGCCTGGTCACGCTCATCTCGCAGGACCTGTCCGAGTTCGCACTGCATGCGCGTGCGATCCTCGGCCTGCCGATCCCGGTCATCCGGCAGCGCGGCCCGGCCGCGTCCTGCGCGCTGCTGGTCGACGGGCATTCCACGCGCGTCAGCTTCGATCACGTCGAGCGTGCGCTGCACGAACCGGACACCGCGCTGCGGCTGTTCGGCAAACCCGAGGTGGCCGGTCACCGCCGCATGGGCGTGGCGCTGGCGCTCGGCACCGACGTGGACGAGGCGCGCGCCAAGGCGCGGGCGATGGTGCAGGCGCTGGACGCCGGCGTTCGACTCGGCTGACGCCAAGCCGGCGCAGCCACTCCCGGCTCGCTTCAGCCGTTGCCGACCGAAAATACGCAGAGCGCGCCGTCGCGGTCTGCGGCGAGCAATGTCTTGCCGTCGGCAGTGAAGCGCAGCAACGCGATCTCCCCGCCCAACAGATCGGCATCGACCGGCTCTTCGGAAAACCCCGGACGCCACAGCAACAAGCGGCAGTCACGACCGGCACTGGCGAGGTACGGGCCCTTGGGTGCATACAGCATCTGGGTGACGCGATCGGTGTGACCGTTGAGCTGGATCGGTTCGCTGCCCTCGGGCCCGCGCCCGGCGAATTCCCAGACAATGATGCTGCGATCCGCGGCGGTCGCCAGGTATTTGCCGTTGGCGCTCCAGCCGGTGTGCGCAACCTTGGCGCCGTACCCCTTCATCTGGGACTGCGTACTGGCAGAGATGTTCCAGAAATGCACCGTGCCATCCTGCAGACCGGCTGCCAGCACGCTGCCGTCGGGACGCCAGCTGGCCGTCAGACAGGCACCCTTCCATTCATAGGCGCGCGAGACGGTCTGCGTGCCGATGCGATGCAGGCGCACGCCGCCATTGCACGCCGCCGCCACCTCGGTGAGCTTCGGCCGCCACGCCAGCGCCGCGATATTGCCGGGATGGTCTGCGATCATGGTTTGCTCGGCGCCCGTGCTGTCGAACACATGCAGCCGGGAGGCATTGGCGACAGCGAGCAACTTGCCGTTGCCGGAAAAAGCCAGGTGCTCGCTCCACTCGCCAGCCGAGTGGATCACTCGCGATTCAGTCGCGCGCGAATCCCACAACCGCACCTCGCCATCCTGGCCACTGCTGGCAAACAACGCGCCGGCAGGCTGCCAGGCCACAGCCAGCACGCCTCCTGCGTGTTCACCGATGCGCTCGCAACGGGCCTCGCCCCGCAAAGTGACGCGGAACAGCCCACCCTCGCCGCCGGCAACGATGGCCGTGCTGCCGTCGGGTGCGAATGCCGCATCCACGGGATACTCAGCGAGCGCCAGCTGCGCGCGCCGCTGCAGGATGGGCACCACGCTCATTTGGCGATACAGGACTCGAGGCCCGCCTCGAGTTCGTTGCGGTCGAGGTTCCGGCCAATGAACACCAGCCGGTTGCCACGAATCTCGCTGCCCCAGGGTCTTTCCAGCTTGCCGTCAAAGATCATGTGCACGCCATGGAACACGTACCGGCGCGGCTCGCCCTTGAAGGCAAGAATGCCCTTCATGCGCAGGATGTCCGCACCCCGGCTCTGCAGCAGGTAGGAGAACCAGTCATTCACCTTGTTGGCATCCAGTTCGCGCGGCTCGACGATGCCGATGGATCCGACATCCGCTTCGTGATGATGCGAGCCGAATTCGCGCTCCGCCACCGGCGCCACGCCGTGCACATGGAAGCCGAATTCTGCCGGGGCATGCTCGATGAACAGCACCCAGTGACCAGCCTCTGGCAAGGTGAGTGCGAATTCACCGCCCTCGTCCCAGTTCAGCACGCACAGCCGGCCCGGCGGTATCTGCTCGCCGCTGTGCACCGGCAAGGGATCGCCGCCGAATGAAGTCGTTGCGATGTCGGCCACTGCATCAATGGCCGCGGCACCGGCGTTCACCGACTGCAGCGCAACGAAGCGCACGCTGTGCAGGACGCCATCGTGGCCGTGGCCGTGGTCGTGATCATGTCCATGTCCATGTCCATGATGCGCGCCGGTGTGCAGCAGCATCGTGCCCGGCCCGACTTCATAGACACCCGCCCATTCATAGGGCCGCGGCGGCTCCAGGAACTTCTGGTCGAGCTGCAGCGCGCGATCAAGGTCGAAGGCGCCGAGATTGAGCACCTTGTCGAGCGGGAGTTCCGCATGCTTCGTGCGCACAATCGGCGCAGTGGCGTTGATGGCGCGCAGTTCGCGCTCCACTGCAGCCAGCGTCTCGGGCGTGACCAGGTCGGTCTTGTTCAGCAACAGCACATCGGCGAAGGCCACCTGCTCCACGGCGGCCTGGGCACTGCGCAACTGGCCGGCAATGTGGTGCGCATCGACCAGCGTCACGATGGCATCAAGCGCGTAGTCTTCCTTCAGGTCTTCATCGACGAAGAAGGTCTGCGCCACGGGACCCGGGTCGGCCAAGCCGGTGGTCTCGACCAGCACGTGGTCGAAGCGATCGCGGCGCTTGCGCAGCTGGCCGAGCACGCGGATCAGGTCCCCGCGCACCGTGCAGCAAATGCAGCCATTGGCGGTCTCGAAGATTTCTTCCTGGGCCCCGATGACCAGTTCGTGGTCCACGCCGACGGCGCCGAACTCGTTCTCGATGACGGCGATGCGCTTGCCGTGGTTCTCGGACAGGATGCGGTTCAACAGCGTGGTCTTGCCCGAACCGAGGAAGCCGCTCAGTACGGTGACGGGGATACGCTTGGCCATTTGATTACCTCGAACGAAGCCGCTGCAGCAACGCGGCCATGCCCGGCACGCGCAACAGATTCAACAGCAGCGCCCAACCGATGCGCGGGCCCCACTTCACCGGCGTGGGCGAGACCGCAGCAAAGAATTCCCTGCTGACATCATGCTGGACTGGAAGGGTCATCGATCCGTGCCTCGGGCAATGTACGCGGGCAGCGCCTAGACGCGCGCTGCCTTGTCCATTTCCCAGGCCATCAGCGGCGAGTCGCGCCGGATCCACATGCCGCAGCCCAGCGGATCGAAGTGCTTTTGCAGCTGGCGGCGGTACCAGTTGCCGGGCCTCAGGCCCAGCACCTTGTCCGTCTTGCCCTGGTCGCAGTTGTCGCGCCAGTCCTCGCGCGTCAGTGCGCTGAAGTACATCGCACCACGACACCAGCGCGCCAGGTTCGCAATGGCCTTGGCGGCATCGCGGTCGTTCAGGCATTGCAGCACGTCGTAGCAGATCACGAGCTCGAAGCGCTGGCTGGTGCGCCAGCTGTGCACGGAGCCGTGGTGCCAGCCGAAGCGCTCACACAGGTATTCGCTGTATTCCATGCCGACGTACTCGGCCTTCTTGAAGGCCTTTTTCAGCGGCTTGCGCAGCAGGCCCATGCCGCAGCCGGCGTCCAGGATGGTCCGGACCGGCAATTCCAGGTAGTTGACGCAGGCGGCGATCAGTTCGGCGCGGCGGCGGTTCTCACCCTCGGTGATGACCGCGGTGCGCGGGTTGGAATAGAAGCGTTCGTAGTACTGTTTGTCAAAAGGCATCGGGTAGCTTCTCGGCACCATGTAAACTGGCGGAAACGCATTGTAGACCATGAAAGACCGTACAGAACGCACTGCTGCAGCACCCCAAGTGGGTTTCGTCAGCCTCGGCTGCCCCAAGGCCCTGGTGGACTCGGAGCGCATCATCAGCGAGCTGAAGATGCGCGGTTACGGCATTTCGCCCGACTATGGCGGTGCGGATCTGGTCGTGGTGAACACCTGCGGCTTCATCGACTCGGCCATTGACGAGTCGCTGGAGGCCATCGGCGAAGCCCTGCAGCAGAACGGCCGCGTGATCGTCACCGGCTGTCTGGGCGTGCAGCCGGAGCGGATCCTGTCCAAGCACCCGAAGGTGCTGGCTGTCACCGGCCCGCATGCCACCGAACAGGTGCTCGCGGCCGTGAATACCCATCTGCCGCAGCCGCACGACCCCTTCGTCGACCTGGTGCCGCCGGCTGGCGTCCGACTGACGCCGCGCCACTACGCCTACCTGAAGATTTCCGAGGGCTGCAACAACCGCTGCAGCTTCTGCATCATCCCGTCGCTGCGCGGCGATCTGGCCAGCCGTCCTCTGGACGACGTGCTGCGCGAGGCCGAACGCCTGGTGGCTGGCGGCGTGAAGGAGCTGCTGGTGATCTCGCAGGACACCAGCGCCTACGGCGCCGACCTGCGCTATCGCACCGTGGATTGGCAGGGCCTGCAGGTGGAGACCCGGTTCATCGACCTGGCCCGCGAACTGGGCGAGCTGGGTGTCTGGGTGCGCATGCACTATGTGTATCCCTATCCCCATGTGGATGCCGTGCTGCCGCTGATGGCGGAAGGCAAGGTTCTGCCCTACCTCGACATCCCCTTCCAGCACGGCAGCCCCACGGTGCTCAAGCGCATGCGCCGACCCGCCCATGCCGAGAACACTCTCAAGCGCATCGAATCCTGGCGGGCGCAGTGCCCGGACCTCACCCTGCGCAGCACCTTCATCGTCGGCTTCCCCGGCGAGACCGACGCCGAATTCGAGGAGCTGCTGCAATGGCTCGATGCCGCGCAGCTGGACCGCATCGGCTGCTTCAAGTATTCACCGGTCGAAGGCGCTACCGCCAACGGCATTGCCGCGGCCGTGCCGGACGACGTGATGGAAGAGCGCCATGCGCGCTTCATGGAGCGCGCAGCAACGATCAGCAGCGAGCGGCTCGCACGCCGCGTCGGACAAGAGTGTCAGGTGCTGGTGGACCGGATGGAAGGCAACGTGGCCATCGCCCGCACCGCCGGCGATGCGCCGGAGATCGATGGCGTGGTGCGCGTGCGCGGCGCCAAGGCACTGCGTGCCGGCGAGTTCGCCACCGTGCGCATCACCGCAGCGGACGATTACGACCTGGAGGCCAAGCCGGTCGTTGCAGGTTGAAGCTGTCGCCACGACAAAGCGTGGCGACGTCCCCAGAGAGCCTTCAGAACAAACCGGCCTTTACAGAGTGACAGGAGCGCAGCCGCTTTCGCCGCTATGGCTTCGATGCTTTCCTTGGCCGCACGGTCTCGAGACTCGAGGAGCTTCGTTGGCAACTCGCCACAATCGCGCTGGTCCTCAGGCGAGCGTTGAAAATCTGCGCCTGAGCGATGTTTTGCTGAAGGCGACAGACCTCGGCCTTCAGGCTTTCATAAAGGCGTTTGACTCAGTTGATATAAACTGAAATCACCGCACCAATCATCGCCAAACACAGGACCAAAAAGATAAGCCAGGCACTTTTGCGAACAATATGGTTGTTCAGCTTGCTGTCTTTCTGGACGTTCAGTTTGTCTTCAAACACTTTCGATATTTCCTTTAGTTGATTTCCATCACTGCAAAGGGCCGCGAGTTGGAACTTTTCCTGGGAAAACTATTCCACCGTCAGGCTTTTCGCCAGGTTGCGCGGCTGGTCGACGTCGGTGCCGCGCTGGATCGCCACGTGGTACGCCAGCAGCTGCAATGGCAGCGTGTAGACGATCGGCGCCTGGAACTGCGTGACATGCCGCGGCATCTCGATCACGTGCACGCCGTCTGAACTTTCAAATCCGGATTCCGGATCGGCAAAGACGTAGAGCTCGCCGCCGCGCGCGCGCACTTCCATCAGGTTGGACTTCAGCTTTTCCAGCAGCTCGTTGTTCGGCGCCACCGCGATGACCGGCATGTCAGCGTCGATCAGCGCCAGCGGACCGTGCTTGAGCTCGCCAGCGGCATACGCCTCGGCGTGAATGTAGGAGATTTCCTTGAGCTTGAGCGCGCCTTCCATCGCGATGGCGCACAGCGGGCCACGGCCGAGGAACAGCGCGTGATGCTTCTCCGCGAAGTTCAGCGCCAGCTTGTGAACTGCATTGTCCAGCTGCAGGGTCTTTTCCAGCAGGCCGGGCAGCTCGATCAGCTGCTGCACCAGAGCGCGCTCGCTCTCGGTGTCGGCGCCGTTGTGCTTGGCCAGTGCGACGGCAAGCATCGCCAGGGCGGTCAGCTGCGTGGTGAACGCCTTGGTCGAGGCAACGCCGATCTCCGGACCGGCACGCGTCAGCATCACCAGATCGGACTCGCGGACCATCACGCTCTCGGGCACATTGCAGATCGTCAGCGTGGCGACATAGCCAATCTGCTTGGCCAGTCGCAGCGCCGCCAGCGTGTCGGCCGTTTCGCCGGACTGGGAAATGGTGACGAACAGCGTGTCGCGAGTGACCACCGGGTTGCGGTAGCGGAATTCGCTGGCGATCTCGACATTGCAGGGAATGCGGCAATACTGCTCGATGAAGTGACGCGCCACCATGCCGGCGTGGTAGCTGGTGCCGCAGGCGACGATCTGCACCGCACGCACGCGCTTGAAGATCTCGTTGGCGGACGGGCCGAAGGCCTGCTCCAGCAGGCGGCCATTGGCAATGCGCTCCTGCAGCGTGTTGGCCACGGCGCGCGGCTGCTCGTGGATTTCCTTGAGCATGAAGTGCTTGAACTGGCCCTTCTCTGCGGCCTCGGACGACATCTCGCTCTCGCGCACCGGGCGCTCGACGACATTGCCCTCGTGATCGATGACATGCACGCCGAAGCGTGAGACCTCGGCCACGTCGCCTTCCTCGAGGAACATGAACTTGCGAGTGACGGGCAGCAGCGCCACCACGTCGGAGGCGATGAAGTTTTCCGCCTGGCCCAGACCCAGCACCACCGGGCAGCCGGCACGCGCGACGATGATCTTGTCCGGCTCGCTCTGGTCGATGACGGCCAGCGCATAAGCGCCTTCCAGCTCGGCAACCGTGGCGCGCACAGCCTTGAACAGGCTGCCGACGCGCGCCAGGTGGAAGTGGATGCGATGCGCAACCACCTCGGTATCCGTCTCGGAGGTGAACACGTAGCCGATGCGCTTGAGTTCGGTGCGCAGCTCTTCGTGGTTCTCGATGATGCCGTTGTGCACCACCGCCAGTCCGTCACGGGAGATGTGCGGATGCGCGTTGCGCTCGCTGGGAACGCCGTGCGTTGCCCAGCGCGTGTGCGCAATGCCCAACTGGCCATGGATCGGCGACTGTGCCAGCGCCTCAACCAGTGCGCGCACCTTGCCGACGGTGCGCACGCGCTCCACCTTGCCGCTGGCGTTGAGCACCGCCAGGCCCGCGGAGTCGTACCCGCGGTATTCCAGGCGCTTGAGCCCTTCGACCAGCACCGGGACTACATCGCGCCCGGCAATCGCTGCAACAATTCCGCACATCTTGAGGTCGCTGCTCCGCCTGGTTCAGGTCTTCTTGGTTGGCCGCTGCCAATTCTCGATGGTCCGCTGCTGGCTGCGCTCAAGCGTCAGCCGGCCTTCCGGGGCATCGCGTGTAATGGTGGAACCGGCACCGATGGTGGCGCGCGCGCCCACCTTCACCGGTGCAACAAGCATGGAGCCCGAGCCGATGAACGCGCCATCGCCAATCTCGGTCTGCCACTTGTTCACGCCGTCGTAGTTGCAGGTGATGGTGCCGGCGCCGACGTTGACCGCGCCACCCACCGTGCTGTCGCCGATGTAGCTGAGGTGATTGACCTTGCTGCCGCGGCCGATATGACTCTTCTTGATCTCGACGAAATTGCCGAGGTGCACATCGTCGGCCAGCCGCGCGTCGGACCGCACTCGCGTGTAGGGACCAATCTGGCATCCGGCGCCCACCTCAGCGCTTTCGATGACGCAGTTGGGGCGGATCAGGGTGCCCGGGCCGATGCGCGATGCGCTGATCACGCAATTGGGCCCCACCTTCACGCTGTCGCCCAGATGCACCGGGCCTTCCAGTACCACGTTCACATCCAGTTGCACGTCGCGCCCGACGGTGACCGCGCCGCGGATGTCGATGCGCGCCGGGTCGATGAGCGTGACGCCGGCTGCCATCAGCTCGTTGGCACGCTGTCGGCGGTAGTGACCCTCCAGCTCCGCCAGCTGTCGCTTGTCGTTGACGCCCAGCACCTCGGCGACGCTCGGTGCCACCAGTGGCCGCACCTTGATCTTGTCCTTCACCGCCATGGCGATGACGTCGGTGAGGTAGTACTCGCCCTGGGCGTTGTCGGCCTTCAGTCTGGCGAGCCAGCGCTTCAGCAGCTTGGCCGGCGCTGCCACGATACCGCTGTTGCCCTCGCTGATCCGGCACTGGGCAGGGGTTGCGTCGCGGTGCTCGACGATGCGTTGCACCTCGCCGCCGCGGTTGCGGACGATGCGGCCATAGCCGGTGGGATCGGCCAGCTCCACCGTGAGCAGCGCGACGGTGCGCGGACCGGCCAGCGCTACCAGCTGCTGCAGCGTTTCACTGCGCACCAGCGGCACGTCGCCACACAGCACCAGCACCAGTTGTTCGTCAGGGATGTTGGGCATCGCCTGCGCGACGGCGTGGCCGGTGCCGAGCTGCTGCGCCTGCAAAGCCCAATGCACCGGACGGGACGCGGCCGAAGCCGTGCCGATGGTGGCGCGGACACGCTCACCACCATGGCCGTAGACAATGTGGATGGCCGCTGGCTGCAATCGGTCAGCGCAATCGAGCACGTGTGCGAGCAGCGGCTGCCCGGCCAGTGGCTGCAGCACCTTGGGCAGATCGGAGTTCATCCGCTTGCCCTGTCCTGCGGCCAGGACAACGACAGCGAGCGGAGTCTGTTTTGCTTTGGAGCCCGACATTAAGGCTGCAAATTTAGCACAGCGTCAATGACATACGCTGTACCTAATGAAGGTTTAACCCGGAGGCCTAGCCCCGGATCTTTCTCAGCCGCTCGATCATCTTCAACTGCGCAGCCGCACGCGTCAGCTCGGCCAGCGCTTCAGCCTGCTCGATCTTGTCGATCTTGCCGGCCAGTGCTTCCTCGGCGCGCTTGCGAGCCTCGATGGCAGCGGCCTCGTCGAGGTCATGAGCCCGGGTCGCGGTATCGGCCAGCACCGTGACTTTCTTCGGCTGTACTTCCAGGGCGCCACCGCCGACGAAGAAGAACTGCTCGGGTCCGCCATCGGCCGGAAGCACGCGCACCTCACCGGCCTTGAGCAGCGACAGCAGCGGCGCGTGGCGCGGGGCCACGCCGATTTCGCCTTCGGAAGCAGGCAGGAACACCATCTTCGCCGGGCCGGAGAAGATTTCGCCCTCGGCGCTGACAATGTCGACGTGGATGGTGTCGGTGGCTGCCATGTGGATCCCTGCCTGTGCCTTAGTTCAGCGTCTTGGCCTTCTCGACCGCTTCTTCGATCGAGCCGACCATGTAGAACGCCTGCTCCGGCAGGTTGTCGTATTCGCCGGCAATGATGCCCTTGAAGCCGCGGATGGTGTCCTTCAGCGAGACGATCTTGCCGTCCTGGCCGGTGAACACCTTGGCGACGTTGAAGGGCTGCGACAGGAAGCGCTGGATCTTGCGGGCGCGGAATACGGTGAGCTTGTCCTGTTCTGACAGCTCGTCCATGCCCAGGATCGCGATGATGTCCTGCAGTTCCTTGTAGCGCTGCAGGATGGCCTGCACGCCGCGCGCCACGGAATAGTGCTCTTCGCCGACGACCAGCGGGTCGAGCTGACGCGAAGTGGAGTCGAGCGGATCCACGGCCGGGTAGATGCCCAGCGCCGCGATCTGACGCGAGAGCACCACGGTCGCATCAAGGTGAGCGAAGGTGGTTGCCGGTGACGGGTCCGTCAGGTCGTCCGCCGGAACGTACACGGCCTGGATCGACGTGATCGAGCCGGTCTTGGTGGAGGTGATGCGCTCCTGCAGCACGCCCATTTCCTCGGCGAGCGTCGGCTGGTAACCCACCGCCGAAGGCATGCGGCCCAGCAGCGCCGACACTTCGGTGCCGGCCAGCGTGTAGCGGTAGATGTTGTCGACGAAGAACAGCACGTC
>Ga0114969_10000505_pt1 | contig 33595 bp, 21 predicted proteins | sample M_130807_MF_Meta_FD_87316 | JGI IMG/M metagenome (GOLD analysis project Ga0114969, IMG submission 87316) | Freshwater microbial communities from Lake Montjoie, Canada to study carbon cycling - M_130807_MF_MetaG | ecosystem: Environmental > Aquatic > Freshwater > Lake | place: Lake Montjoie...
CCAGCGAGACCGAAAATGACCTTGGTAGTCCCAAGTGAACTCAACGATACTTGCTCAATCGACTTTATGCAAGACCGCTTGGAAAACGGAAGAAAGGTCAGGTGTTTTAATGTTATTGACGATTTACAAATAACTAATAATTTATAAAAATTGGTTGTTGTAATAACTAAAAAATGTCTATATTTGATTATTACAACAACTAATATATGGAGAAGTTATTTGAGTTACATTTTAAACTTTTAAAAAATACCGATCTAAATTTCGTGAGAAGTATAGCGATGGATATTAAGTGGAAATCCCGCTTGATTGGAATTATCGGAGCGAGAGGAGTAGGTAAAACAACTTTGTTGTTACAGCATATAAAAAGCAATTTTATAAACGACAATACCGCTTTATATATTAGTTTGGACAATATTTGGTTTGCTAACAATAAATTGATTGATCTGGCTGATCAATTTGTGAAAAAGGGTGGAACGCATCTTTTTTTAGATGAAGTACATAAGTATCCTAATTGGTCTCAGGAGTTAAAAAACATCTATGATAATTTTCCAGAATTGAAAGTGGTATTTACCGGATCATCATTATTGGAGATTTTAAATTCACGATCAGATTTGAGTAGAAGAGCCTTGGTGTACGATATGCAAGGCTTGTCATTTCGGGAATTTTTGAATTTAGAAACAGGTAATGATTTACCGGTATTTACCATAGATGAAATTTTAAAGAAACATCCGGCCTTAAGCGAGCAGGTATTAGAAAAAGTAAAGCCTCTGAAGTATTTTCAAAAATATTTAAGTGTGGGTTATTATCCATTTTATAAGGACTTTGAAGAAATGTATCCGCAGCAGCTAATGTCGGTGGTGAATATGATTATCGAAATAGAGTTGCCCTTATTAAGAAAGGTGGATATTGCCTATTCCAATAAAATAAAACAGTTGTTATCCATTATTGCGCAGTCGGTTCCTTTTATTCCTAATATTTCAAAGCTGAGTGAAAAAACAGCAATCAACCGGCAAACCCTTTTGGCTTATTTGTATTACTTGCAGGAAGCCGGACTCACAAAAAATTTATACCGAAGCAATAAAGGGATCAGTTTGTTGCAAAAGCCTGAGAAAATATTTCTTGAAAACACTAACTTATCCTTTGCCTTTTTATCAGAAAAACCAAATGTAGGTAGCTTGAGAGAAACCTTTTTTTACAATCAGATAGGATATAAAAATGTAATTACTTTTCCCGATACAGCTGATTTTTTAGTTAACAATAAATTTTTGTTTGAAATAGGTGGAGCAGGAAAAAAGGAAGATAAAAAAAATAAAAGTGAGAATTTTTACATTGCCGCTGATGATATTGAATATGGATATAAAAACAAAATACCTTTGTGGTTATTTGGGTTTTTGTATTAGAAAATAGAGTAAAGGCGACCTGATTATATTTTTCTGTTTAAATAATATGGTCGCCGAGTAGGCACGAACCTTTCAGCCCTAGCCCCTCACAGAACCGTAAATGATACTCTCGCATCATACGGCTCATGTTGTACAATCATAACGACTTGAATAAAGTCCAGTGATTGATAAAACATCGTGGGATAGCTACTTTTTATTTCGCGGATCCACCGATATGCTTTCTTAAAACTTCCTTTTAATCGTTTGTATTTCTTCAATGCCCATCTCGCCAATCGATAATAAAATTGCATCACTCATCGGCCAAAGAAGTTAAAGTTGGATCAATCTCACGAATAGAAACCATTTTATATTGCGCCGTATCATTGTCGGTTCTCCAAAAAACATTTCCACCAGCAGTGATGGGCATGTACTGATCGGTATAAGTACATCCAGAAATATCAGCACCTTGAAAATTAGCGCCATTATCAGTGACCTCGCCCACCAATTTCCACACTCCACCATTCACAGGATTTCCATTGGATACGGTATCTATGTACAATGTCATTTTTACCGCATTATTTAGGTTGACTATAATATACTTCATGCCTATCCATCTATTTTCAGGCAATTTTTTTCCACCCCATAGAGGATCCTGTTTCATGTAGCCCGATCCCGAAAAATAAGTAGTAGCGGGATGTTTTAATTCTTTTTCAAAATCCCATTTGCCATCGTTGCGAAAGCGTCCCATGTAGCATTGCGCATCGCAGGTATTTCCACCAGAAGAGCCGTGTCCATTTGCCGAACCTCTCATACCTACTATCATTCCACCATAATTTGCACCTTGTGCACCTTTCTTTTTATAATAGGCAGTGAACTCAATATTGGTAAAAACCTGAGCCGATACTTTGGAACTAATTTTCGGATTCACGTGAAAACGCGGCGTGCCGTACATCGTCATCACCCCTTTTCCGTCAATATAAAAACCATTGGCGCTTCCGCTGTGATCCTCGGTCCAATTGGTGGGATCATAAGCATCTGATGCATAAGTAATGGTGCGACTCACATTATTGTTCCAGTGATCAGAAGTCCATTCCCTAAATCCCTGTTTAGATGGATACAACTGCGTAATTCCAAAAACATCGCTTTGCGCATTTAAGGAAATCATTAACAATGTGGCGCCAATAAGAGCAAGAAAGTGTTTCATAAGAAGTGTCCAAAAATAGTAATAAATTCAATGGCAAATTCACTTTGCAAAGTGATACAAAGTTTGTCGATTTACCTTTACTCTTTAATAAATTTCATACTACTGTTCAATTCTGTTGAATTAAAAAAGTACAACCCATTGTTTAACGATGAAATATCAATAGTTGAATGGTCGGCCGACAAGCTTCCAGTTTTTAAAATTTTGCCAAGCACATCACATATATAATAGTTCGCTTTTGTGTTTGTCGGAATACTGATAGAGATTAGATCGCTGGCAGGATTTGGATACAATGAAACAGAAGTGTTTTTTTCATGAGCAGCAATTCCAGTTGTTAAGCAGCTTGCGGTGCCAGTGCAATTGGTAAGCGTGCCTTTAAAAAGCAAACCTCCGGTAACAGTATTGTTATTGCAAATTGTACTCATCCCAGTTTTGTGCAAATAAAAGGCATATAGACCCGATGAAATATTTGCCTGATTATTGGAAAAAATATTGTTGTGGCCATATACAATACTGTTCACAGTGTTTTCATGCACCTGATATCCATTGGCCGCAGACCCGACCAACGTTGTTCCTGTATTACACTCAATCGTATAGCGATCTCCTTTTACATCTATCCATGAGTCGGCAGAATTTGCACCATTCAAACCTTTTCCATTAAAAACACAACCCGTGATGGTACCACCAACAGTTCCTTCTTTAATATCAATATTTTCAGAAGGAATAAAATCACCAAATGAACAAGCTGAAACAATATTATAGTTGCAGGTATCGGGTTTTCCGCCAGTGTATTTTGTCCAGTTTGTGCCATTGGCCGAACCAATATAAATCCCTTCCGCATAACCATTGGTTTTCATGTAACTATCTTGTCCCATAGAATCCACGAAACAGTTTTCAATCGTATTGTAAGAGCTGAAGCTTCGCAAATGAATACCTTCTGCACCGATATAAGTCACACGAATATTTCTGATAATAGTATGAGAAGCGCTATCGGTTACAATTCCCTTTGCAGCTAAACGAACTGAAAAACCATCTAAAATCCAATAATCATTTTTACCAGCAAGGTACAATGCATAAGTACCAACGGTACGATCAACACTTTCTGTTTCAAGCACTACATCAGAAGTACCTACTAATTTGATTGGTTGATTGGCAGTTCCTTTTATGCCAGATTTAATTTTGAATCCTCCCTTTTGAAAATATCGCCCAGGAGCCATTGCAATGGTTTGTCCGGGTACAGCGGCATCTAAAGCAGCTTGCAAAGCAGCGGGACTATTAACATTAACCGTTTGAGCAGCACTACATAAATAAGAAAATGTCAGCAAAATGAATGAGTAAATGTATTTATTCATACCTTAAATATTTAGGGGTTTACAATAAATACGGAATTGAATAAGGAAAGGTTGGGTAGATTTCAAATCTTTTTTATTAGCCTCATTTTACGACCCCAAATAGCTTGAATACACACAATTGACTCCACAGCATCAATCAAAAGTGAATCTAAACCTATTTTTTAACCAAAATTTGATTTGCACTTAAATAATGAACATCCATAACATTAATGACATATAAGCCATTCTGAAGAGCACTAATATTCATATTTGAAAATTCTTCCTTATTTGTAAAAACCATCACTTGCTGCCCTAATAAATCGAGCACTTCAACTCGATAAATTTTCTCCATATTACTTACTGTAAAATAGTCGGCTGTAGGGTTTGGAGAAACAATAAAAGGCTCACCAACTACATTTGGCTTATTTGAATAAATAGAATTCGACTTTTCAATTGAAAGCCAGTTAATATTACATCCAGCAGCATTCACAAGCAACCTTAGGGTTTGTTTACCAGCGCTTAAAGCTACGTCATGTGAAATGGTTGCCCATGTTTGCCAACCATCTGTTTTGGGCACATCCATTAAACCATAGACGCTGCTTGTTCCAAAATTTTCAATCTGAAATTTCGCGCCTCCATTTAAACTGGCTACTCTATATGAAACTGTGTATAAAGCGGCTTCAGGCACATCGATATTCCATGATATCCAATCGTTCGAATCAAGATAACCTACATCTTCACCTCCATTAATATCTAATGTTGTTTCTGCTTGCACACCAAACATACTACAATAATTTTCGGCTTGAATTGTTGCAGGTATAAGAAGCGGTTGTTTTGTTGAACAATCTTCTTTTCCTGCAAACAATGCACTAATAGCAGTATTATTTCGCACACAATTTTGAATTTTAGCGTTTTCTGCAAGCTGCATCATCGCGTTAAAAGCAAAAGTTGTATCAGGTTTTGTTCCTCCACTCTTCCAATAGGTAATTAATGTTTGATAAGCGGCGGGTTTTTTAATGGAATACGATCCAGAATTTGATTCCATTTTTTTCCACGACCACCATGCCCATCCAATATTATTTGCTTCTAAAAGTGTAACTGCATCAGTATACCATTTATCGGTATTTTCACCCGATTCACCCATCCATAGCGGAACATTATATTGATTGCTTAAATTAAGATAACCTTGAATACTGCTCAAAACATTGCTATCCCAATACTTGTGAAAACTCAAGGCAATATTGCTATCAGCAAATGGCCATAAGCCATTGTGGTTTTTTGCCCAACAATTACCTTCAACAAAAATTAAATGATTGGTATCAAACTTCCTAACTTCTTTAACCATTTCATTCATTAGTGATTTCAATGGTGCATTGATATTGTCGTTACAACCATTACTATTGGAGCCATCAAATTTCCAATTTGTTTCATTAATTAAATCGTAACCTCCAATCCAAGTTTCATTGGCATATCGCTCAGCCAATTTCCCCCAAAGTGCAATTGTTTTGCGCTTGTTTTCTAGGCTGTCCCATAACGAAGGTTTGGTTTTTTCATAATCGCTGATATTGCCATCCAAACCTTGTCCGCCTGGTGCAGCATGCAAGTCGAGAATTAAATACAGTTCATACTTCTTACACCATTTTAAAATACTGTCAGTTAATTCAAAGCCAGTTTGCAACCAGGTATCTTGCCCTTGAACAGGTTCTTCCTCAATTGGAAGTGTATATAAGTTATAATGCATTGGCAAACGAATAGAATTAAAACCAGCAGCTTTCATTGCAATAACATCAGCTTCGGTAAAATAATTCTTAAGCCACGATTGCTGATAAGTGTTTAAATTTGCTTTGCCTATCAATGCTTCAATATCAGCAAATATAGAATGCTGCCCCGCGGGGGCACTCGCCGAAACCAACATCATGTATGGTTCTTGAACCATGCATCCACCAAGCCCCATTCCTTTAAGTATATAATTCACCCCATTCCCATCCACTATTTTGGTTCCACTAGCATGCAAGAAGCCCTGCGCATTTAATGAATGAAATGAAGAAAAAAACATTGCTGCAAGAAAAATAAACGATCGTATCTTCATCTGCTATTACTTTAAATCATAAAAAAATTGAAGTTTCTAATTTACAAAAATAAGCACAGCAATTGTTTTATTATTTTTTTGGTCTTCCATGTTTTTGAGTGGATTAATATTCACCTTAAGTATCTAAGGGTTTATAATTAATGCGGAAGTGAATACTTTTTGGTAGTGCATTTTTACATTTAAGCAAATTAATGCAAAAGTCCTTGCTAATTTTCTATCGCAACAAAGTCACTCTTCCAATCCGAGAATCCTTTTTAATGCCCCCCTCTTCTAGCTCCAGATCAAAATACACTTTCCACACATACACATCTTCCTGCACCAATCGCCCCTGATAATGACCATTCCAACCCAAAGTAGGATCTTCGGTTTCAAACAATTGTTTTCCCCATCTGTCGAAAATCAATAAGCGATATCCTTTCAATGCAAAATTAGGGGTATAAAAAATATCATTTACACCATCGCCATTGGGCGTAAATGCATTTGGAAAAAAGATATGTGCATCGCAGTAATCATCGACTTTCACCTCTTTGCGGTACACGCAACTCACTGCGGGCAATTGAATTTTCAATAAATAAACGCCTTCAGCAGCAACATCTATGGCAACACTCGTATCTCCAGTACTCCACAAATACCTGTAGCCTTCTTTAAATTCGGCGCTCAACCTCACTTTGCCTTTTGAATCTAAAAAACACAAAGTGGTATCGTTGGCGGGATACACTTTGGGATAAGGTAAAAACTGAACATTAATGGTGTCTGTAGCCGTACATGCAATTTGATTGCTAACAGTTAATGTATAATCACCATTGGCATCGACAGAAATTTGGGGACTTATTGATCCATTCGACCATAGGTAATGATCGGTCTCAATTGCCGTACCCAAGGTTACAGGTTCTCCAATACATGCCACAATATCATCACCCAAAGTAAAATCTGTAAATGACAAAACATTCACCTGCACATTGCTTACTGCTGAACAACCAGCCGCATCGCTTACACGAGCCCAATAAGCGCCCGTTTTTTTCACAAGCAATGATGCTCCCTCGTGGCCACTATTCCAAACAGTTTTCGCGTAGGTTCCCGGCACTTTTAAAACAAGAGAATCACCTTCACAAATATCTCGATCGGGCCCTAGGTCAATAGAAAATGTTGGATCAAGAATAACATATCCCGAAGAAGTATCGGCACACAAAGTCGTTTTATTGGTTACTTTCACAAGGTATTTTCCTTCAGTACTGATCGTCTTCACCAATGAAGCGCCGCCGCCCTGCCATTGCACCAGCCAATTAGCCGGATTTTGCAAAGGATCATCAATTTTTATTTCAAGCTCCGTTGTTTCTCCCTCACATAAGACAGCACTTGACACCACAAAAGGCGGCAGCGCTAACAAGGTAACCTTTACCGAATCAATACCAGAGCAAAAACTAGAAGAAACCAATACTTTATAAACCCCAGGTATCAGCACACCAATGGTCTTCGTTGTTGCGCCAGTACTCCATAAATACGAACTCCAATAACCAGCATCCAAAATAGCCAAATTGCCTTGACACACACTTACGTCTCCCCCCAAATCAAAGGGATTGGGAGACAAATAAACCTGCACTGAATCAGTCGCTCCGCAAGTTGATGCATTTACAGTCACCCAAAATTTTCCTGCATTTTTTACTGAAATTTTTTGTGTTTTTTCGCCAGTATTCCATAAATAAGATTTTTCAATACCGGCATCTAACTCTACTGACAATCCGGCACAAACATATACTTCTGGTCCTAAATCAAAAATTGGAGGAGCAACAACTTTGGCGCAAACTGTATCTCTGTAAATGTTCGGACAATATTGTACATAATAGCAAACATCGCTATTGGTTACGAAAGAATATGTTCCTCCTGTATGCACAGGAAATCCGCCAGAAGGAGACGCATACCACTCCAACAAAGAGGCTAATCCTCCTATAGGATTTGCACTTAACGTTGCCGATTGTCCGACACAAAGAGTATCGTTCTTAACCGATACTTTTACAGGATTAAAAACACCAGCACCAATAACCATAGTTGAACCGGCAGCACCATCTGTTGCGCCGTTGTGAATAAAGTTTAGCATCGACTTTGACGTTGTAGTACCGTTGTTTCCACCCTTTACAGAAACCGATGGCAAACTATTGCTCGTAGCAACATAGCCGCCGCCACCGCCACCACCCAAACCTTCGGCTTCATACTTTTTCTTGGTCAATAAATCCCCAATGTACTGGCTCCCTCCATTACCTCCATTAGACTGAATAGATAGACCAGAAATTGTACCCGATGAAATTATGACAACGGATCCACCCGCACCTCCGCCACCGCCACCGTCATTTAATTGTCCGGTCGGACTAGTATCACCGCCTTTTACTCCGTCGGCAATGACAATCCCATTTCCATTCACATTCCCTCTTGACAAAATAATTACCATTCCTCCGCCATTGCCTCCTGTGGTATCTACTGCATTATTATTGCAATCGCCTGCACCGCCGCCGCCCCCAAAAAATACCAATGATCCCGAAGGATCATATGATAATGGTCTAGCGCCATATCCACCCACATTCCTTCTTGTATCACCTTGCCAAAGTGAAGAATCAGGACCAACAAGCAATGGATCCTGCAGCACTTTTGAATACGAATAACCCCCTCTTCCTCCACCTGACGAAGTTTCAAAAGCAAAAGCACTTTGCTCCAAATTCCAAGCCGTAACCCAGGTGGGATGCTTGTGATTTGGATTTCCTAACCCAGTCCACAATAAAATATCACCGCCATTGGCACCACCTCCGCCACCAGCATTGTGCGTATTTCCTCCGCCACCGCCATTGGCTGCAGCTCCCCTTCCGTACCTTCCACCAAACACATCGTAATCACTTTGGTAGCCTGCAATGCCTTCTCCTTTCTCGGCACTGGCATTGGAATCAGCACTAACAAAAAGATTATGATTGATTGAATCTGTTACTGCATATGTTCCATTGTCGTAGGCTCCGCCCCTAAAACCTTTTCCGCTTGCATCAATTTTTCCATCGACGGTTAAAGTTCCTGCAATTTCCAAAACCACTGCACCTCCCGTATTTCCATTCCACGCATCGGCACTCAAAACACCTGCAGCACCAATTGTTAACGACTGGTAACGAGGCACACGAACAACCATGGTTTTTCCGGCAGCACTATAATTGTTTTTTAATCCGCAATCAATGGTAACGCTATTTGCACTGATCGACCGCACTTGAGCGAACTCATTCAAGCCTGCACTATTGTATGACAATACGGCCCCAAAAGTAGAATCATTGTTGGTCGAGATAGTGGCGCCCTGAACTTGAATAATGTACAACAAATCACCTGCTGCTAAATTTGAAGTAAAGCGACTATTGGCATTTAAAAGCGCGTTATTAAGACTCAGTATTGATGTTCCTTTTTTGGCATCAGCAGTGAGATAAGCGTATTCATTAACGATTTTTGATGTGGAAATATTCACCATTCCCTGCTTGGCTTGCTGAGCGTAGCTAATCATGGGAAACAAAAAAACAAAGAGCCACGCAAGAATTCTTGCTGGAAAAGAACGTGTTTCTTCCAATAGCGAACTACATGAAAAAATCATTTTCAAAAATGATATTTCAAACCGATATTTAATGAATAAATAGTGCTGTTTTTATTAATATTTACAAGAGAATTATTAGTAATATCCTGAACAAGCATTTGCCCCATTAAACCCATTGAAATTTTTGGAGAAAATTGGTATGCAACTTCTGCAAACGGACCGACATTGAATCGATTGATAGCATCAAAATCCTGTTTCACTATTTTTTCTCCATTTGCTTTTTCTACAAAAACTTCTGTATAAAAAATAAAAGTGTTGATGCCGTACTTTGAACTGTCGGCGCTTTGCGTGTAACTATTTAACAGCAAATAATCAATGCTCGCACCAATGCTGAAGTTGAATTTAGCGGCAGAAAACTGATAATACAAAGGCAGTGACAACCCAATAGCATAATTATTTTGATTGTGTGTTACCACGCGCGCTTCCATTTTATCGTAGCCAAGATTGTTCGAGTTTGCAATATTTACTTTAACAGTATCGTAACCTCCATAATTGTATAGGGCGCTGCAATACTTGCCCATCAATCCAATTCCAACAGCGTGTCCTTTGCCTATTTCTTTCACGAAATGCAACCCAAGTTTATAAGAAGGAGCTATTCCATTGCTGTATTCCCCTTCTCCAATGCTATTATTTAGGCCTGCACCAACATGCAAAACCCAATGCTGTGCACCCGTTTTTTTAACCGAATCATTTGGCGTTTTAGCAAGGCTATCAGCCAAATTTGCATCCTTTGTGTTTTGCTCTGTGCGACCTAAAGTGTCTTTAAAAACAGCTGCATTTTCAATAATTGCAACAACGCTGTCGCTACTTACAGAAGAATCATTGGCAGGCACTTTAGAAAAAGAAGTCGGTTGTACTTGCATTTCTATCTGCTGCATCTCCATCTCTTCAGTCGTCGCTTGAATGGCGACCATTGAAGGTGCGGTATTGTTTCTTTTTACTGCACGCTCTGTTTTATTGATTTTTGACACAAACTTCTCCGTTTTCGCAATGGTGCTTTCTGTTGTGGAATTTTGCATTTCATCACTATTTACCCTTATAGATTTTGGCGCAAAAGTATGCTCTGTTGTTACTGCAGTATTAATCGAGATTTCTTCTCTATTTGAATCCTCATGCAGTTTTAACACTGCGCTGTCAGTATTTGTTAACACCTCTTCTCTATGCAAGAAATAAAACAATCCAGAAGCAAGCACGAGCCCACCTAGCGTCCAAAAGAAAAATGCAAGAAAACGCTTCTTGGATTTTCTCTTAAGCAAAATCTCTTCCATCTCCTGCCGAAATTCAGGTTTGTATTCAAAAGACGGTATGTTGTTATTCCCACAATTCATGACTCACTGCATTTAATTTTTTAGTTACAAATCGCTTTAATAATTCTCGTGCATTTGACACATGCCATTTCGATGTTCCAGTTGACATTTTCATTAATTCACTAATCTCCTGATGCGAATAACCTTCCATTGCAAAGAGTTCAAAAACACGACGTGTTGTTGGCGGAAGTTTCGCCAATAAATAAGTTACTCTTTCTTCTTCAGCCTGATTTATATAATTGTTTTCTACTTTTAAGCGAATTGTATTGGAAGCATAATCGGTCTCAATATTACTATCGATCAATTTCTGAAACGACTTCTTAGATCTATAATCGTCGATCAGCTTGTTCATCATGATTTTTTTAACCCACTGCGTAAAATCTTTGTTTTGATCGAAGTGTTTCAAGCCATCTAAAATTTTTAAAAATCCTTGGTTGTATATCTCGCGTGCCATCTCTTCGTCGCGCACAAATTTATAGCACACGGGCATCAGCATCTTGAAGCAATGCTCATGCATCACAAGCTGCGCCCGAATATCATCTTGAACACATTTATCTATTAAATCGTTTGTAATCACGCACCTGATGGGTAAAAAATAATTTACAAGTTAATTTCTAAATCAACAAGAAAGCCCCCTTCTTTCAAATTGATCGACGCTACAAATTACAACATAGATCAATGAAAACACAAGGAAATCACTTATATTTCCACAAACCCAACCATTTGAACTCATCATCCGTACTGCACTTAAACAGCAAAAAAAGCGATTCTATTCACCAGTGCGCTATTCACACAAAAAACAAAGAACTTCTAAGTCACTTACAATTATTGCTTCACAAATTTTTTCACTTGATTGTTGATTTGAATAAAATAGATCCCAGAAGGAATTTGACTCACATCAATCTGCATTTGAGTATTTTCTATGCTGAATGATGGAAGCCGAATCGCTTGTCCGTATGCATTAAAAAGCAAAATACTTTCAACTCCTTCACTAAATAGCACAATCAATTGATGGCTTGCTGGGTTGGGGTACACATCAAAACCATCAACTGCTTTATGGTCATCAACTGAAGTAGCAATACTGCCACATTGTACAGTATTCAAACTTAAGTTCGCTGGTAGAATCGAATTACCAATACTCGACCTAAAATTATTTCCACTTTGCACCACCCCCGAACAACAAGAGCAATTGTACCATCCGTTTGACACGCCATTTTTATTCGAAAAGTTCACTTGATTGTTTTTCACCATAATGGAACTTCCTGTGCAAGAAAATCCGGCCGTAATTTCAGTTTGCAAACCGACATATATCCCCACATTGGTCCACGTATTCTTAGCGCCATACAGTTTGTTATTAATAATAGAGATGTTATAACCAGAGGGCGCAGATATTCCATACTGCCCCACATCTACCAAAATATTATCTTCACAACGAATATCATGACTTCCGTTGTCGCCCAACATAATACCACCGCCCGAAGCACTCGGACCCCCACCGCGCAATTGGTTTCCAATAATTTGAATGGGATCTGAAGTTGTTCCCGACGACGCATACATATTAATTAAATCTTCAGGACTTCCAGTTCCGAAAGTATGATCGAGCGCATTGTAATTCACTCTGTTTCCTGCACCCGTGCATGTATTGAACTGTACCATTTGTCCGCGCGGTTTTGCCCCCGCTATATTTACAAATGAATTGCAATGAATATTTAATCCTCCTGAACAGTTTAACGCATAAACTCCTGATTGGAAGTTTTCAAAATAACAAGCCGCAATCTCCACATTGCTACAATTATTTAGCTTAACACCTATAATACTTCCGGTCAAACTAAACACACAATTTGAAATAACTACGCCTGTGCAGTTGCTTAACGTAATGGCCACGCCTGCCGTTCCGCTTGTGAATTTCTTCCCATCAATGACAATATTTGACTTTCCACTATACACTATCGAGCTTGATGCTATTTGCGCATTAAGGTTAACGACTACTGATATTGTTGTCAAAAAAATAAAACAATTCCGAAACATCATTTTCATAATTTACTAACTTTTTTGCAACCACTTCAATTTGTCAATGAAGCTGCTCATCAAGAAATACGGACGTCACACAAAAAAGGTTGGGTAAGGCAAAGACTAATAACGTGAATTCCCGACTTTTAAACGATTAGTACATTTTTTCATTTCATCAAATGATTGCCAATGATGTTGTCCAATAAAAAGCCACAGCCCAACATTGGCAAAACAAATGAGAACAATGCTGCTACTTTCGGATTTTTATTTAAATTAAACGAAATATTTTACACCCGAGCACCATGAAAAAAGTCAGTCTAGTACCACTATTTATTTTTTGTTTTTTCCTTAATGCAGCAGCACAAAGTGCTACTGTATTGATTGAAGATTTTGAAGACGGAAATTCTCAAACCAATTTAGGTGGCTATTGGTATACATTTAACGACAATCAAGGTGGAGGAAAAAGCGCAATCGAACAACACTCGTGGGAACGAGAATGTTTTGTTACCTCAGGAGGATACGAATCGGATGGAATGCTGCATTTGGACGTTATTTTAGACAAAGGAAACTACCAATGGGATCCGCATTATGCGATTGCTACAACGGTTGCAAAAACTGCCTCGCTAAATCCTTCTTCCTTTGCAGGAATAAGCTATTGGCACAAAGGGGTAGCGCATGAACTTCGATTGGAAACGACAGAAATAACGGATTACGATTTTTATTCTATTCCGGTAGCAGCTGCGGCGGATTGGACTTTGGTCACCATTGACTTTTCAAATTTAAGTCAGGGTGGTTGGGGCAAAAAAGTGGCGCTAAACCTCAGCAATTCAATAAAATTAGTTTGGAATATCAATAAAACTTCCGGCAGTTTTCAAATTGACGACATTCGATTTGTCAAAGAAATAACCTACAAAAAAGAAAACAACATGACCATTTTACCTGCTGAAATTCCAGCACCACTTGCGGTAAAAGGAAATGTATCCAGTCCATTAAACGACCTGTCGAAAAAATATTTATCAAAGGGAATGAATTTGGCCAGTTGGGCGGAAGCAAAAAAAATTGAATCGGGCGACACCAAGGATTGGAATTACAACGAGGCAACCATAAAACTTCAAGCAGAACAAGGCTTATTGGGCATACGCTTTCCTATTGATTTTGACTTGTACGTAGTTGATCGACAAAATGTGCTCAACGGCAGCAACCCAAAAATAGAAATTGAACCCATGCTGTATGCCTTGCTGGATTCGATGAACTTATGGACCAAACGTTACGGCTTATCGCTTACAATTGACTATCACGCCTACGATGGTAGCTACAATCGTAACTCCTCAAAAGATCAAAAATTCAGAGTAGCCACTTCTTCACTCTGGAAAGTAATTGCGCATCATTTTACCAACGAAAAACGAGAAGACCTCTTCTTTGAATTGACCAACGAACCTGGTTTGAGCTTGGCCGATGGCGAATACATTGACCAAGCCGATTGGAATTTATTGGCGCAAATGATGATTGATTCGATTCGAAAAGTTGACAAAACACGTCCGATAATTTTTGGCGACACCAAATGGTACAGCTTGGATGAACTAATAAAAAACAAACCTTTAAAAGATAACTATGTGATCTACTGTTTTCACATGTATGATCCTTTTGTTTTTTCACACCAAGGAGCTGCTTGGGCAAATATGGCCAGCACAAAAAATATTCCTTTCCCCTATTCTCCTGAACGTTGGTCAACCGAATACCGTGACTTTGGCATCATTAGCGGAACCCCACAATGGATAAAAAACAACATGCACAACTATTACAAAGAAGGAAACAAGCAATTCATAAAAAACAGATTGGCAACAGTAAAAAACTGGGCCTTCGACCACCAAGTGCCGCTGATTTGCAATGAATGGGGCGCTTATCCAAAATCAGCTAAAATCGAAGACTTAAACGCCTACTTCAAAACGATGGGTGAAATTTTTTCAGAGATGGACATCTCTTGGCAGGTATGGTTTGGTATCATGGATACAGAAAACAAATTACTACCAGGAATGGCAGATGCATTGGAATTGAAAAAGAACTAATTGCGCTGTTTCACATAAATTTCCGCCTGAATTATTGCGAGGCCGCACTCTGCGTTTCGTCTTTAATGCGTTGTATTTGACCAGTATGACTTGACACTCACCTATTTCGCTTTAAAAGCAATAAGAGCAAGTTGACATTTCGCATCATCCCGTTACCAAACCGAAATAAATCAACAGGACTAGTGATCCACATCACACACAAAGGCGCTACACCGCAAGCAAACAAAACCAATCGTAATTACAGTTACTCCGTGACACAAATCATTGTGCTAGGCCAAAAATAATTTTACAATTGTGTTCTCATCCGCAAACAAGAAGAGGATGCTGAAAATCTATAACAGAGTAAGCACAATGTAAATTCAAATACAATGAAAACAAAATTAACTAGTTTAAAAACTGTGTTTCTTACCACTTGCTTGCTGATTGTCACAGGCTTCATTAATGAGGCTACAGCACAATGTCATGCCTACATTTCTCAAACAGTAAGCACTTTGAAATTCACCGTTAAATTAACGGGCTTGCAGCAATATGTTGAGGTTTTTGCATCGAAAAACGGGCAACAAAACATTGCGCAAAACATTACTTCAAGTGCGGTGAACAACGGCGATGGCACGTATACCTATTCGTATTCAACCGCCTTGACCAACTACGCAACCGGTGACGCTGTATTGGCGCGATTTTATTCGTACTTGCCAGCAAAGCCAGCCGTATTTACTCCTGGCCCAAGTGAAGGAAACTGGAGTCAGGCCTACTTCATCAATCAAACAAATTGCAATCCCAATCCTCCTCAATTCAATTGCGAATATCCAAGTGCGGGCACAATGAAGTTGGCAATCAATCAAGATGGTTCCGTTAAATTTTCCATTACCTTCAACCAAATGCAAGCATATATAGAGCTGTTTTCACAAAAAAATGGACAACAAAATATTGCGGCAAACATTGTTGGTTCTCAAGTTGCAAACCTTAACGGCACTTTCACTTATTCTTATACAACGGCAACAAATACATACACGCAAGGAAATGTGATTTTGTATCGTTTCTACTCTTATGTTGCTGCACAACCTGCAGTATTCAACCCTGGACCAAACGAAGGCGTTTGGAGTCAACCCGTAACATACAATCCATGTGTTAATGCTGCTTATGTTTCCATTTTAGGAAGTGATTCAAATCCAGGAACCAAAACAGCTCCGGTGCGCAACATCAATAAGGGAATTGCCATTGCTATAACTAACCAAAACACGGAAGTACGCGTTGCGGAAGGCACATACACAGAGTCTGCAGGTTACTCAAATTTCTACACTATGATCAATGTGCAAAATGGCATAAGTTTAATTGGTGGTTTTGCTCCCGACTTCAACAATACGCCTGACACTAGCCACCATACCATTATTCATGGCCCAAATGGGGGAACACAAGCTGCTGGTCCACGAATTTTGAGTGCTACCAATATCACAAATCCAACAACAATCGCCTATTTCACCATTGAAAACGGCGTAACACAGGCCGCAGGAGGTGGAATCTACACATACAACAGCAACAACAAGTTGATCGTGAGAAACAACATTGTAAAAAACAATTATGCTACTTATTCAGGCTATGGTGGAAATATCTATTTACAAAATAGTGCCGCGCAGATTTACGACAACAAAATCTTGTTTGGTTTTTGTCCATCCCATGCAGCTGATTTGCAAATCACAGGGCCATATATTGATGATGCTACTATGGCAGATATTCACCACAACACATTTACGTGCAACACTACAATGTATGTAGACAATTTGATCTTCGCCAATTTTCATGACAACAATTTCCTTTGCCTTGCACCATCAGCTGCTCAAAAACAAGAAAGCGCTGTAATAAGCAACCAAGGTGAAAATGTTATTCAAATAAGCAATTTAACCAGCCCTGTCTTTACTATTGAAGTATACAACTTGATGGGACAATTGCAATACAGCACAAGTAATGTAAGCACATTTTCATTGAACGATTTACAACCTGGAATTTACGCAGTAAGCGTTATTCAAGGTGACCAAAAAAGCACTAAAATGACTTATGTGAAATAGAAGAAAAGTAAAAAGTAACTGTGTAAAAGCCTGTCGAAAAAATTTCGACAGGCTTTTATTTTGCAAGAGTATATTTAAGGAAACGCGTATCGAACTTCAACCTTGGCATTATTTGTCGAACAGAATTAGTTCCGAAAAAAATCATTTGACGCAGACTGCGAGAGGAATGCTGGTTTTATGATAGGCAGCAATCGTATAAGTTGCATTAAGTAAAGGGCGATAGATCCTTCGGAGTACCTCAGGAAGACAAATGCGACCAACATCCCGAAAACTCTAGTTTAGACTGACTGAACAACGGGGAGGATATCAAATTTCCCAAAAACTATAGTTTAAGTTGACTGAACAACAGGTAGGACATCAATTTTAGCAAATTCAAATTTATACCCAGTATGAAAAATGGGGCATTTACTAGAGTGACTGTCTTCCTGAGGTACTCCGAAGGACCTATCGTCATCTTAATCACCTTACTTCCGTCATTACTGACAATCTATGATGTCTCCTAATATTAGAAAAGTAATTCTCGGAAGTTAAGAAATCTATTTATTTCAAGCCGAGATAGTAACTTAACTCGCTTTTTTCTACTTCTGAAAACAACCTGTAATTTAAAAACTACAGCGTCATCTGGTTGCCCACGGCGCTGTCCTTCTTATTCTTGTACTTCCATATTTTAAGTTGTTTATGTGACAACTTATTTCAGAACGATACACTACAAAAAAAGCCTTCCAAGTTTTGGAAGGCTTTTCTTATTCAATTATTTTGTACTATAAACAAGCTTTCAACTTGTCGCCCAACACCGCTTTAGGCACGGCGCCAACTTGCTTGTCAACTACTTCTCCATTTTTTATGAATAGAATTGTAGGAATATTTCTGATGCCGTATTTTGCAGATATACCCGGATTATTGTCAACATTTACTTTTCCAATAATTGCTTGACCGTCATAATCTTTAGACAACTCTTCCACAATAGGACCAACCATTCTACATGGTCCGCACCATTCTGCCCAAAAGTCTACCAATACCGGTTTATCTGATTTTAGCGCCAACTCCTCGAAGTTTGCATCTGTGAATTCTATTGCCATAGTTGTATGATTTAATTGTTGCACCAAAATTAGGTTTAATTATGCGAAAGAAAATAGATGTAGGGACAATTTTTGTGAAGTATTTATAAACAAAATCTATAGTCAATGCAAAGCAGCGCTAACACTAATTGATCTTGACATCGAGTTCAAATTTTTTCTTAGCCTCCTCCATAAACTCGTTGCTAATGCTGACTTTTTTACTTCGGGACGGCATTTCTATGGTGATTTTATCGAATGGATCTACGACATTTATTTTGAGTCGGCAAGTGCCTGGATATTTGTCTACAAGCTGTATCAATCCCTCTAAGTACGCTTCAGTTAGATTTTTAATGTCAAGTTTTAAGGTCACCGACTTCACCAATTTCTCTCGCAGGTCCGACAGCAATTCTATGTTATTGACCTTCAACTCCATTTCATCGGCATTGAACTTACGTGCCTGTACCTTTGACTTAATGTACAAAAATGACCCCATCACCAAATATCGGCGGTACTTAAGATAATCTTCACCAAAAAGAAAAAACTTGTAAGAAGCCGTATAATCTTCCATTGCAAGAATACCAAAATGATTTCCATTTTTACTAACCTTTTCAGACACTTCAGTGACCACGCCAGCAAAAGACAGATCGCGGTTTTTATAACGCACCAAATCTTCATTTACTTGTTGAAAATTACTGTTAACGAAATTGTCTATTTCAAGGCGGAAGTCATTCAGTGGATGACCCGAAATAAAAATCCCTACTACCTCCTTTTCTTGGTTGAGCGCTTGAATATTCGACCACTCTTCACAACGCGGAATAGGCGGAACAGGCAAATCAACAGCACTTTCAGCACCAAATAGAGACTGCTGATTGGAATCTTCATCGCTTTTAGATTGCAAGCCATACTTAATCGCCTTCTCTAAAAACGTAGAATCTTTTTCGTTGCTTTTGAAAAAATATTGTGCGCGGTGCGTTCCCTTGAAACAATCGAAACCACCCGCCAACACCAAATTCTCCATACATTTTTTATTGGCCGCACGCAGGTTAATGCGCATGGTCATGTCAAAAATATTTTTGTAGTTGCCTTCTTTTTTTCTTTCGTCCACAATTGCCTCTACCGCTCCTTCTCCAACGCCTTTAATGGCGCCCAAACCAAAGCGAATTGCTCCTGCGGCATTAACGGTGAATTTATACACCGATTCATTTACATCTGGCCCCAATACCGGCGTTCCCATGCGCATGCACTCTTCCATAAAGAAAGTCACCTCAGAGATATTGCTCATATTGTTGCTCAGCACCGAAGCCATATATTCGGCAGGATAATGCGCTTTTAAATACGCGGTTTGATAAGCAATAAGTGCGTAGCAAGTAGAATGCGATTTGTTGAAAGCGTAGGCTGCAAATGCTTCCCAGTCTTTCCAAATTTTCGCCAACTTGTCTTCCGCATGTCCTTTCGCTTTTCCTTTTTCGATGAACTTTGGACGCATTTTATCGAGTACATCCTTTTGTTTTTTCCCCATCGCCTTTCGCAAAACGTCGGCTTCCCCTTTGGTAAAGCCCGCCAATTTTTGCGACAACAACATCACCTGCTCTTGGTAAACCGTAATTCCATAGGTTTCTTTGAGGTACTCCTCCATGTCCGCGAGGTCATAAGTAATCTCTTCAACGCCGTGTTTTCGTTTGATGAACGATGGAATGTATTCAATTGGTCCTGGTCTATACAGTGCATTCATAGCGATCAAGTCGGCAAAAACCGTAGGTTTCAAATCCTTCATGTGCTTTTGCATACCGGGTGACTCATATTGAAAGATGCCAACAGTTTCCCCTTTTTGGAAAAGCTTGTATGTTTTTTCATCATCGAGCGGTATCTCATCAATATCGATGAGAATGTTGTGTCGGTCTCTGATGATAACAATGGCGTCTTTAATAAGCGTAAGCGTTTTCAAACCAAGGAAGTCCATCTTCAACAAACCAGCACTTTCCACCACAGAGTTGTCAAACTGCGTGCACCACATCTCAGAATCTTTGGCAGTAGCGACAGGTAATAGCTCGCGAATGTCGCTTGGCGTAATGATCACACCACAGGCATGAATACCTGTGTTGCGCACTGAACCTTCAAGTATTCGCGCCTGACGCAGCGTTTGACCCTCAAGATCATCTTTCAAGTAAATTTCTTGAAGGCGCTTCGCCATCTCCACCTCGTCGCCATTCAAACTGTCTTTCAACTGCTTTTCATCCATGCCAAAAAGCTTGTTGAGCTTCATATTCGGCACGAGTTTAGAGATGCGATCGGCATCAAAAAGCGGCAATTCTAAAACCCTACCAGTATCACGAATCGATGACTTGGCAGCCATTGTACCATAGGTAATAATTTGCGCAACTTGACTTGCCCCATACTTATTGATCACATAATCAATCACACGCTGACGACCTTCATCGTCGAAATCAATATCGATATCGGGCAGTGACACCCTTTCGGGATTCAAGAAACGCTCAAAGAGCAAATCGTATTTAATGGGATCGACATTGGTGATACCCGTGCAATAAGCCACGGCTGATCCTGCTGCGGATCCACGTCCGGGCCCCACCGAAACGCCCATTTCGCGTGCTTTGGCAATAAAATCTTGAACAATTAAAAAGTAACCGGGATATCCCGACTTGCCAATGGTAGCCAACTCAAAGTCGAGACGCTCCATTATTTCAGGGGTCATCTCAGGATATCGGCGTTTGGCGCCCTCCATGGTCAGGTGGTGCAAAAAGGCATTTTCACCGCGTTTTCCGCCATCACCTTCGTCTTCCACCACCTTGAAATCATCGGGAATGTCAAATTTAGGCAAGAGTACATCTGCGGCCAATTTGTATGACTCTACCTTCGCAATAATTTCATTGGTTGTTATGATGGCTTCTGGAACGTCGCGAAACAAAGCCTTCATTTCATCGCTAGACTTGAAATAATATTCGTCATTGGGAAAGCCATAACGAAAGCCTCTACCCTTGCCGATCGGCGTACTTTTCTTTTCACCTTCCTTTACACACAACAAAATATCATGTGCATTGGCATCTTCCTTTTTGAGGTAGAAAGTTTCGTTGGCTGCAAAATATTTAACGTTATGCAGTTTGCAAAACTTAAGTAATGTATCATTGACGCGCTTCTCTTCTTCAAGTCCGTGGCGCGTAAGCTGTGCGTAAAAATCGTCGCCGAAATTTTCTTTCCACCAGAGAAAGGCTTCTTCCGCCTGCCGCTCACCAACATTTAAAATAAGGTCAGCAATCTCGCCTTTGAGTCCCCCCGTAAATACAATGAGGTTGTCTTTGTAATGTAGCAACAAATCCCTGTCGATACGCGGCACGTAGTATGACCCTTCTATGAAACCGGCCGACGATAACTTAGCCAAATTGTGGTAGCCCTTTTTATTTTTAGCTATGACAGGAATTTGGTAGCCATTGTCTTTTACGCTTTTATTTTTTCTGTCTTTACAAACGTGAAACTCACAGCCCACAATACCTTTGAGCATTTGTTTGCTAAAGACTTCTCCTTTTTCTTCGGCTTCCTTTTGTTGTTTAGCAATGCCGTCATTGTGTTTTTTGAGTGCGGTAACAAAGTCGAAAGCGGCCATCATATTGCCCAAATCGGTAAGTGCTACAGCTGGCATATTCATGTCAGCAGCAGCCTTCACAAGGTCATCTACCTCGGTGGTGGACTGTAAAATGGAATATTGAGAATGGTTGTGCAGATGTGAAAACGGAACGTCGATCAGTATCTCTGTATCAATTTCAACAATTTCGCTATCGCCTTCTTTGCTCTTTTGCTGCTTGACCTTAATATTGTTGCTTGCCTCCTTAAGATTCACATGCACGAGGCCCGCCAAGGCAATGCTTTGAGTATTGAAAGATTGAAATGCTTCAATGTAAGCATCGTTCGATTGCAATTGTTGGGTAGTGAATGACCCCAAACGCAACAACTCAAAGAAACAACGTGTTGTCGCCTCCACGTCGGCTGTGGCGTTGTGCGCCTCTTCAAATTTTTGACCGAATAAATGAAAGTGGAGCTCCGTCAACGTAGGCAATTTGAACTTACCACCACGGCCACCAGGCAGCTGGCAGAGTGTAGCTGTAATTTCTGTACAGGTATCTAAAACTGGCAATTGCGCCAGTTTGGAGTCGACCGCTTTGCGATGAAATTCGCAGCCCATGATATTCAAGTCGAAACCTAGGTTTTGACCCACCACAAATTTACACAGCGACAGCGCTCTATTGAAATCACGCAAAACAAATGACAAATCAACACCTTGTTCCTCGGCCAATTCAGTAGAAATACCGTGTATTCTTTCTGCATCAAATGGAATATTGTAGCCCTCTGGCTGTATCAAATAATCTTTACTCTCTACCAAGCGCCCCATGTCGTCGTGCAACTGCCAAGCAATTTGCACGCAACGCGGCCAATTGTCGGTGTCGCTGATAGGCGCATTCCAATTGCGGGGTAAACCAGTAGTTTCAGTGTCAAAAATCAAATACATGCTCAGCTGTTCAACATTGAAAATTCATAGACCAACGTTGCGCATTGGCCTTCTTTCAATCGGACTTTAAAAATACAGAAGTTCACAAGAAGAGAAAAGCGATGTTGATAAGTTCAATGTTCCGTCACCAAGCTTTAAAAGGATGCACCGTCAACTTAGAGTTGTAGTAGCGCTCGTCTCCAGTCACTTCTTCGCCTACCCATATAGGGATTTCAAAATATTCATCTTCGGAATTCAACTCAATTTCAGCCATCAACAAACCTTCATTGTCGCCAAAAAATTCATCTACTTCCCAAAATTTTCCACCAAAAGTGAGGCAGTATCTTTTCTTTGACAGCTCTGAAACCGCAAAATGATCGAGCATCTCAACCGCATCCAACATTGGAATTTCATACTCAAATTCCTTGCGCGTTGCGCCTATCGACTTGCCTTTAATTGTTAAAAATGCCGCATCATTGGTGGTGCGCACGCGAATGGTTTTATTGGGGTCAACAGAAATGTAGCCCTGTCTGAAAAAATTTGGCTCAGGTTTCTCTACCATTGCCCACTCTTTTCTATTAATCAAAAACTTTCTTTCTATTTCTAAAGCCATCAGTAATCAAATAAGTTACAAAGCACTAAACTATTGAATTCACCGAAAACTTTGAGAAACATTTTAGCACAAAAAAAGGAGGCCCTAAGACCTCCTTCCTCTTGCGATCAACATTTACATTACTTAATCAAATTCATAATAGCGCTCAAATCAGGCACCAAAATAATTTCAGTTCTTCTGTTTTTGGAGCGTCCTTCAGGACTATCATTGCCTGCAATGGGATGAAACTCCCCTTTTCCAGCCGCTGTCAATCGACCAATTTCCACTTTGCTTTGTATCATCAAACGCACAACACTCGCAGCACGATAGGTGCTCAAATCCCAATTGTCGCGATACACAGCTGTTTTAATGGGCAAATTATCGGTATGGCCTTCTACGAGAATTTCAAAGTTTGAATGGCCGTTGAGCACTGAAGATAATTTATTCAACGCCTCAACACCGCGCTCTTCCACGTCGGCACTTCCCGATTTAAACAACAACTTATCCAATAGCGACACATACAATTTACCATTCTTCATCTCCACTGTCAATTCAGATGGGGAAAAGTCAACCAATGCTCTTTTGATGGATGAAAAAAGATTATCGAGCATGGCTTGGTGCTCGCTCAATAATTTTTCCAACTGATCCACTTTCTTTTGCTTCTCTTCGAGTTCTGTTTGCTTTCTAGTTAAGTCCTCATTCATTTGAGACAACTGAGCTCCAGAAGATTTCTCTAAGTTCTCATACAACTTTTTTAAGTCGGCGTGATCCTTCAGTTCCTTCGCCAATTTTTGCTTTTCACTGCGGAGAATTTTACCTAAGCTGCTGGTATCTTGCATGAGTTCCTTCGACTGTGTGCACAAAGAATCTCTTTCGTGCAATGCCTCTTTATAGCGTGGTGTATAAAGCAATTTGGCATACTTACTATCTTCTTTCACCGTGGTATCGCATACTTTATGCGGAGCGCAAGAAACAGCTGTCAGCAAAAGGGCGGAGTAAATGAGTTTTTTCATGGCTAAATATTTTACTCAAAAATACAAAGGACTCTGCTCGATCTTAAAAAAAAAGCATTTACTTATTGTAAAGCGCATTGTTGAAAAGTCAATGTCATCCCTCCGTTTTTCTGCTTACCTTCGCAGCATGGGCCAACTGAAATGCATTATTTTCGACTGTGACGGCGTGTTGGTAGACACCGAAACAACATCGTTCAGAGTGCTGGGCGACTGCTTCAAGTCCATCGGCTATGAAGCACCAATCGCTCAAATGCAAATTGATTTTTCAGGCACATCACTCGGCGCTTGCATTGCCTATGTAGAGCAATTGCACAACATAAAAGTGCCGCAAGACTTTATTCCCAATTTCAGAACACGCTCCTTCGAGGCCTTCAAAAATGAAGTCACGCCCATTGCCAATATTCACCAGCTACTCAATGAATTGAAACTGCCGTTTTGCGTGGCATCAAGCAGCCTTAAAGAAAAAATAATACTCAATCTCACATTGGCGAAATTGATTCATTTTTTTGAAGGAAAAATATACAGTGCTTACGACATACAAGAATGGAAACCCGATCCTGGCGTTTTTCTTTATGCCGCCAAAGGAATGGGCTTTCGTCCCGACGAATGCCTTGTTATTGAAGACAGCGTATCAGGACTCACTGCCGCCAGCAGAGGAGGTTTTCCGGCTATTGGCTACGCCGAAAAAGAACATCATGTAAAACTTTTACAAAAGATGAACGTGCCCATCATCAGAGATATGTTGGAGGTAAACAGCTACATTAAAAAAATATTGGATGCACATGGAAACTAATTTGGAAAAAACGCCTTCCAGCAAAAAAGTAATTCAGTTTCAAGACTGTGACCCCTTTGGCCATTTGAACAACGGTCGCTATTTAGACTATTTTTTAAATGCACGCGAAGACCACTTGGTGCATTTTTACGACCTCGATATTTTTCAAATGACGCGCGAAAAAGCCGTTGCCTGGTTTGTAGGAAAACACGAAATTGTTTACCGACGCCCCGCCAACTTGCGCGAAAACGTAGTCATCAGTTCACAGGTGATTCACGTTGCCGACAAAGCACTGACCATAGAAATGATTATGTACGACAAAGACCAATCGCACATCAAGGCAGTATTGCGCAGCACCTTTGTGCACCTCGACTTAAAAACAATGAAGGCCAAAGCACACGACGAAGAGCTGTCGACCTTGCTCAATAATGTTTTGGTACCGCGTCCGCTGACCGATATTTTTGAACGCGCTTTAGAATTAGACGCAGCGCTAAAAGGAGCTTAAAACATGTTTTTGCGCAGTAAAAACTTCAAAATTGTGCTTGTTAGCATTTTGATTGCACTCGCGCTAGGCGAAGGATTGCTCCAATTTGCACTTCCATCAGAAAATGAATACCGCATGTGGTTGCCGAATATGCAATTCACTTTCGAGCCCGACAGCACCATCATTGGCGGCATACACGGCGCTTCGCAATTCAACATCAACAGCGAAGGTTTACGCAGCAATGAATTTAATCCTTCCGCAAAATTAAAAATACTAGCTATTGGCGGCAGCACCACCATTGATTTGCTGCTCGACCAAAATGAAATGTGGACAACTTTACTACAACACAATTTACGGAAAACAGAAGACCACACTTGGATAGGCAATGCCGGAAAAAACGGACTCAATTCTTTTCACCACATTGATCAAATGAAAGTGTTGTTGCAACAATTCCCACAATGCAATACGGTGTTAATTTTAATGGGAGTGAATGACCTTCAGTTGCAACTTGTACGCGGCAAATACACCGCTGGCGACTCTTTAGAGCGCTATAAAAAAATATTCCCCGTGGCACCGCGAAAGTATTTTCCTTGGTACCAGCAAAGCGGCTACTGGCGCCTTGCTGGCATGTTAAAACGTAAATGGATACCAAATCCACCAAAAGAAATGGTACTCGACAAAGACGGCAGAGTGTTGATCAAACACAGAAAATTTAGGGCTGCATGCAAGCAAAAAATAGACAGTCTTCCGCAGTGGACAACTGCCCTAAACGGATACAAAAAAAACATCAACACCCTCATAGACATCGCCGCACAAAAACAGGTTCGATTGATTTTTGCCACCCAACCCGTACTGTGGAAAACCAACAACAGCATAGCGCAACAGCAATTGATGTGGAGTGGCGGAATTGGCGATTTTCAAAAAAACGGAGGACAATATTACAGTACTAAAACACTGAATGAAAGCATGCAACTTTTCAATCGAACGCTTTCAGAAACTGCAAGTTTAAGAAGCATCCAAGTCATCGACCTTTACAGTCAACTGCCTCAAGACGAAAGTATTTTTTACGACGATTGCCATTTTACAGAACTTGGCGCAAGAAAGGTTGCAGAAATATTTGCCCGTGAAATTTCTTCAGAATTAAAGACCGCGAAGCACAACAAATAATTTATTTTTTTTGCTGAAACATATTGAATGCCGCCTGATATGCGTCGATTTTCCCGCATGCGACATCATCAGCTACTTGCACCAAGTGCTCAGCGATGGTGGGATTTTGGAAAAAAGAATTCTGCAGCATTTGATTAAGCAACCTATGAAAACGCTTGACTTTTTGCTGCTTTCTATTTTCCTGCAAGCACGAACTGTCATTGAGGCGTTGCTGCAATTGCTCAACAGCCGTCCACAATTCAGCAATACCTTGCCCCGTTTCAGCCGAACACAACAACACATCACGCAATTCACCTTCTATTGGGCCAGGCATGATTTGCAATACTGCATCCAACAACATTTTTGTTTTTTTTGCCGCCATCAACTGATCGCCTTCGCTTTTATTTACCGCAACAATATGCACTTCTTCCATAATACCGCGCTTGATGCCTTGCAGGTCATCACCGGAATTGGGCAATAGCAAAAAGACGATAATATCAACAAGTTCTGTTACATCCGTTTCCGATTGACCAACACCAACGGTCTCAATAAACACCACATCAAAACCCGCTTCTTCAGTAAGTACGATAGCCTCTGAGAGCCCCGACGCGACACCACCCAACTCCTTTCGCGAGGGAATTGGACGAATATACGCCGCATCGTTAAGGACAAGTTGTGCCATTCGAGTTTTATCACCTAGAATACTGCCCCCTGTTCGTCCGCTGCTTGGATCAACAGCAAGCACAGCCACTTTTTTGTTTTTTTGTTGAATTAGGAAAGTGCCCAGTTGATCAATAAAGGTGCTTTTACCTACGCCTGGCACACCTGTGATACCGATGCGCAAACTACTTCCCGTTCGCTCACAATGCTGCACCAAAGTGCGCGCCAATTGCCGATCGTCTTCTTTAGTACTCTCCGTAAGGGTAATGGCCTTGGCCAATGCTTGTTTACTGCCACTCCTCAAGGCATTTAGCCACTCTTGGGGCAGCGCTGTGCCTTGTGCTACTTTACTTTCAAAATGTGGATTGAACGAGGAGAGCTCCACTTAGAAGTTTTTTCTCAAGTCGGTTTTCAAAATATCAATCGCCTTTTGCGCCCAATCTTGCTCTTGCGCAGCAGTGAGCGTTAAAACTTCTCTTGCAAGATCTATAGAAGTCGCACCATCAGGCAGCTTAGACATACCAAGACTAACCACTTTCATGCTTTCTTCCTTGGCTTTTTTCACGTATTCCCAAGCATTTTTAGACACGTACAGTTGTTGGGTGATGTTGTGCTCAAATTCCGTTTTAATAGTCGTAATAATCTCACTTTGCATGAGTCGCGCACTCATTCCTGGTTTGTGCAAACGGGCCACAAGACCCGACATTTGCATGCGCTCCAAAAACAAAATCAATCGCTCATGAGCCTGCAAGATAATTGGAGCTGAGTACTTTATGTTTTCGCGCTTTATTTCCACCATATGACGATTTTGTTCGTTTTGAATAAAGCGGTGCACCAACAGGTACGCTAAGGCGCCAACAACCACCGATGGCACGGTATACATCAACATTTCACCAAATTGTTCCATAATAATTATTTGAGTTTTTAAATTTCCACATTCTTGTTTACAATACCAATTTCTACAAAAGTAACTTTTGGAAGTGTATTTATTTTTATTATCTTATCAATCCCTAAACACTATGCTATGAAGTTTCTCTTTAATCGTCTGTATACTTCTATTATTGAAGAACGCAAAATATTATTCATTTTACCATTGTTGGCCATCGCCTATCTCATCTTGTTTTTACATTTGGGCTAATGCATTTCCGACAAGGCAATTAAGGCTTGGTAGATGTACGCATCCTGCACTAATGCTTTGTGAAAATTTTCCAATCTTTCTTTCTTCACTTTATCAGTTTTGATCGCTTCTTGCTCATCGCGAAGGAAATCAATTTTGAGACCGTTTGCTCTTTTCGACACGCCATTCAATGCATTACTGCTGCTTTCAATCGCTTTTGACTCGGCCGAATAGTCAAAGTATCGCAAACTCTGCAAGGTATTTTCCTCCTCCTTTTTCATGAGCGCCAAGTGTGCATTCAGCAGCTTGAAATAAGAAGTAGTATCGATGCGCTGTTCCAAAGCAATGGCCAATTCTTTGTAGTTGGGTTCGCTTTTGTACAACTGATATGCAGCCGGATTAATTTTGGTCCATGGCATGGCAAAATCCTCCTCTTTTTCGCCCAGTTTCATATTTGAATATGCATCAGGAAGTACAATATCAGGCACCACACCTTTCAATTGCGTAGCGCCACCATTGATTCTAAAGAATTTTGACATGGTAAGCTTCACTGCACCCATAGGCTTCGCAGAGGCATATTCTGCCTGATCGGGCATAAACTCATCTAATTCGAAGAAGCGCTGCACACTGCCTTTGCCAAAAGTGGAGGCGGTGCCCATCACCACGCCTCGGTGGTAATCTTGAATGGCTGCGGCAAAAATTTCAGAAGCACTGGCACTAAAACCATTTACTAAAACAATCAAGGGTTTGCCGTCGCGTATGCGTGGATCAGGATCCGTGTACGCTTGACTTTCGCCACTTTTGTCGTCAACAATAACTACTGGTCCCGACTCAATAAACAAGCCCACCATTTTAACACAATCTTGCAGCGATCCACCGCCATTGTTTCGCAAGTCAATGATGGTGCCTTTCGTATTTTCTTTTGACAAGCGCTCTACTTCAATGAGTAAATCATCGGAACAATTGCGCCCGCCCTTGCCAGAAAAATCGGCATAAAACTGCGGAATATCAATGTATCCGTATCGCGCTTCGTCACCACTTTTTTGCAAAACAGCCGATTTGGCGTAGGTTTCTTCAATGACTACCACATCTCTAATGATTTTGATAATGCGTGTGGTGCCATCAATTTTTTTCACTGTCAATCGCACCTCAGTTCCTTTTGGTCCGCGGATCATGCTTACCACTTTATCAAGACGCATGTCAACAACATCTACCGCTTTGGCCGCACCTTGAGCTACCTCAGAAATCAAATCACCGGCTTCCAATTCGCCTTGACGTGCTGAGGCACTGCCCGGAATAATTTCATTGACTTTTACATATCCGTCTTTTACCGACAAAGTAGCACCAATACCTTCAAGACGCCCAGTCATAGAAATATCGAAATCTTGTTTGGCGCGCGGCGCAAAGTAAGACGTATGTGGATCGTACACGCTGAGCAGTGCGTTTACGTAGGTAGAAAAACGCTCCATGCGGTCAACCTGCTCAGTGTTTTTAGTCCATTCCTCGTAACTTTTCAATACTTTTTCACGCGCTTCTTTTTCAAGATCAACATCGCTTTTCTTGACTTTAATGCTATCGGCACTTTGCGCTTCCTTTAAATTGTAGTAACGCGACAACACTTGCAACTTCAGCAATTTGCGCCACAATTCTTTGCGTTCACCTTCGTTTTTAGGAAATTCTCTTTTGTCAGGATCGTTCTCAACGCTTTCTTTAACATTGAAATCCATTGCCGTCGACAACATCTCTTTGTAGTAAGGGCGTATTTCTTGTTCTCTTTTTTGAATCAGCACCAGTGCATTTTCAAACAAGTCTAAGGGAGCTGCACTGTTAATTTCATCGTCGATACTCAATTCCAATTTCTTCAATTGCTTCACATCAGAAAGCAAGAGTATTCTTTTGTTGTAGTCAAGCGCCTTCAGATATTGTTTAAAAGCTTTTTCAGAAAAAGAGTCGTCTATCTTCAGCGGCAGATAGTGGTACGCATCGGTCACTTTAAAGACATAGCCTATGATGACTTGTTCTTTAGTGAGCTTCTCCTCTTTCTTTAAGGCATAAAATCCTACAACACCAAAAAAGACAAGTAAGGCAACGACAGCTAATTTCAATTTCATAAACATAGAACAAGAGTAAATTAATTATTATTCAACGAATATAGAGAGTTGAAAATAAAATTAATGTTAATCTGAAGATTTTTTCGAATTGTCTGAACCTTGATTCACTTGCGTAAAAGATTGTCTCGACTACACCTACTTAAATCCTTTCATCACGTGAATCAAGATTCATACAATTTCCCAATGACAGACTCCTGAAATAATGCGTTTAATATATTTTCAACAACTTCACCGTTTGTTTGAGCTCCGGATTACTGATGCTCATAAAGTATAGCCCTTCAGGCAATTCACTGAATTTTATAGTAGAAGGTGTTGATCCATAAATCAATGTTCTTTGTACACTTTCACCCAATGCATTTTGAACAAGCACTTCATATTCATTGTATGATGACGAGGAAAGCTCAACTACAACAATATCATTAAAAGGATTAGGATATATTTTGACATACACATTTTGTGTATGAGCACCACTATTTGGAAGTGACTCATCAGCTCCCGGAGAGCCATTTACAGTATAAGACGCCACCCATTTAGTTCCATCGTTTTGATTACCGATAGGATTAATTAAAGTTGATACCATGGAAGGCCCAAATCCGTTGGCCTGCGTTGGCCATGGAGTAATATTGAGATACTGTATATCAATTAAAGTATCGCCGTTAGCGAGTTTCAAAAGTAATTCATCACCTCCATCGCTTAAATTACGATCGTACTCACCAAAAGGACTGAATTTGTAATTGGCTTTAAATACCGAATCCTGAGCAGCCAATACTATAAAAGCTCCAGCTTGTATCACCGTTCCTTCCGGAAAAGAATAATCAATACCACTAGCAAAAGACATTCCGCTTAAATTCAATGGTGTGTTACCAGTGTTTTTCAATTCAAGAAATTCTAAATCCTTTGCGGCGGTAGCTATATCATTTGATTTAGGGTGGTAATGAATTTCAGTTATTTTCAATTTTTCTAGTTGAGCAGGAATATATATTATCAACTCATGCAAGGGACTCCATTGTCCGTTGTAATAAACACGTGCTTTCATAACTCCTCCTGCATTTAAAGAAAACAGACCATTGTTGCTCATTTGTATGGCTGAAGAAGCAATTACATCATCAATGCTTCGTGGGTCACTTCCATCGAAAGTATAATAGATGACTCCTTTTCCGTTGTCATTGTTAAACTTCAGATTGCTGCCAGTTGTGGTTTTCAACACGGCGCTTTCAAAAGCAACATTTTGAAAAATGAAAATTGGCGCATGAAGCGTGCTAAATAAATTTTCATCAATTAGCTGCGTCAAAACGATATCTCTTCGAGGTGAAAAAAAGTTATTCAAGATGTTATTCACTTCGGGTAACCAGTCGTTTGCTTTGGTGTATGCCGACCATTGTGATTGAGCATCGCCCCAACGCGCCGACTCAGCGATGATGGCCGTTTGAATTTCAGCAGCGCGTTTTCTGAAAAGCTTTTGCATATTCCCAGTAGTCATCGCACCATTATTGTAAAAGTGTTTGTACACCCTATCTGCAAAAAGCGCACGGTAATTGGCGTTTGAACACAATCTATAATGGAGCCACTGCGGCTGAAATTTAGAAAAATCAGTCACCACCATCTCCCCATTGCTACCAATGTTCACACGATTTTCATTGATCCCTGATCCGGCATCACCAGGCTGAACCAATAAGGTATGTTCACTATCGTGGGCGATAAACTTAAATCCTTTTTTTCCATTTCTGTTTCTGATTGCATAAAAATTATTGGGCGAAGCATTACCTAAAAATTCAGAAACTGGAGCATCAACATTTCCGGTATAAAATATAAGCAGCATATAATCAATTAGATTTTCAACATCAACCAGAACAGGTAATGTCGAATCTCTCTTCCCTGCATTATCTAATCCTTGCAACTTAAAATAATTGTCGTTGGAAGAAAAACCTTGCTGACATAAATTCCACACCGATTCCCAAGCATTTAAATTACCATCAGTAGCTTCAATGGTATATCCATTATTAGTTTCCACTTTTATCACGTCATAATCTTCTGCTTTTCCACCAATATAACTTTCACCAAAATCTGCCGATGGCCTTTCATCAGTTTGATAAATCCCCCAGTACATTCCGTTTAAGTACAAATGATAAAAATGCCCTTTGGTATAAGGTTGAAGCATAGCCCCTTGAAGATCCCTACTAAATATATCACGAAGAATGGTATTTCGTGAACTACCAGCGAAACTCCACGAGTAATTTTGACTCGTACGCAAATCAATTTTATCAAATTCATCATGTCCTTCTTGACCAAACAATGGGAATTTTAGTTTTCCATAACCATATTCATTTCTGAAAAATAATCGAAACGCATGTTTCGGATTATCAGTACTTCTACTGTATCCACCGCGAATTCGCAAACCCGCTTCAACCTGAAATCCCTGACTATTATCGGGATTAATTAATTCAACGGAAGCTTCACGCTCCCAAGATTTACCTTCACCCGATGGATTAACATACATTCCGGTTGCTGCATCCGTTAAATTGGTTTGTTTGGTGATGATAGAAATACTAGGAATTTGCAACAATGCATCATCAATAGAATCTTTGTACAAATTATCGTTGACTACTTTGCTATCCATATTGTAATCCAATACCTGATCATTGATTGGATTTGGAGCTGGCCAATAGGATCCTGCGGGATTACCTTGTGTTTTAACAGCATCGAGGAATATGTATGTTTTACTGATAGGAACAGTAAACTGGCCGTTGGTTTTTTTTGTGAGGCGAAGGGTAACAGCTGGAGTTCTATCTCTGCCTTGAGTTGACGTCGGGTCTATAACGATAGTAAAAGGAGTGTATTTAGTAACAGCACCAAGTGCAATGCGAGGATCACTCCCATACAAAGTATACAAAATAGTATCACCGATTTTTGTTGAATTAACCTGCAATGTAAATGTTGCATTATAAAACCCGCTGTTGAAGTTAGTACTGATTGTATTAGGGGGAACAGCTATTTGAGCTAAGCAAAACGCACTTAATGTGATCATCGGCAGCACCGACAGTAATTTTTTATTCATAAGTAGAGTGTATAGGTGCTTTAAAATAGCAAAAAA
>Ga0114969_10000506_pt1 | contig 33569 bp, 33 predicted proteins | sample M_130807_MF_Meta_FD_87316 | JGI IMG/M metagenome (GOLD analysis project Ga0114969, IMG submission 87316) | Freshwater microbial communities from Lake Montjoie, Canada to study carbon cycling - M_130807_MF_MetaG | ecosystem: Environmental > Aquatic > Freshwater > Lake | place: Lake Montjoie...
TGAATGTATCATATATCTCCTTATTATATCCTATACGATTTGGTAAAATCCAATTATCTGGTTTTACTATAATATCCATATCTTCTATTATAATAATTCAAATTAAAAAAATAATTAACTGCTAAAATAAATAATACATATCCATCCATACATCCTATTTATACATTATTAGCCAACTCTTGAGCACGAATTTGATTTTTTATTAGAGGCTCTAATATATTTACTGCGCGTTTCATACCAATTTGTATTGCCAATTCTACAATTTGGTCGCAAAGTAATATTATTGCAATACCTATTATAAGAAGAATAGATATATTAAAAATAGCATTATATATGTAAGTGGTATCTGACTTCTCTTGCTTCCTTTGCTTCTCTTCTTTATCATCTTTATCTTGCTTCTCAGTCTTCGCATTCATCTCAGTCTTCGCATTCATCTCAGTCTTCTCAGTATTATTTTGAGTTTTAAAACCGCCCGGTCCTGTATTCTCGGGTTGTATTGTAGGGTCGAGAATGGACGTTTTATTGTAGCCGCTGCTGTTTATATTACCATTATTAATCTTGTCTTCTATGCTTTTTAAAAATATTATAGCATCTTCTGCGCTCTTTTTTTCTTCGGGTGTTAAATTATACCCGCTATTATTTAATAGGTTATTACCATTTTTAGGAATATTATTTGTATTTGCATAGCTAGACGTATCATTATTTGAGTAGGGTTGCTTATTTGTATTTGGCATATATGAGTATGAATTATATTTTACCTCGTCATTTAAGTTGCTAATATTAAAATATTGCTCTAGGTCTTCGTCATAATACGGCATTACATTTTCATTAGAATTCTTAATATTATTAAAAAGGCTTGTAGAATAATTCATAGCGGACGTTGATGATGATGTAGGGGCTTGTGCGGATTGCGGAGGTGATACTGAAGGGGGCTTGTTCATACCATTGTTCATACCATTGTTCATACCATTGTTCATATTCATTGCAGGGGTATTCATCATATTCGGATTGTTATTGGTTGCGTTCAAATATACATTCATAGCATCATCGTGGTCTTTCTTACATTCGTTAGATATAGGAATGTTATAATTGGGTGCTTGTAGGGGCGAACAGGAACTCCCGTGATTATTGGGATAGTCTGAAACCTTGTTTGAACTTAGTGCTAATTTGCTTGTCTCCACAGAGGATGGGTTAGCATTAGACGAAGAAGAAGACAAAGATGAACCTGAACCATTTGCTGCGCTATTTTTATTTGACTTTTGCGATGGTTTGCTTTTCTTCTCAAAAGTATCTATATTATATGCTTCTTGTAATGTTGAATAATTCATTATTAATTATTATTTATATACTTCTATTATACAAAATGAAAAGAAAAATTAAAATAAAAATATTTATATAATATAATTGTAAAGAAGAGTAAAGAAGAAAATGGATAATAATATGTATATCGAAGATATATTTAAAGGCGTATTAACAGGGGTTTTTGCAACCTATTTAATAATACTGGGAATGCGTCCAGCTGCAATATATCCAGATAATATCTTAGATATTATAGACAATCCTTGGATTTTTTTAATATTATTTATACTTAATTATTATATATTATTCTGGGATTTTACGATAGGTTTGTTATTCTTCTTAACATTAATAGCTTTAATACTTGACATAATCATATTTACGGATGGAGATTTTATAAAAGACAATATGGATATAGTAAATACCAACTTTTTTAATACTGCAGCCATAAATGATGCATTAAGGGATGCTAAAGATACTAAGGATACTCGTGATACGCGTGATACTAAGGATACTCGTGATACTAAGGACACTCGTGATGATAGCAAATCATACAAAGATGTCAATGATATTATACTAGAACAACTAAAGCATTATAATAAATTAAATGAAGGTTCAGATAGTATAAAAGCACACAATTCATTTCTATAAAAATCTTCTCAAAAAATAGATTATGACTTTAACATTAATACCTAGTATCGAAGGTATAACTACATTAGAACCATTATCAATGATATTCTTAATTCTTGTGCAGGTCGGGGGGAGATATCTTAAAATCGAATTAACACCAGCACAGCAGAAAATAATTAATAATGTTATTATACAATCCATTATATTGTTTGCGATTATTCTGATGGCGACAAAAAACATCGTTAATAGTTTAATAATTGTTTGCGTTATATATCTTTGCGTTAAAATATTATTTAATGAAAATCACAAATACAACATTCTTTCCAAGAAATGGCTAATGGAAGAGAACATAATATCAAGTAGCAACTACAAATCATTAAAGGATATATATATCAAAAATGTATCAAGTATATTATGATAATATGATAATATCATATAAATAATAAATAATACAATAATATATATAAATTTATTTGAAGAAGATGAAGAAATTAAATAACACCTTTTTAATTGATAAGAAGGAAGACGTTGATGCAACGAGTATTATGAATAAATTATTTAGTTGCGAGGATGGCACTAGTGCGTTCGCTAATGTATATTCAATAATTGAATGGAAAATGAGTGATTGGTTTGTTAAGAAGGGAATTAAGCAAAAGAAAGAGGATATTTATATATATGTCGATACACTTCCTGACTATTTCAAAGCATATACGATAGAAAATGACAAGTTTTTGCGCGTATGTATCAAGCATAAAATTAAGACAGATAATGTGGGTTTTAAAAAAATCAAAAGCAGGTTTATTATCAAAAATTTCAGAGCCAATTATAGGAGCCTAATTAATGGTCTTGATTTAATCAAGGTTATTAATTATATGGAGATAACAGACATTGTAAATACAAAACTTATTAATGTTAATTTGAATACGGAAATAAAGTTATCTATCCCGTCTAAAGATGAATTCGAAACGTATCTCATAGGAATGTTTGAGATTATCAATGAAAATTTAAAGAATAAACTATCAATGCTATAACCAAGAAAAATATATAAGAATAACGCGCATATATAAGTCATAGGGTAAAATAACAATATCCTATCCCATCGCGCTGCTATAGCTCAGTTGGTTAGAGCACTCGGCTGTTAACCGAGTTGTCGCAGGTTCAATCCCTGCTAGTAGCGTTTTTCTTTTTCTTTGATTTTATTATAAACCATTATAGTAATATTATGTGCTGGAATGCAGCAGTTTCATTAAATACCTACATATTTGGCTTATTCGCGTCGTCATTCGCATATTATAATGGCATTACTAATCTGCTTGGTTTAATATTTTACCAATCATTCATTATTATGCAACTAATAGAATATTTTATATGGTCTAAAACATTTCCAAATAGATTACTATCTCAAATAGCATTGTTAGTTATATTATGCATACCAATATTTAATATCATAAAAATAGAAAGGAACCCTGAATTGATACCATACATATTGGGAGGATACCTTGCATTTATTGTAATACTATATACTGCGATAATACCATTGAATACAATAGAGTTCTCATCAGTTCCTAGCAAGAACGGGCATTTATCTTGGAAATGGCTTACTTGGAATATATATATAATCTTAATATGGTATGCCTTCCTATCATTGCGATGGATTATTGATAAAATGTATCCGACCTTAATATTTGTATCAATATTTCTAATTATATCGATAATACTATATAAGGAAACGAATACTTGGGGGTCTATGTGGTGCTGGATATGTAATATTATATCATTCTGTTTTATATTGCTAGTATTTTACAAGGATTTTTGTAAAATGTAATAACCTATATCATTATCATCATAATTATCACTGAATATATATAATGTTCTTAATATTATCTAAATCTTTTTTCAAGGTTTTTAATTCGCTCTTTAAAGCCATATTTTCTTTACGCAGCTCTTTAATAGCCTCTACAAATACCGCACCTAATCTCTCATAGCAGATTGTAAGATAATCTTCGCCACTTTTGGAAACAATCTGCCCATTCTCCCTATCTTTAATCGTATCAAATGGCGCTATTTTAACAATCTCAGGGACTACTTTTTTAACATCTTGAGCACTTAGACCTATTTCATTATCATATTCAAAACCAAGCTCTAATGCTTTTTCATTGGGAACATAATGAAACCCCTTTAGACTATCAATAATATCAAGCGCTCCCGTAATATTTGAAGTTAAAGTTTTAAGCCTATCGTCGGAATAATACGAGCGAATATGTCCAGATGCGTGAATGTTCCCAATTATTTCTAAACGTTGCGATGGGACTTGGTCTTGCAAATTCGGTCCGATTAGCAGATTACCCGCTTTCGTAAATTTTAATAATTTTTCGTTATCATCTAAAACCCTAGATATTGAAGTGATACTTAATACATTAATTAAATTATCACTTGAAGAAGACGTAGATGTATCAGTGATCGCCAAAGTATTTAGCAAAGTTTTACTTTTGGAAACAAAATTATTAACTTCTATTGTCGTAGCATCAAATGTATTAACAGACCATCTCTTAGTGCCACCAACAAAATCATTATATTGCGACTCGACAAATTTCATAGTTGCTACATTTATTCCTGACAAACTATCTAATTTTAAATTTGATGATGCATAATCTATAACAAGGTCGAAAAGATTAGACCCGTTAATCCTGTAATTACTTGATGAATTGATATCACCTGCTACATCCAAAGCATATAAGGGGTCTCTGTTATTAATACCTGCAAAACATATTATGCCTGCATCAAATTTAATATCATTTGGGAAATATATATTACTCCCTGTAGTATTTATTTTCCACAAGAGATTTTCATTACTTTTTAACTTTAAAATTCCGTTAGATGTGTCAAAGTCCTCTTCAGACGGCATTACAATACCTTTGCTATTCGAAGTTGCATCATATAACCCCACGTCATTATAATTAAATTTGCGAATTGTATTATCAGGGTCTAGCACATAAATATTAGAGTTTGCTAATTGCAACGTATTCAAAGCCAATGTTTTGGTATTTATATCAAATTTTAAATCAGAAGATAATTGCGTTAATTCTTTTCCATTGCCTACTGGAATACATCCTTTAGTAATTTCAGATAGCCCAGTGCCGCCGCGAATAACTGTTACAATACCATCTGTAATATCATCGGCATTAAGATTTCCTCTGAATTTTTGAGCAAATAATGTAGTTCCATCATATTTGAATATGGTATTTTGCAGATACCTATTATTCATTCCGCCATATAAAATAGCATCCCTTTCTATTTTATTTATTCCTGTGCCGCCGTGCTCGGGTTCAAGAATACCTAAGGATACATAGCTTGCATTTAAATTAAAAATATTGCAGCCTTCTCCGTATATGCGCGATGCTCGCATAGAACCATTAATCTCTAAGAGGTGAAACGTATTTGATGTGATATTATTGATATTAACCCTACCTATAAAAGAGGTGTCCCCATATATCTGAACAAGATTATTACTATAGTTTGTAGGCGATGTATAATTTATTACAATGTTATTGCTACTGCCCACGCCTATAATATTAGATGTATATAATGTTTTGCCTATCTCAACATTACTTGTAATATATAAGTCTTTATTAATATACTCGTTGCAACTGATATAGACATTGCCAGTAATGTATAAATTGCTATTAATATGAGTTATACCATTTATATCTAGTAAATAATCGGAACTAGGATTTTCATTGTTAAGCCCAATATGCTTTGTATCTGTAATAGTTAAATAACTAATGTCATCGTCTATAATGTTATAGCTTGTATTACTTCCATATTTTATTTGATATTTATTATCATATGTAGAAATATTCCAACCCATTTACATAAACTCTATATATATAATTTGTTATTATTTTTTATATAATAAGGGTAATATATAATGATATTGAAATTTGAAATTTGAAAATTGATAAATATATATAAATATATATCGTATTATAACTATATACACCTTCGTATAAATATATACCCGCATAAATTATGAGACAGCCATTATTTACAAATCACGATAAATATCATCTGCACAAACTGCTAGGGTTTGGCTGTTTATTCAATTATTTTCTACGTATCTATTGGCTAATTATATACGGATCTATGTCGCTATCAGCAGATAATTGGATTACCTTAGCTATTCCCGCAGTGCATTTAACGCTATCTATGTCTTCCTTCATATTTCAAGTGCCCAAGATGAGATTTAGTTCTAAGATTATAATTTGGAAGGAACTGCAATTGCATAATATAGTTTTCACAATGCGCTCTGCTATAATAATGATGTATAGTATCATATGTATTAAAAGCGATATTACTATTAATTCGCCGCACTATCATTTGTATCAAATTGGCAAATTCGCGTTAGTTATCGTCCATCACATATTAGCCGACTATATTACCGCGAAATACAATGTGAATGAAAAAACAACTACGCGCGATATAAATTGGGAGAACATTCCAGATAATATAAAAATAATTATTAAAAAATACTATGCAGTTTGCCAAATATTAGCAATCAATGCCTTGTTATTAACAGAGAATGATAAATCTGGGTCTGGTGCTATCGAGGCTGCTTTTCTAGTTATGTTTCCCATACAATTGTCGACGTTTTTAATGACGCTTGTTAGAAAATCTATAATCTCTAATATTAGTTGGCACGTATTCTACGCATTATCATTGCTATCGCCATTCTTTATTATAATTAATACTATAAATTATATGGATGCTGATGGTAATCGCAAAAATGAGCTAGAAGTCAGCAAAGTATATCTGCCTATTCTCTATATTGTTTTTAGATTACAATATAATATGAACAAATACTATTTGATGTTCCACGTATTTGGTATAAATATGTATATTCAATATATGAATGGTATTAGCAACAGAATGATAAGACCGCTCATACAGCCTTAGTGTCAAAGTTTTTTATCTAATATATATATTTATATATTTCCTATCTTTCAAAGGTTTTACTATTCATTTGCGAATAATAATAGAGGTATGTTAGTAAATACCTGCTTTTATCGATTTCACTTAACTTATCGGTGTTCAGTTTTATGTTGTTATATATAGCAAACTCAAAGAGATTTTTAAGTAATAGCAGGTCATCGTCAAAATTATTAGAAGGGTTCGCGAATATGTTCAGTATTTTATAGTTGTTTGGTGATAATCTTCTGATAAAGCAGATATAATTAAGATTGAAGCAGTCATTATATACGCCAATAATCATACTAGGGGTAATGAAACGATGCTTGCTTAACCATAGCGTATCTTCAATTATTTTAGGGTGGCTTTCTTTATTTTCGGAAGACCATTTATGAAAAGAGCTATAAACATTATTATAATTCAATAAACCAACATTCGAACCTTTATTATTTGTGTTAAAAATAGGAAAATTATAGGAATAGCAGCAGCTAACAATATTTATCAAAGCGATAAGAAGTTTAATACTTATATTCATAATATATAATAAGATTTATATTCATATCTTATATAATACGTAATATTCATATATATTTATGTGTATATATATATATATATGTGTATATATATTATTTTGTTAATACTCTAGTAGATATATATTTTGATGAAGATACACATCCCTAATCATCTAATTATTATATCGATGGGGGTATTCTTAGTGTTAAATATATTTGAAAACATCATTCATTTTAGTATTGGTAGGAATATCAAAGAGAAGGATAACTCAAATATAGGAATAGAATTACCAGAGAAATATGATATAATTAAAATCATATTTATTATGTTCGTTTTCGCATTCCTCCAAGCAATATTTACATATTATTTCTTAATTATTGGGTTATAAAACAAATCCAGACTTCCTAATTTTATTTTTATTATTATAATATAGATATAGATATGTTTAATTTATCAACACAGGCAAGTGCGTTTTTTATTATAATTTGCATAACAACTATTATAAATTTAATATGCTTTTTTATAATGACTGGTATGTGGGGTTTTGTTTCATATTTAATATATTCTTTAGTGACCTTCCCGCTTGTTCTTTTATGGCTGTATAATATAGAATGTCTGACTACAGGAAATTGCCATATATGGAGTTGGGTTATAACTGTGATAACCTTAATATCTGCGCTTACATCCACAATTATGATTGTAGCGATTTCAATAAATCCACCAGCGGGATTTACGGCTACCACGAGCGGAACTAGCAGCACTACAACAACAACAACAAGCACTACCTCTAAACCTGCTGTCGATACCACTAAAGCGACTGCTGCTGCGACTGCTTAATAATAAATGATAATTACTATTTAGGATTATAATGATACTAACATAAATATATAATGAGTTATTCAATTCAAAACTATATAGATAGTTCTATTTCAGACGACATAGATATCCATAGTTCTAGAGATATCTCAACATTTTATAGTTTCAATGGGAATAAATCGAGGTATATGTTTTTTGTGAGCGATAGCAAAAACATCTATATAGAAACGCATAGAGGCGCAGTTATTATACCATATGAACATATTGCAAAATACAATAAATTACATGCGTATTATATCATATCGCTGCAAATAACATTGCGACAACCTAAAATATATTATTGCAAATCTGGGTATAAAGGTATCTATAAGGAGCATAGGAAATGGTATATAATGTCTAACATATATTGGAAATCAATGAATATGTCGTATGGTGATTATTGTTATTTCAAGGATAACCCAAATAATATTGATTTACATATTTGTGATACGTGCGAAGACATTGCTAGTTTTATATTTGGATTTAATAATAGCGAACAAGACCCAAGTAAAATAAGCAACTGGTTAATAAATTACGAGATTACTTGTATATATAATGAATTATATAATTGCGAGGTAATTATTAACATCGCTAAAGGCTCTTATAAATTACTAAAGATAATAAAGAGACATTTTGGTATCAATAATGATATAGTATTGAAAATATTTAATTATATAAATATATCTCAGTTATCCGATATAAATATATCTCAGTTATCCGATATAAATATATCTTAGGGATATATTATAGATATAGTTATATTATGCTTAACATAGTTCTATTATCATTAACAATGATATATATTTCAGTAACAACCTCATATACGTCGTATGCAAGAAGTCTAACAAGTAATATGTTGCGAGCGAGTAATACGCTTCCATATAAGCAGGGAAGTCTCCGATACCATACTGCGGGAACTGCTTCTGCCAAAAGAGAGATACCGAAATTAACTAGAATGGCTATGACGGAAGGCGGAGACGGATACTTAAATAATTTGAATTTGCCGCAATATGTAAATACCAGTCTAAGTAGTCTTAATCTTACTAAATCAGATTACTATATGAATATGCCTACGACTGGAGAGAGTATAGAGATATCTTCAATTTATCTAAATATAGACAAAGTAAAAGGAGTGTATTTTTCGAAGGATGTCAAGAATGTTATCTTCACATTCCCAGAAAATTTATCAGAACTTTATTATTACAATAGTAGCAAGGGGCAGATATACAAGATATCAAACAATACGAGGATACAAATGAAAAACCTCAAAAAGTTTGTATTGCAAAGTTTCAATAATAATATCGACGGCATAATATTTTAATATATTTTGTAATATTAGAAATTAATAATAATGAATGATAAAATAGAAATAGACCAAATATTTGCAGAATGCGTAGGGACATATGTGTTCTTTATGTGTATATTGCAAACGTCAGACCCATTCCCTATCGCAATCGGTTTATTAGCCGCCGTTTATATGTTTGGCAAGGTTTCGGGCGGCTTCTTCAATTCAACATTAAGTTTCATTATGTATCTCAAAGGTGATATTGGGCTCTTTAAGTTGGTCGCATATATATTAGCGCAAACAATAGGAGGTATCCTAGCATTAACAACGTGGAAAATTATAAATAGCAAGTAATTCCAAGTAATCAATAGTTTATTTTTTATAATGATATAATTATATAATGATATAGATTATATTATATATATTATATTATGGCACAACTATATACATCAATCGAAGTATCTGGAGGGTTAGGAAGTCAATTATTTCAACTAGCCTATATAATTTCTTTTTTACGTTTATCTAAGAAGAACAGAATTAAAAGGAAGTTAGTATTTAAGGAAGGTAATGCATCTAAGGATGTATATAGGAAAACTCATTGGAATACATTATTTCAAGGGCTTTTTCGCGTTGTAAATGCTAGCGACTTTGAGAAGATACCATTTAATAGTTTGTATATTGAAGTAATCCCTCATAAATACATTGAACCTAAGGCAGACATTAAGGATAATGTTTTTTTTGATGGCAAATACCAGACATTCAAGTATATAGATGATAGTTTGCGAGAGAAGATGACTAATATCATCTATAGCAACGAGGACATTATGTATCCTGCGTATTATAAATACAGGGATATATTGGACTACTTTGGAAGTGATACTAAGGACAATGATATGGTATCGCTACACATAAGACGAGGAGACTATTTATCGCTCTCCAATTATAACTATAATTTAGAGATGAATTATTATAAGGAGGCATTGCAGATTGCTAATAAAAAGAATGTTGTAGTATTTTCAGATGATATAGAATGGTGCGTTAATAATTTCAATGATTATGTGAATAGAGACGGCACTTACAATGTATATTTTGTATCTGATAAAATATATAAAGAGACTGAAGTGCGTATCAAAGATGATATCGAACTTATATTAATGTCGATGTTTCAAAATAATATCATTGCGAACTCTTGCTTCAGTCTTTGGGCTTCTTTTATAAGTTTTTATAAAAATAAAATAGTGGTCGCTCCGAAACGCTGGTATTCGTGTGATGGTTGCAAAGAATACGATGAGGTATATCATAAATATATAACGCATTATATATAAACATTTTGCTATTTTGTAGTATATATATATATACATATTATTGAAATGAACACGATATCTTCAAAAGACATATATAATGAGAATATGATATTAAGGGAGCAAGTAAGGTTCTTAACTGATTGCATTACAAATCAAATGAATAACTTGGAGATTTTATGTGAAAGCAGTAAAACCTGCCTAATACACAAGGAAGACCTCAAACCATTTTATGAGAAAACTTATAAATGCAAAATATATATATAATAATATATAATAATATATTAAGATATAATAATATATTAAGATATAATAATTGATAATATTAGTTTATTATATATATAACTATGGTCTCTATAAATGCTGATTTGTATTTTACAAATATACACATATTACCTAAAGCAGTAAATGCGATGGTATGCAAAAGTTGGTATGCGCCTATAATTAGTATTCTAAAGAAAAAGAAACAGACCTTTTATGAATTGCAAATATATAACTTAATAGTTAATAAATATAGCTGCTATCCTACATTTGGGTATAATGCTAGAAGAAGATTGGATTTTTCAGATAAAAAGGGGATAAATGTATATGATGATAACATATTTGATATCGCATATGATAATATGATTAAGCAAATCTTTAATTATCTCTCTGAAGACCCCGTAGTGTTCTTAAATATCAAAGAGAGCTTGATTATATATTATACTAAGTATATCTCAATGTATAAAAAGTATTGCCGAATGGAACTGCTTGAGATGGCAGATAATAACGAGTATATTGACAAGGATATCGCCAATGAATACAAGGAGATATTATTCAAATATTATAGTTATGTGATAACATAGTTATGTGATAACATAGTTATGTGATAACATAGTTATTATGATAACATAATACTATATAGAATATGTATATACATTGAATTATTCATTATTTTTATTGTAATATGTAAAATAATAAATATTATATATAGAGTGTCCATATATTTTTTGTATGAGCCAGAAAAGCAACAAATGTGATGACATAAAGATTAAGAATTGTGCAGACAAAAAACAAACTTGTAATCCTAAAACAGGCTATTGTATTAACAAGAAGAAAATAATTGAATTTATTAAGGAATTAAAAACATACAAAAAAGCAATTGAAGTTATTGAAGGATATAATATAGATGATGACAAGGTTATCAATGAATTATCTAAGCAAGGATTTATATATGAAAAATTATGGGATATTTGTATTAAACTAGGAATTACTGATTTAACTAATAAAAAAACTACACACGGGATAGGTAATGTTAATAATAAGAATGATGCTGTCTTTAAAACAATTGATAAATTTTTTGTAAAGTATATTGATGAAGGAATAATTAGTGGTAATTCTGGAGGTTATTCGGATATTACATTTGAAAATGAAAAAGAAGATAAGAAGATATTATATTTAGTATCGGTAAAATATATTAAAGGAAATAATATTAAAGATTTTGATATACAAAACTTATGTACTATTATCAAGGACAGAGAGGAAGAATATATCAAAAAAAACAAAGATGATAAGGATATGAAAAATTATGAAATAAAAACACTATTATTTGTTAAAAATAAAAAGGATTTTATAGAACGTATTTGTATAAAAGCAAATAAATCAAGCAATTTATTGATAAAATACATATCACCTAATGGTAATTATGAAAATGTATATGACCTCGTCGATTTAGAAATATATTACAATAAATTAAAGAAATTACTTGAATTATATGATTACTGGAAAGATGAACAAACTATCAAAGATTTTAAAGAAGGATATTTACAAATAAAGGATATAAAGAGACCTTTTATACCACGATTTCATCAGGAATTATTCATAGAGAAGATTAATGCAATGATTAATACATTCAGTAATAAGGATGATAAAAAAATATTAGTAGGGGCTATACCGCGCTCAGGGAAAACTTATATAATGGCTGGAACAATTCTAAGACACGTTAAAGAGCACACGAGGAAAGAATTAAAGAACAGGGTAACGAAGAGAACATTTAATAATTATGTAATAATCACACCAGCACCTAATGAAACACTCAAACAATATGAAGAAGCGTTTAACGAACATATAGATTTTGATAGATATAATATTAAAGCCAAAACTATTAATATATCCGATAAGATAGATTTTAATAGACATAATGATGATACACCAACTTCGAAAAGAATTGAAAAGCATATTGTATATTTAATTTCAAAGCAAAGACTGGAAAATATAAGCGGAAGAGCAAATATAGATAATGAAGACGAAGAGGATGAAATTAAAGGGAGAGAAAGGGCAGATAAATATAAAGAGAATATTGAGAATTATTTTGGAAAAGAAGATAACAATATTAAAATAATCTTTATGGATGAAGCACATTTTGGAATGTCTACTGCTATAGCAAAGGAGATAGTTGATACAATGAATACAAATAAATCTGTTAAAATATTTGTTACGGCTACCTATAACAAACCACAAAACATATATTTTAATGACGTTAAAGAAAAAAACTTGATAAAATGGGATTTAGATGACATTGATATGATTAAAAGTATTAGTTATAAAAATTTTAGGGAGGTTATCAAACATTTCCCAAAAAAGTTTAGTAAAAACATTTTAAAGAAAGTATTAAAAAATAATGGATGGAATTGGGGGAATTCAGAGGATGACAAGATAACTACAAAGGTCTTTAATAATAACAAGACTATTATTGATAATATAATAAAACAATATATGCATTTTCCACAACCTTATATGATAACCGCAGTATGGGATAAGGAGTTTTATGATAAAGAGAAAGAAAAATTATTGGATACAGAAGGGAATATTTTAAAAGATTATGGATTTGATATGTGTAAATTATTTGAACCAAATAAGAGCAATAATTCATTTGTAAATGAAGAACAATTAGTGCAACTCTTACATTATTATTTTGGTTATCCTGATACAGATAAGAAGTATGATATACAATATCAATACAAAATGAATGGGATATTACCGCGCATAGAAAGGATATGTAATCATAAATGTAGAACATTACAAACAAAATCACATAAGACAACCCAATTATGGTTTTTACCTCACGACCATATTGCTAAGATTATAAATGCTTTATTACATCTTTTATCAGGTTCTAAATTTAAATATATATTTGAAAAATATGTGTTTTACATTGCAGTTGATATGCGAGGCATAAAAGATACAGATAAATACAAAGACAAAGACGAAGACCATATTAGATATATGGGTAAAGCTGGTGATATAAAGAAGGATATAAAGGATATAGAGAAGGAAATTAAAGATACCAATAATTATGAAGGGTTAATTATATTGACAGGCAAACGATTGCAATTAGGCATATCATTAGAAAATGTTGATATTGTTGCGCTATTTACTAATATCAATGCATCAGATGCTATATATCAAATGATTTTTAGAAGTATGACAGAGGTTGACAATGATGATGTTTGTGATGGAAGCAGTTTTTGTTCTAAGAAGAAATATGGTTTTATGGTTGATTTAAATCCACAGCGAACAATATATACATTAGAATATTTTGCGGATAGAATAACAAACAAAGGAGACAAAGATGATAGAGAAAATAAAGAGGACAGATTTAATAGTATTTCTAAATTAATTAATATTGACAAAGATAAATTAACAAACAAAGATGATAATGCGACTGATGCAGAAAATATTAAATTTACAAAGGAGTTTTTTGATAAATTAACTAGTTCTTGGGAAGCAAATACAGAAAATATAAAAAATATTCTAATAAAACAAGACATATTTAGTGATGATGTCAAAACTATATTAAAAGAGAATGAAAAATTTGATTTTAGTAGATTATTTAAGAAAGATAAAACTGCTGGGAAAGCATTAGTGGTCAAACAAGACCTTGCTTTTGTATTGAAAAATATATATACACTGCAACCAAAAAAAGGAAAAAAGGAAGTGAAAGAACCTAATATTATTGATATCTGGATAGATATACTAAGTGAGACAATATCTATATTATCATTCATATCATCATATTATAAAAATGAATTTGAATGTATATTTGTCGATGATAAAAGGAAGGACTTTAATTATGAAATTCTTAAAATTTTTGAGGAACTTAATGATGATAAAGAATTAAAAGTAATGTTTATATACTTTTTAAAAAAGAGAGTAATAAAGAAGGAAGCCATAGGCGGCGACGAAGATAATTTTGACAAAAATTTATTTGATATGATTTATGATATAATTAAGTTGATTAATAAAAAACAATCGGGAGGACAAGTAATAAGCGTGAATGAAATAATACATATGAGAAAGCAAAAGATTTATAATATTAAAAAGATTGATGAACTATTAGAGTTTATTAATGCCAATCTAGCACCTAAAGAAGTTGAAAAGAAAGAACGTGGAGAAGTTTTTACGCCTATGAAATTAGTTAATGAGATGCTTGATAAACTACCTCAAGAAGTATGGAGTGATGAGAAAAAGAAATGGTTAGACCCAGCGACGGGTATGGGGAACTTTCCTGTTGCAGTTTATATAAGGCTAATGGAAGGTCTTAAGAAAAAAATAGGCAATGAAGAAGAACGCCGAAGGCATATTCTGCAGAATATGCTTTATATGGTTGAACTTGATAAAGGGAATGTATTTATGTTAAAAAAGATTTTTTGTGGTAAAGGTGGTGGGGGTGGAACATATAAATTAAATATATTTGAAGGTAGTTTTATTGATTTCAAAACTGCTACAATTGTATTACCTCCTAAGGAAGAAATTGATATAAAATTTGATGTAATATTAGGTAATCCGCCATTCCAATATAAGGAAGGCGACACTCAAGCACAACCTATTTGGCACCTATTTGTCGAAAGGTCATATGAGTTATTAGAAAATAATGGGTATTTGCTAATAATTCATCCGTCGGGGTGGCGAGATATTAGCGGGAAAGGTAAAGGGAAAAAAAGAAATGTTTTTGATTTTATGAAAGAACATAATTTAATATATCTTAATATGAACGATTTTGAAACAGGGAAAAAAATATTTGGCGTAGGAACTAATTTTGATTATTATGTAGTTCAAAATACGCTTACAAATAGTAATAAAACAATTATTAATGATATTGATAATACAAAGGGAGATGAAGAAGAATATGAGATAGATTTAAATAACTGGGATTTTATACCAAGTGGTAAATTCAAAGATTTCAAAAAAATAATAGCAACAAAAAAAGAGGAAAAAGTAAATGTATTAAATGAATCGTTATATCATACTCAAAGAGATGAAATGTCAGATACTAAAACTGAATTTCCTTGTTGCTATAGTATTACTATAAAAGATGCAATGAAATATAAGTATAGTCTCCGCGACAAAGGGGGGCATTTTGGTGTTCCAAAAGTTATCTGGTCTAATGGCGCTGGCACATATCCTATAGTTGATAAAGAAGGAAAATACGGATTAACACAATATTGCTATGCTATAATTGATGATACGAAAAATTTAAATGCAATTAAAAAAGCAATGGACAATCCAGCATTCATAAAACTGATGAAGTATCTTTCATTTAAAGAAGATCATAAATATAACTATAAAATAATATCACTATTCAAAAAGGATTTTTATAACTATTTCTTAGATAAAAAATTAAGCGGAGGTAAGAAATATAAATATATTAGAAAAATAGCAAAGGCATATAATAAATCAACAATCTACCTTGACCGACATCACAGGGCTTAAGAAGCCCGTATCTTTGAATACAATCCTGTAATGGAAATGGCGCTCTAGTAATTGACTAAATACTTTTTTAACCTTGTATCTATCGGGGCAGAAAATGCGAACTTCGGCTTTACCATTCTTAACTTTAGATACACCTACATTATTATAATTTTTATATGCTTCATAAGGATCCTCTATGATTTTATCAGTCTTATTAGCAGCCCAATAGATAACAATCGTCCCGTCCTCATAATCATTCATATCGATTGTATATGATAAGTTAGCCCCATTAGGTATTTTTTCATCTGCAATCAATGTATTAGGTAAATGCGCTAATCCCAAAAACGGCAAGAATGTCTCCTTCTTCATCATAAGCATAACGGCGGCTGCTATTACAAATATTACGAATATGCGAAGCACAACATTGTAATTATCGCTAAATAATATATAGAGGGCGCTGATAATAGAATATGATAATATGATTGTCATCGTTATCATATGTATATATATGTCTTGAAAGAATATTTTGTTCATCATCATTGTTTGTTAGGAAATATTAAATTATTAATCTAATATATAAAAAGAATATAAATAATATCAGATTATTTGATTATCAGATGATATATATGATATATATGATAATTATTTAGAAATATAAATCTCGTCTGCAATTCCTAAGCGGATGCACTCGTCCGCATTCAATTCCAAATCTTTCACAAGGATTTCCTTCAAATATTTCTTAGTTATTTTTGTTTTATCCAAATAAATCTGATTAATATGTGCTTGAATTTTAAGGCAGTTTTTGTAGGTATCATCGATATATGCTAATTTACCCCAGCAACCTGACCGCAACTCGTGAACAAGAACATAGGAGTTTGTGCAAATATATCTCTTATGTCCGTGAATACTAATAATAGTCCCTGCAGAGGATACGTTGCTATCAATAATGGTATTCACAGGGATACTCAGGCTTTTAAAGCAATCAATGATAGAGAATGCCGAGTAAATACATCCTCCATTCGTAGTAATATGCAAGTAAATCTCAGGTTGAACATTAGAGGACGCGCTAATACTCTCCACCCTCAATTTAATCTCAAGACTTCTCAAATATTTGCAAAGCGTAAATGCCGATTTCGGTGTAATGTCAGAAGAGAAATACAAATGATTATTAATAATATAAATGTTCTTATCGTGCGGGTCATTATGCTCTTCTGCTTCCTCGTCGTCGCAAGTATATTTTCTTTTTTTTGATGCATACATGTATTTACTATTACTATCCATTGTTATAGTGATTGTTATGCGGTATGTATTATTATATATATAAATACAATAAAATCTTATATAATATATATTAGCAACATATTTTTATTTATATCTTATAAAGAGAAGTTATGAAAAAATATATATTAATAGCAGTCTTAACATTAATAATCTTATTTGTTGCAATATATGTAAGTGATTATGTTAAGAGTATTTATTTTGACAATTGCATAGAAGATTTCAAAGATGCTTATTCATTAATAAAGGAAAAGTTTGAAAATGACAATAAACTTACGGCGGATTACGATGCTCTTGTTAAATCGAGAGGTGAAGCCCTTTATGGAGATGCAACAAATCAAGAAGTAAGTTTCAGCGCTGAAATGGACAAATATAAAACGAAGGTATATGACAAGTATGAAACTATTAATGACCCTATAGGCGACGAATATTTACCATACAGGGCAAAAAACTACAGGAATGACCCCTCTGCAATATCAAATAATAACTTGAATGAATATACAATAATAAATGTTTATAAGAATATTCTCGATAGGCAACCTACCGACAAGGAATTAAACAGGAACTTGCAGGATTTCTATGAGAATGACTTGAATGAAGATATCTTAAAATTAAGAATATACAATTCGACGGAATACAAAATAATAACAAATATGCAAAGTAATGATATAAAACCCGAATTAATCACAAACATATCTAAAGGACATCTTAAAGATAAACTTAAAAAATTCTACAAAGACCAACATAATACCGAATTAACAAACACGCGAATTCTAGATATTTTAGTAAAATGCTATGTGCATTTACAATTTAACGATTATTTATTCAGAGCGATGTTGATGCACGATAAATATAATGAGTTTGAATATAATATTAAAAAAGAACTTATAGTATCTGATAATAAATTACTAGAAATGTTTGATAATAGTTTCATATTATATGAGCTTCGATTGATAGCGAACGAATTGAAGAGGCAAGACATAATTAAGAGGACTGCTATGACGACCCCAGTATCACTACATCAAAATTCGCAAAGCGAGTTAAATACTTCAAATATAAATGTGTCTGTTGATAGCGAGAAGCATTTTTCAGAAATAGTAAAGAATAGTGATAATGTTTTTAATATAAATATTATGCTAAATGATAAAAATGACCTAATGAGTTCTCCATATGCTAGGAATAATCTAGGAGACCCGCTAGGCGAGCAAAATCAGTTAAATGATACTATATTATCTTTAAACCAGTTATATTCTCAGGGATATCTCAATGATAGCAAAAATAATATTTCAGAATTAACAGGTAAAATATCAGAATTAACAGGAAATATATCCAATATTGCCGACAATATCCCAGCAATCTCTGGCGATTTGTCAGATATCACAGGCAATATACCAGCAATCTCTGGAGGTATTAGCGGCATAGGGCAAATACCATCTTCTGCACCCGCGACTACTTCTAACATAGCGACGGGTATAATAACATCCAACGTTGCTTCATCGGGAACAAATAATAATGTGATACAGCAACAACAGCAAATATTACAACAGCAATTACTTAGAGAAGATTTGCAACCTCAACAAAAACAAGATATACAACAGCAATTAATGATATTACAGCAACAGCAGCAACAGCAGCAACAGCAACAGCAACAACAGCAACAGCAACAGCAACAGCAACAGCAACAGCAATTACTACAACAGGAACTACTTAAACCCGAATTGCAACCTCAGCAAAGACAAAAGATAGAACAGCAATTAATGATATTACAGAAACAAGATAAGCAGATGCAAGGGCGACCACAGGGACAACCAGCAAATAGAGTATATAATCCAATTGATTATAAATATCAATATAGGGGAGATATGGGACATCGACCAAATGTGTGTTCTTATGGGACTAAGCAAATAGTGCAACCAGTATTCTTAAATTCTTCAACATTATTTCAAGGCACCGATTTGAAAGAGGCTGCTGAAAATACGCAAGTAGGTAGTATAATGCCTAAATTTAAATATTACGAATACGAAGATGTTAAGTAGCGGTAGCAGCGGTAGCAGCGGTAGCAAAAATATTATATACTTTGTTAATTTTTGCCAAGACCAATAATTTCAATTTATTAGGCAAATAATTATTTTCTATAAGAAACCCTTTTATTTCTATGCATTTATTGACGATTACATGTATTAGCAAATTAAACTTTGTTTTGATTATATAGTCTTGGATATTCTCTAGATAATCATATATTATATATAATATAGTATATTTATATATTCCTATCATAATATAATTTGCATTATTAGCATTATTTATATTAGCAGTAATATCATTTTCATATCCTATAAGAATTTGCATTGTTTTTATAGGTTCCAATGATTTATGTATTTTCATATTATATAAGACATCATATATATTATCATACCTCTTATATACGATGCAATATATGACATTAAATAGGTCATATAAATTTATATTAGAGTATTCCCAATTATAATTAAAAATACTACCAAATAATTTGCAACATAACCTGATGCGTTTGTTTTTGATTTTGTGGATTGCTATATTCTCGTTGCCGCGATAGCTGCTATAGTTCTTATTTTTAGTTCTTACAAATATATTGAGCAAATATATCTCGGCAACTTCTTTGCGAACAACCTTGTTTATTACATAATAAGATAGGGTATTAGCGGCTGCATATAGTTCCTTATCATTGTATCTATAATCATACAAGTTTGCATTTATGTTTGCATATGTATTGTCGAATATTACATAATAATATGGTGTCGCAGTATCATATAGCATATACTTAATAATATCCTTATTGTTTTTGAGAATAGCATATTTATGCGAATATATAGATTTATCTAGCAATATAAAACTACGCAAATTATTAATGAACAATGTAGAAGAGATGGATAGTATAATATCCACGCAAAAATTATTAATGTTCATTGAAATATTATAGATATTATTATAATATCTTCATCATTTTTTACAAAATATTATCTTAATATATATTAGGATATTTATAATAATATGGTGTTGACTACTAAACAACTTAATAAAGCAATCGGTAATATGAATAAAACTTTTGCTGCCTCTTTAAAACAAAAGAAGAGAGGAGGACAACAGCAACAACAGCAACAACAGCAACAGCAGCAACAGCAACAGCAGCAACAACAGCAACAAGAACTGCAACAGCAACAGCAACAGCAAATAGCAGGGAATGTAAAAGTATATACAGGACCCAAACAAGGTAAATTTATAATTAATAAACACGGCAAGAAGGTCTATATTGACCGCAAAACATTAAATAACAATGTTCCCTATATGAAAAAGAAGGCTAAGAAATAAATAACCTATTACTAATTTTTTTTAACTTCTATTATAATATTAAGAAGGTGTATTAATAATTTTATGAATAATAATAATTCGGAATATAAAATCGACAAGATTATTAAAGAAATAGAGGTTAATAAATTAAAGAACGTATACAATGAATACAATGATGTTATCACTCTAATCTCAAAGTTTATTATTAAAAAGAAACTTATATTATACGGCGGCTTTGTTATAAACGTTATTTTACCAAAAAAACTGAGATTTTACAAAGATTATACCATTAATGATTTTGATTGTTTATCCAAAAATCCACTTAATGATTCAATAGAACTTGCTAAAATCATCAAGGAAAAAGGATATACCTACATTAAAATTAAAAAGGCGAAACATCAAGGAACTTATAGGGTATATGTATATGGTAAGCAGATTTTTGATATTAGTATTATAAAATCTAATATATACGACAATTTATTAAAATATAGCAAGAAGGATAAGAAAAATTTAAAGCATTACAAGGATAAATACAACATAATACCATTGCCCATTATAAAGAAAAATTTGTATTACGAACTTTCGCGCCCAGAACAATCAGGGTATAGATGGGAAAAAATATACGAGCGTCTGAATATATTGAATAAAATATATCCTACGCCAATTTTAAATGCAAAATACGAATGCATTAAAATACCAATCATATATCAGGTATTAACAAAGAATATTTTAGAATATATTAAAGTCTCTAAAAATCCCATCATAGATAGTTTTGCGCTTAAAATATATAAGAAGTTGAGCTTAAATTGCTGTGGACGCATCAATGATTATTCTAAATATATTACTATATTATCAACTGATTACGAGAAAACTAAAAACGACATATTAGCGATTATCAAGAATAAGGAGAATAAACTTGCTAATTATGATATCGATATTACTAATCGCGTCGATAAAGACAACCTATTATATACATATTATGATATCAATATAATAAATAAAGAGAATAATACAATATTTAATTTAATAAATATTATAAATGTTAAAAATGAATGCTTCTCTATCAACAATGGGACTAAAAGCGAATATAATAATTTTACTATAGGAAGTTTAGATACTATATTATATTTTCTTTATACTACATACATATACAATATAATATATATTAATGATGCTAAAATTGCGAATGAGAAACTATATTATATCAATGAATACGAGAAATATATTATTGATAATATCAACAACAATATATTAAAAAGACTAAAAAGTAAATGCTATGGTATAATCAACTATGATGACGAAATTAAAGAGATATGGAAGAAGAAGCTAACATTAAAATATATATCTTGAACACTCAGATTACTTTAATTATTTTTTTTATCTGAACTATTATAAGGTTCATTACCCTCTTCAGTTTCAAATGCTGCATCGGCTGCTTCTTCGAGATTACTAGGTGATACGTCGAGATTACTAGGTGATACGTCGAGATTACTAGGTGATACGTCAGGATTACTAGGTGATACGTCAGGATTACTAGGTGATACTTCAGGATTACTAGGTGATACGTCGAGATTACTAGGTGATACGTCATCATCCTCTTCAGTTGCTAAGTGTTCTTCATCAGCATCCTCTTCATCATCCTCTTCAGTCGCTACGCGTTCTTCAGCATCCGCAGCATCCGCAGCATCCGCAGCATCCGCAGCGCATATTTTATCATCCTTATCATAATAAATAATGATATAGCCATCATCATCTACAATTAATTTATCTTTGTCGTTAAGTGAATATAATAGTTGTATCATTCTGTTTTGTTTTATAGATTTCAGATTTAAATTGTTATTAAAGATGTTTTTAAAAGAAGTAATCGATAGCGAAATAATCACATCATCGTAATAAGGCACTAAACTATTAAAACATAAATAGAAGTTTGTCAGCGTATTATAGTAAATTGCTCTAAAATTATTATAAATGTTAAGTTTCATAATTATCTTAGTATTTTTATATATATTATGTTAGTATCTTTTATATATTTATATAGATATATTATACCCTATTCTTAATAAAATATATGCATATTGAAAGATTAAAATGTGTTAAAATGGATGTGTTAAATAATTTGAATAATTTGTCTCTAAATTGTATATTCAATCTTCTAAGAATTTGTTCAGGTGGATTTAATACATATACTGAAGGGTCTGTCCAATCAGATGATGTTTGACTATATGAAATGTCTGAATTTTCAGCATATGAATATGGTATTAAATCAAAATATTTAGCGCAATCAAAAATTGTATTCGTTGTAGTTGATGTATTAGCAACTCCATCAATAACAAAATTACTTGTGATAACTTGGGTGCCCTTTATATATGAATTAGACCTGTCATAATCGTTAAGTGTAATATAGATAGGGTCATATCGTTCATATGATAATGGTGTATTTTTTATAGAGGTTGTTGATACTATAGATGATTTTAGAATTTTAATGTAAATCACATTCTTAATTGGTTCTACTAAATTAATATAGAAGTTTGTTTCTGCTGCATTAAACATTAAACAATTTGAACTATTTAAATTTAGGATTATTTTATCATATTTAAAAGTATTATTTAAATCTACAACACTCATATATCTTATAATTATAATATATATTAATTATTCTATAATCACAACACAGACACAAACACAAACACAAAAAATATATAAAGATTTTATAATATATATAACTATAGAAATATATACAACATAATGGTGAATACTGATGAGATTGCGGCAGGTTTTGATATCGGAACAACAACGAGTTGCGCCGCCGTATGGTTGAATGATAGGGTAGAGATTATTCCCGACGGACAAACAGGCTCGCGTATTATCCCATCATATGTTTCATTTTCAGACGAAGAAAAACTTGTCGGAGATGCGGCTAAAAATCAATCTACTATGAACCCTAAAAATACTATATATGATGCAAAACGTCTCATTGGTCGCAAGTTTAATGACAAGGTTGTTCAGGAAGATATCAAGCTATGGTCTTTTAACGTCACAGGTGATAATAACAATAAGCCTCTAATCAATGTTAAATATAAGAACGAGGACAAGCAGTTTCATCCTGAGGAGATTTCTGCAATGGTTATTCAGAGGCTCAAGGAGACCACCGAATCGTTTCTTGGGCATCCCCTTAAAAAGGTGGTTATCACTGTGCCAGCATACTTCAATGATTCGCAAAGACAAGCTACGAAGGACGCTGGGGCAATCGCAGGTCTCGAAGTATTGCGCATTATTAATGAGCCTACTGCAGCAGCAATTGCATATGGTCTCGATAAGACTGGAGACAAGCAAGAGAGGAATATTTTAGTTTTTGATTGCGGTGGTAAAGTTCTGCTACCTTCGGAGTATGCCCGACCATTGATTGCTTGTTATTAAAACGGCAATAGATGGAAGCTGGTTAATTGCTGGAAACTCCTAAAGCCATTATCTACCACAGCGGAATGCGCGAGCATAAATGCGAAGGTTTGAAAAAGATATGGATGAATATGATTTCTATATTAAAATATAAAAATATTAAAATATTTAATATGGAATTTATTAATGAAATGGACAATCAGCAGCCAACATTGTTAGCGATAACAATAAGGTTCAACGACTAGATAAAGTAAGGTAATATTACCAGAAATATCCACGAATGCCAGCGTTTAGATTTGAAAAAAATTGATAATTAGTATAAACACATATCATTATATCATAGTATATTGCAACAAACTATATATAATGGATGAAAGGTTGAAAATATTAAATAATATTATTGAAATAACTAAAGATAATACCCCAATAGAAATAAAAAGCATTAAATTAGAATTTTCGTGTAATAAATATTCATCGAAGAAAAATAGCATTTATCACATTACACTGAACAACAAACATCTATCAAAAAGGGATGTGCTTAATATTAAATACAAGTGTATTACTTGCGAGGCAATCCATATTGTAGGAACAACACAATTTTTGAGAAAGATAAATAAGTGTTCTTATCGATGCGATAGCTGTGGTAGTAGTGTTAATAAAGATAAACAAACACCAATACTACCTTTGTCATTAAAAGAACAAAAAGAAGAGAGTGATAGGCTATTTGAGGAATACGACGATGATTTTAAAGATACTTACTATTCATATCATTTAACAAATGAGGATTATAAAAGAATTTCTAAAAATATAATAAGTCTCCAAAATGGAAAATATAAAATAGAAGATTTAGAATACTGGGCTGTTTTTAAAACGAATAACCAGATGCTATTTTCGAGTGTATTTTATGACTATGCGAATAATCTAGTAATTAAAGCGAACCAACCTATATTGCGATGTGATAATTGTAATAATGATTGGCGAGCTAAAACATTAGAAAAATATAAGAATAGTCATAAAATACTATGTTCATCTTGCACACTATGTAATAAAACATACAAGATAAGAACAACGAAAAATTGCATAAATGATATTATATTATATCAATCTAAATTGGAATTAAATTTTATCAACTGGTGTAATAACAATTCTATAATTGTTAAGAATGGTCCCGTAATATCATATGTATTTCAAGATATTAAAAGGAACTACAAGGTTGATTTTATGATAAATGACTTATTGATAGAGATTAAAGATAATCATATTTGGTATCGGAATGATATAAAATCAGGTAAGAATGACGCGAAAATTAATGCAGTAAAAGAAGCAATACAAAATGGGGATTATAAGGAATATTATTTAATAACACCAGACATATGGGTTAATACATTAAAAATAATAAAGCAAAAGCAACAACAAATCAAATCTAAATAAGATATAGTCTAAACTCATATGAAAGTATGAGAAATAATGGTTAAATGCTATTATGGTAATAATGTCGTGTTTGGGAACGCACGATGTATCTATTTTAACTCTTGATGGAGGTATTTTTGAGGTGAAAGCGACTGGAGGGGATACGCATTTGGGAGGCTCTGATATTGACAATCTGATTGTAGAATGGTTGTGTGAGGATATCAAGAAGAGGATGAAGAAGGATGTGCGTGAGAATGCACGTGCTCTTAAGCGGCTTAATATTGCTGCAGAGAAAGCAAAGAAGACACTATCGGCTTCAACAACTACATCTATTGAAGTTGAATCGCTGCTCGATGGTGTCGATTATAATACTACGCTAACTCGAGCCAAGTTTGAGCAACTTGCAGACAAGGTATTTACGAGAACTCTTGAGCCTCTTGATAGGCTTCTTAAAGACGCAAAGATGTCTAAGGGGGATATTCACGAGATTGTTCTAGTTGGTGGAACAACACGTATCCCACGAGTTCAAGAGCTTCTATCTAATTATTTCAATGGAAAGCAATTGAATAAATCACTAAATCCCGATGAGGCGGTTGCTTATGGTGCGGCAGTTCAGGCATCTATTCTAACTGGACAAGGGAACTCTAAAACGAGTGAGTTGCTATTGCTTGATGTTGCACCGCTTTCTCTAGGTATTGAAACTGCAGGAGGGGTAATGACTAAAATAATTGAGCGTAATACTACAATCCCTACGAAGAAATCGCAAACATTTTCAACATATGCTGATAATCAGCCAGGTGTCGATATTAAGATTTATGAAGGTGAGCGAGGATTTACGAAGGATAATAATCTGCTAGGAAGTTTTCATTTAGATGGCATTCCTCCAATGCCACGAGGACAGCCGCAAATCGAAGTATCGTTTGACGTTGATGCAAATGGTATTATGAATATTACGGCAGAAGAGAAGACCACAAAGAAGACTAATAACATTACTATTACGAACGACAAAGGTCGTCTTACTAAAGAGCAGATTGAAGAGATGATTAAAAAGGCAGATGAATATAAAGAGGAAGATAATAAACTAAAAGAGAAGATTGAAGCAAAGAATGGTCTTGAAAATTATCTGTATAATCTTAAGAATTCTATGACAAAGCGCGAAGGTTCTCCTGCTATTCTCGATGAAGTTAAAGAGGAACTTGACCCAATCATTGAGGAAGGTATCAAATGGCTTGAAGAGAATGATAAACAGGATACTGATGTTTATAAGGAAAAACAAAAAGAGCTCGAGGCTAAAGTAAATCCTCTAATGCAAAAACTATATAGTCAAGGGATGCCCCCGCCAAGCGGAGATGCTCCTGAAGATGCTGCTGGTGCCGCTGGCGATGTTGATGATTTAGATTAGGTAATAATAAATTATTAACGTAGTATTAACGAGCCGTTGATAATGCTAATGGAATAGACATTAGAGCAAATAATATAATTAGGGATATGATTGATGCTAATATTATATTATATATGAAATACACTTCGCGTTTTATATCTTCGCTGCATTCACAATTTATTTCTTTTAGTTTATTAATAAATATTATAGATATTATGATATTTATAAATCCCAGAAAATTTATTAGTCCAACAAATAACCTATATAAACGGAATAAATCGCTTGTAATATCGCGATACGTCATATTGTTAAGGAATAAGTAGATATTTATTAATAATGATATAGACATAACTGGTATAATAACGTGTAAGTAATATTTAATATATAACCTCATCCAACTATTACTACATTTGCAATCTATGCTTTCTAACTTGTATATCCAAATAATAGCATATACATTTATTACTAACGCAATGGAACCTATTAATATCGCAAATAATAGCGTAGTTGACTTTATTGATGTTGCGGTAGCATTGTCTATACCGCCAGGACCACCTAGCGAACCAGGAATAGGAGATATTGATTTTAATGTCTTTGATAAAGGTTTTGATTTAGGCGATTTTGAAGATTTCTTAGTTTTAGGAGGCATTAATATGTAATTTTTCTATTCTACTTATAAATAAATATTTTTATTAAATGGTTTGTCTTATATATAAATGTTTATAAATTATATGTAAATATATCTAAATATAAAATGCAAGGAATAGAAAATTTAGGTTCTACCTGTGCAATTAATAGTTTAATACAGGTTATTTCTAGGAATAATATACTTCGTAATATTATTTTGTCCAATGAGTTTGCAGACAATACTATATCATCCCAGCTAAAAGAAATAATCGATTTGATGGTCGTTAAGAATAATTCAATTATTCCTCATAAGTTTTTGAACACTCTCTATAGCGTATTCAAAGATATCTTTTATAAAGGAGAACAGATTGATATAGGAGAACTATGGACATATTTATCTGATAAAATCGCTGAAGACATTGAGCCTCTCCCTCTGAATAAAAATAATAACCTGCTATTGTTAAAAGATTACTTAACAGACGGCGTAGTATATAAAAGTGATACTGAGTTTACGAATGCGATTGTTAATTGCAAATTATTAAAGAAAAAGTATGACTATTATTATAACAAGTTTAATAGCAAGGTTTCTATTTGGCAAAAAAATACTCAAGGTTTTTATTTAAATACAACTCGATGTTTGCATTGCAATTTGACCTTTTATAATTTTGAACCTTTTACATCTCTTAATATAGATATCCCTAAAGATACTCTAACACCCAATATATCGCTTATGATATCGCAATCATTAAAAGAGGAAATCATAAAAGGCGATTGGCTTTGCACTAAATGCAACAAGAATACGTCTTATAAAAAATCTACAAAATTATGGAAGTTGCCTAACGTTTTAGTGATAATTCTTAAGCGTTTTATAAATATGCATCTGAAGAATGATACGCCAATATCTATTAATGATTATTTGATGTTTAATAAAGGTAGCATATTGTCAAAGAAGAAGGATGTTAAATATCTCTTTTCATCAACTGCTTTGCATTTTGGGTCATTAAATGGCGGGCATTATTCGGCTATATGCAATACCCCCAATGGTAATATATTGTATGATGATAGAAATGTTATAAATATTGATACTACCAATACATTAAACTTTAAAGAGAAAAATGATAACGCCTATTTGATTATTTATACAAAACAAAAGGATACTAGGTAATACTAGGTAATACTAGGTAATACTAGGTAATACTAGGTGATTCTAGGTAATATTATAAATTATTATTTAACTTTGTAGGAAGCCCGATAACAACTGAATGTAAAACCATAATAAGACCTCTCTCCATATTTAGCAAAGCAATGCGACCCTATTCTAATTATCTATTTAGATAAAAATAATAAAATAGTATTACAGATATTATAATAATTACCCACATTATTATATTTTTCCCTGATATACCTTTGTATATTGTATATTTACTCTGAACTTCAGGATATAATTCGCCAGCAAGGGATATCGCATTTGATACCGCGCTTTCGATTGTTGTATAATTTATATAACTTCTCCCGTTATGCGTCCCTAGATTATATAGGTTATTGATACTGCTATTGAATGGTATGTATTTCTCGTTATATACATTGAAATACGCGTTATCTGTGCATTCCCATTTATTTTTATGCACATTATAGTAATTATTGGGATTTACGATAGCCGTATAGTCATCCGATAATTCATTAAAGAGGCTCTCTTTAATTTGCCGATGAACTTCTTTAATTAATTCATCTGCATTGCATTCGTTTGCTTTTTTATAAGTAAATTTGCTAATTTTATCGCAAATACTTACGGCGGCACTTAGAACAACGGAATATCCGCTCTCTACTTTGTCAACATTATCCATAAAATCCGATAAATTAATTAAACCAATCCCCCAATCTGTATCTAGTGATAATCCGTTGATATAAGGTAATTTGAGCTTCTCTTTAAAATGAAAGGTTATTGATATATAATCTATATATTTGGTTTTTTCTACCCACCTCTCAATATCATAATAATTACCAAAAGCATTTCGCAACTGCCCTTCATATTTAATGATATTCAAGAGAGCTACTGGAGGGACTGCAAATACAACCTTCCCGCACTTTATTTTTTCGCCATTATTAAGAGCAACGACTTCGACATTATTATTGTTAATCTCATAATCAGTGATTTCATTACCGAGTTTGAAATCAACCCCGCGATTACTTAAAAACTTCTTCCAAGTGCTAAATAGCGTTGTATCAAGCGGTGCATTTGGTTGATATATTTTTAGCAATGTTGCATTATCTGTTAATTTTAATATTTTGTTCAAACTATATGTATATACATTGCCCCCATCGGTAAAACGACACAATCTATCAAATACATCAATAACTTTAAGAGAATACCCATAACCTCTTAAATACTCGTATAAACTTGTATCTTTGCCATAGTCATCGTTAAAAATATATATCAAGTATGTTAGGGAGAACATCATTATCTCATAAAAAGTGTAGGAAGGCAATATTTTACTTGTCGCTACATCATAAAACGAATACTTATAATTAACAAAAACATCCTCTACTTTTAATCCCATTTCATTCATAAGATTAAAGAAGTTGTAATAAATTGATAAATAAATGCGCGGTCCGTGCTCAGTAAACATCCCATCGCTATTCCTTTTAACACGATGGCATCCGCCAATCTCTAATTCCTTGTCTATTATTAAAATACGCCTATATATCGAACTTGACGTATGCGCTAAAGCCAACCCTGCAGGACCCGCGCCTACAATAATCAAATCATAGGATTTCATAATATTCTATTTTATTATTATAGTTTTATTTAGATATAGTAAATATACTAAATAATTATATCTTATATAAACAAATAATATAATAATATTATAAAAATGGAACACATTAATAACGAACTAGTAGATATCACCTTTGAAGATGATAAGATGGTCGTCGCATATGATAATGGGCTCACGGAAACCCTAGTGTTAGGCAAGGAAACCTATGAAAAGATGTATAAAGAATGGCTCGTAGAGCAACCGCCCTTCATTTCAGATATATATAAAATAAATATGAATAATATCATTTTGGCATCTATTCACAATAATCAAGGATGTATTACTTCCTTAAATGGGTTCTTTGTGGTAGATAACAAGGATGAGGCTATTAAGTTTATTAAATATATGAGAGGACGCGATTTAACCCAAGAGAAACTTAAATGGAACAAGCCATTTGACACGCTTTATAATAAGGGCAACCCCGAATAAATATAAAAACTGATTTGTTATTATAAGCAAATAATATAATAATATGCCAACAACGTATTTAGAGATATTACCTGAAGATATCTTGAGAGCAATATATGCGTATTTATATTCTTCTATTCTATGCGATATGAATAATAGCGACAACTATAAAAATATCAAGCATTTTCATAAGTTGCTTAGAATAACTGAAGACCCCTTCATAGATGATTTAGATTACTTGGGATGTAGCGAATGCATCAACTATAGCCTTTATAATAATTGCAAATATAATTGCAAAAATAAAAAAGAATATGAAGAACTTTACAATGATAATGATATTACCTATAAAAAATCTTATTATACTAGACAATTCGACATTGCATTAGATAACATTGTTATATCCAATGATGCTTTATACTCGCTTTATAAAGCAAATAAAAGATATTATACTGCATTCATTAGCGAATATATGCAGTTTGATAGTGATACCGATGCTACCTTTCCTATACAAATAATTAAAGGAAGATTTATATTGACGGCGAATAAATCTTTTAGTTGCTTTGCTGAATTATTGTATCACGTTATTAATTTTTACGATATTATAAAAAACGAGATATATAAAAACATAGAAGCCCTTGAACTACAAGGAATATTTGAAATTAATGGTCAGATACTAACTGCGGGAATGCGGAAAGACAAGTATATATTAGAAGATATGCGAAATAGGCATATAAATAATAGGTTCCTTGAGAGGCTCAATTATGATAGTCATACTAGAACGGCTATTCCTCGTTTGGGGTTTTTGTAGATATGCATTATTGCATACTAATAATATGTTATATGAAATTTTTATTTTTTATCTTTTTTAGGAGATCTGCTGCTTATTGTAAATCTTGGTTTAGGTTGCTCAGGTGTTCTTACTCTAACCCTTTCAGGTGATTTGCTAATTATCATAAATCTTGGTTTAGGTTGCTCAGGTGTTTTCTCTTTAGCAACCCTAGCAGCCCTTTCAGGTGATTTGCTAGTTATCATAAATCTTGGTTTAGGTTGCTCAGGAGTTCTTACTCTAGCAGCCGCTCTCTCAGGTGTTCTTACTCTAGTTTCAACCCTAGCAGCCGCTCTCTCAGGAGTTCTTACTCTAGCAGCCCTTTCAGGTGATTTGCTAATTATCATAAATCTTGGTTTAGGTTGCTCAGGTGTTTTCTCTTTAGCAACCCTAGCAGCCCTTTCAGGTGTTCTTACTCTAGCAGCCGCTCTCTCAGGAGTTCTTACTCTAGCAGCCGCTCTCTCAGGTGTTCTTACTCTAGTTTCAACCCTAGCAGCCGCTCTCTCAGGTGTTCTTACTCTAGCCCTTTCAGGTGATTTGCTAATTATCATAAATCTTGGTTTAGGTTGCTCAGGTGTTTTCTCTTTAGCAACCCTAACAGCTCTCTCAGGTGTTCTTACTCTAGCCCTTTCAGGTGATTTGCTAATTATCATAAATCTTGGTTTAGGTTGCTCAGGTGTTTTCTCTTTAGCAACCCTAGCAGCCCTTTCAGGAGTTCTTACTCTGGCTCCAGCCTCATTATCATCCCTCTCAGGTGTTTTATCTCGAATTATAAAAACTCTTTTCATATATGTTCTAACATAATAAAATAATTTTTATTACGAACTGACATATAATTAGTAAAAATAAAAAACTACGTAATCTTACTTATAATCCTTTATATATTGCTGTATGTGTGCTTTTTTATCTTCAATTTCCTTTTCTAATTGCCTTATATTATTGTCATTCATTTCGCAATACTCAACAATCGCATTCTGTTGTTTGAGAGATGGTATAGGAATTGCAATACTTTTGACGTTTGCTTTTGAGATGTGCTTAATAGTATCTCCTACATACAAATTGTCCATAATATCCAAGTTATTATACAAGTAATAGTAAACATATTTTAAGTTTAGCATTGATTTGTTTTTATTTTGCAGAATATAGCAAATGTCGCTTGCAGAGAATTCATTTGCAAAACTAATATTTGGCTCACCGCGATCTCCAATAATTAGGCTATCGCCTTCATAGTCAGGTATATCCACAAAACTATCAACAACTTTAGAACACGTAAAAAACGGGTATTTACCTACATTGCTACCATATTTAGTATTCCTTTTACTTCTAGGAAGAATATTGCAAATTTCCTCAAGCGTTTTACTAGTCATATCATATATAATAGTAGTTATTACCTAAATCTTAAATATTATTACACCTTTGGACATGTAAAATTCCTATTTAAAAGCGGAAATATTGTTATGGCTTGAATAGGTAGTAATAGAAGTTCTATTTAATCCTAATACTGTTGAAAAAATTTTGCCAAACA